>PJEL010002686.1_pt1 | contig 15985 bp, 14 predicted proteins | sample 1853271 | NCBI WGS metagenome assembly PJEL01 (sample SAMN08108733, study PRJNA415343) | Invertebrate metagenome, whole genome shotgun sequencing project. | host: Globobulimina | place: Sweden: Gullmar Fjord | collected 2015-08
TCTTAGTTTTGAATATGAAATATTAATTGGAACAATCATCGTTTCATTTTTATTAATATCTGTACATTCACTTACATCATAACTATGTTGAAATTTTTTGAAATTTTTAATTTTATTGTTAAAGTAATTCTGTCTTAATATTTGTGATCTTAGTGCAAAAAATGCAGCTCCTGTATAAACTCTTTGACAAGTACCATCAATTTTCACACAAAAATGATTATCAATTTTTGAGATGTCTTTTGATTTTACCATCATTCCTTCTGGGAAAATCATCCAATCTTTACATGAAGTAATTAAATCTCCAAGAATATGATTGTTCCTTCTTGGGTCAGATTTTTTCATAGCTCCTAACTTTGTGAGAAAGTTTCCAAAGTATGTTTTAAATAAAGAATCATCAGCAATAACTCCAACCTTTTTACCTGTAAGATTATATAAAGTATAAGGAATAAGCATTGCTTCTGTTCTTGTAAAATGATTCGCTATAAAAATTCTAGGATTATCTTTAGGGATATTTTCTATCCCTTTTATTTCTATATTTGCATCAAGAATTTTTTCTAACAGACTTAAAACATAACCATTAGTATCAATTAGCAAATCACTTTTTTTCATCGCGCAGCCTTATAATCTTTAATATTAAATGAATCAACTGCAATAACTTCTTGTTTTAAAGTGTGTGCTAATTTCATACTTAAAACATCATCTTTTGATATAAGTTCTTTGTTTTGTAATTCATCTATCATATTTTCAAAACTATCTTTTTTAATTGTATTATTTTTGATAGCATTTTTTAAAGTTTTAAAGTTTTGTTCATTTACTTTATTTAATCGAACAGCATCTTGGATTTTCACTAATTTATCATCTTTGTTTTTTGAGATAAAAATATTCGATGTTAAAGAATCTAATGTTTCTTGATTTCTTAAAGATGTAACAATTTTGGCATTAAGTGAATCTTTTGCTTTTGTAGCAAATGGGTTTACTTTTATAAGTGGTAATAAAAATCCAATAAAACCAATATTTGAAACAATCTCTTCTCTAGCTATTTGAATATCATTAAAACAATATTGACAAATATAATCAACTAGGTTTTTATTCTCTTCAATAGGGTTATTTTCATATTCTCTTATTGTTGCTGTAATTAAGTAACAATTAGAAAGAATGTCTCCAAATCTAGCACTAATATTTTCTCTCTTTTTCAAAGCAGGTCCAAGTAATAGTAATGCTAAGTTTGTTAAAAATGTAAACTCAGCACTAACCCAAACTAGTTTTTGTTTATATCGTTTTAAATCACCTTTTTGGCAATTTCCATGTCCTCTTGTAAAATAATATACAATTGTCTTAGCAAAAGCATTTGTAACTAATCCAATATGAGCAAAAAACTCTTTATCAAAACTTTTTACATTATTTTCTTTTAATGCATTGATTTGTTTATAAATATATGGATGAGATTTGATTAAACCTTGTCCAAACTGCATTAAATTTCTTGTTAAAATATTTGCACCTTCAACTGTAATTGAAATTGGTAAAGCAAAATATGCATGAGCTAAAAGATTTCCTTCTCCTCTCATAATCGCACTTCCGCCTAATACATCCATTGAATCATTAATAACTTCTCTAAACTTTTCAGTTGCATGATATTTCATAATTGAGTTTACAACTCCTGGTCTTACATCATCATCAATTGCATCTAAAGTATAATTTCTAGAAGCATTTAACATATATGTAAATGCTGCAACTTTAGCAATTTTTTCTTCAACACCTTCGAAATGATCAATACTTAATCCAAATTGTTCTCTTAAACTTGAATATGAAGATAAAACATTTAATGCTAATTTACTTCCACCTAAAGATACACTTGGTAATGAAATACCACGACCAATAGATAAAGATTCAACAAGCATTTGCCAACCTTTTCCAATTCCTTTTTGCTCACCTATAATATCTTCAAGACCAATAACTACGTCTTTTCCATATAATGGTGAATTTACAAATGGAATACCTAAAGGATCATGTCTTTTAGAATTATCTACACCTTTAAGTTTCGAATCGATTAAACCAAATGTAATACCAAGATTTTCATCCCCACCTAATAGTTTTTCTGGGTCATTAAGAGTAAAAGCAAGACCAATAAGTGTTGCTATGTTTCCTAAAGTAATATATCTTTTTTCAAAGTTTAGTTTGATTTTAATCTCACCATTTCCATCTTTGAATAATACACCATTTGATGTAATTGAAGTAGCATCACTTCCTGCATTTGGTTCTGTTAAACCAAAACAAGGTACATGTTTACCTGTTGCTAAATCATTTAAATATTTATCTTTTTGAGTTTGAGTACCATGTTTTAGTATTAACTCAGCAGGTCCAAGTGAATTTGGAACCATTACTGTAATTGCTAAAACTTGTGATCTTGATACTAGTTTTTCAATTACATGTGAGTGAGTTGTGGCACTAAATCCTAGTCCTCCATACTCTTTTGGAATAATCATACCAAAGAATTTTTTCTCTTTAATAAACTTCCAAACCTCTGGTGTAAAATCTCTATTTTGAAAGATTTCCCAATCTGTAGTCATTTCACAAAGTTCATTTACTTCATTATCTATAAATGATTGTTCTTCTTCTGTTAGTTCTATAACTTTTTGTTCTTTAATTTCTTTAAAATTAACTTCTGCTTTAAAGAAATTTGATTCTACCCAATTTGTACCAGCTTGAAGTGCAGCTTCTTCTGTTGCTGAAATATTAGGTAATAATCCTTTTTCTTGAATTAGTTTAACTAATTTGCTTGAAATAAATTTAATTCTAAATGGTTGATATACAAATAGTGCTGCTAAAACAAAAAATGTAGTCCAATATATAAAACCAACATCAAAAAATACAAGTGAATATACTCCAATTATTGCAAAATATGAATATAAAGGAAATGCGAAAAATCCTAAAATTAAAAGTATTAATAAAAATATTACAGTTTCCATAATTTTTCTCCTGTGTTAAAATCTTTATTTTCTTGTGCTAATTTTAAAAGTAAATCACTTGGAGCAAATCTACTTCCATAGGCTTTTTCATATTTTTGTAAGCTTTGAACAATATTGTTAATACCTATTTCATTAGCTAATGTACATAATCCACCTTTGTGAGGAGGAAAACCAGTTCCTGTAATCATTGCAAAATCAATTATATTTGCATCTTCTACGATTTTTTCTTCTAAACATCGTGATGCTTCATTTATCATAATATAAATACATCTTTCAACAATCTCTTTATCTATTATTATTTTATTATTGTTTTCTAGCATTGACGTAACATTTTCGTTTACTTGACTATCTTTCCCATTATAAATATAAAAACCTTCATTAGACTTTTTACCTAAAAGTTTCAAATCAGAATATACTTTTGTAAGAATTGGAGCAATTGGCATACGTTCTCCATAGGCTTCATTTAAAATAGATGCTACTTTATAGCCAATATCAATACCTACAGTATCAGCTAGTGTAAATGGACCCATTGGCATACCGAAATCTTTAATAACTCTATCAATATGTTTTATATTAGATCCATCACTTAATATAAATGCCGCCTCATTTAAATAAGGAAGTAATATTCTATTTACAATAAATCCAGCACAATCACCAACTAATATTGGAGTTTTTCCACAAGATATTAAAAGTTCAAAAGTTTTATTAATAGTTTCTTTTGATGTATAAGAAGAGGGGATTACTTCAACTAAAGGCATCATATTCACTGGATTAAAAAAGTGTACGCCAATAAAGTTCTCTTTATTCTCTACATCACTTACTAGTTTTTCAATAGAAATAGATGAAGTATTTGTTGCTATGATGGCATTTTTATCTAATACTTTTTCAAGTTCTTTATATGCATCTTTTTTTGCTTGTTCATCTTCAATAATTGCTTCTATTGCAAATTGTGTTGAATTTAAACCATTAAATTTATCTGTATAAGAAATCTTATTTAATTTAAAATCAACTTGACTTTTTGTCATTCTTCTAGTTTTGATTAAAAAGTCATAAACTTTTGCAACATCTTTTAATATATTTTTTACTTGATCTATTTTTCTGATTTTTATTCTTACTTCTTTTAGGTATTTAGAAAATAGCCAAATAATACCTTTTCCCATTACTCCATTTCCTAAGATTGCTACATCAGAAATAGGATTCTCTGTTTTCTCATAATTTTTATTTAATTTCTCAAAAGTGAAAAATAAATTAATCATATTTTTTGATTCTTTAGTAACTGCTAATTTACTAAATTCTTTTGCTTCTAATAAAATTCCTTCTTCAAAAGGTTTATCAAAAGTTGCTTTTATTACTTCTAATGCTTTATATGGAGCTTGAAATTCTTTGTTTACTTTATTTTCTAAAGCTGTTAAAGTTTTTGAAAATATAATTTCTCTAAATGGCCATTTTTCAAGAAGATTGAATTTTTTTCTACTTCTAATTCTTTTGTTTATTGCATTTTGAATAAACTCTTCTAATTTAAATTCTCTTTGTCCATCATCAAAAACTTCATCAACTAATTTCATTCTATAAGCTTTTTTTGCATCAACAGTTTTTCCACTTAAGATTAGATCTAAAGCATTAATTAATCCAACAATCTTAGGTGCTCTTTGTGTTCCTGCAAAACCTGGAAAAAATCCTAATTTTACTTCAGGAAAAGCAAGTTTCGTTTTTACATTTGTACTTGCAACTCTATATGTACAAGTAAGTGCAAGTTCTAAACCTCCACCCATACAAGCACCATTAATATAAGCAATTGTAGGAATTGGCAGATTTTCAAGTTTATTAAATATTTCATGACATCTCATTAATACTTTATATACTTCTTTTTCATCTGTGATTTTTTGTATTTGTTTTATATCAGCACCTGCAACAAAAATATTCTTTTTTGCACTTTGAATTACTAGAGCTTTTATCGATGAATCATTTTTTACTAAATCTATTTTTTCATTTAATTCTTCAAGTACTTCAAATGAAAGTTTGTTTACTTTTTCACCTTCTAAATCAAAAGTTAATCTTGCAATATTGTCATTAATTTCTAAATATAAATTATTCATCTTATACCTCCAATAAAAAAGATGCACCTTGTCCACCACCAACACAAAGTGATGCAAGAGCTTTTTTCTTATTTCTTCTTTTTAATTCTTTTAACGCAGTTAATACAATTCTTGCACCACTCATTCCAACAGGATGTCCAAGTGCAATTGCTCCACCATTTACGTTTAAAATACTTTCATCTATTTGTCCAATTGCTTTTGAACCAAAGGCTTTTTTACAAAAATCATCTGATTTAAATGCTTCAAGATTTGCAATAACTTGTGCTGCAAATGCTTCGTTTATTTCAATTAAGTCTAAATCTTCTAATTTTATTTTTGTTCTATCAAATAGTTTTTTAGTAGCATAAATAGGACCTAATCCCATTCTATTAGCATCCAATCCAGCATAAGCATAATCATTTACAAAACCTAGTGGTTCGATATTTAATTCTTTTGCTTTAGATTCTGTACAAACTATTAAAGAACAAGCACCATCTGAAACTTGAGATGAATTACCTGCTGTTACAGTTCCACTTAATCTATCAAAAATAGGACGAAGTTTTGAGAGTGCTCCAATTGTTTGATTGAATCTAACTCCATCATCATCTATAATAGAAGAATCTTTTGTCATGATTGCATGAATTTCTTCTGCTAATACTCCAGATTCTATTGCTTTTTGTGCTTTTAAATGTGAATTTAATGCATATTCATCTTGAGCATGTCTAGAAATTTTAAATTCATTTGCTAAGTTTTCAGCTGTAATTCCCATAATTCTTCCAGAAATTGGATCTGTTAATCCTGTGATTAATCCAATAACTGGTTTTAGAAAACTTGCTCTAAAAGTAGATAATAATCTTAGTTTTTCACCTATACTTCTAGCATAAGTAAATTTAGTCATAAAGTTTTTAAACTTATCATTATGAAGTAGAGGAATATTACTCATAGATTCAACTCCACCAACTAAATATAAATCACCTTGATTAGAGTAGATTTTTTCAATTGCTGAAGAAATTGATTGCATTCCTGATGCGCAATTTCTATGTACCGTATAAGCAGGAAGACTATTTGGAAAACCAGCTCTAATTGCTAGTACTCTTGCAATATTTGCAGCATTCGCAGGTTGTGCCACATTTCCCATAATTAATTCATCAAACAAATTATAATCTATACCATTTCTTAAAACTAACTCTTTAGTGATAATACTACCTAGTGTATCAGCACTAACATTGTTTAGTTTTCCATTTGCTTTGGCGATTGGACTTCTTAGTCCATCAATTATTGCTATTCTTTCTTTCATGATGGCTTCCTTAATACATAGTATCTATAGTGTTTTTATATTTTTGTTCTATTTTTCCTCTACAAATTTTCATTGATGGTGTTAATTCTCCACCTTCAATAGAAATCTCATCTGTTATGAGTTTAAATTGAACTACTTTTTCCCATTCATTAAGATCAAAATTAACTAAGTTTATATGATTTTGGATCTCTTTAATTATTTCATCCCTAGTATAATATTCTTCAATTGTTAAGTCTTTATTTAGAAGTTTTGCTTCTTGGTATTTATCTTTATCTGCAAAGAGTAGTGCACTTGTGTATTTTTTGTTTTCTGAAATTACTACTGCAAACTCAATATATCTATTTTTTGATAGTTGTTGTTCAATTGGAACAGCTGCTACATACTCACCAGTAGAAGTTTTAAATATTTCTTTTTTTCTACTTTTAATATGTAAGTATCCTTTTTTATCTAAAGTTGCAGCATCTCCTGTATGTAACCAACCATCTTCATCAATTGTTTGTTTTGTTAGTTCTTCTTGGTTTAAGTAACCTTTCATTAAAGAAGGTCCTTTTGCCAATAACTCTCCATCTTCAGTGATTTTAATACTTACACTTGGCATTACTTTGCCACAAGTTCCAACTTTGTTTGAACCTGGAAAGTTTGTAGAGATTACTGGTGAGAATTCTGTTAGACCATAACCTTGATAGATATTCACTCCAATATTTACAAAAAATTGATATATTTCTTGTGATAATGGTGCTCCACCACTTATTAGTTTGCTTAACTCTGAACCAAATATTTCTCTAAATTTTGAATAAACAAGTTTGTCATAAATACTAAATAAGAAAGTGTCTTTATTCATATGTGATTGTAATGCATATGAAAATGCTAAAGAAGCAAGTGTTCTTGATACAAAAGATTTTTGAGAAATATTTACTTTTATTTTATTAAAAATCTTTTCAAGTAATCTAGGAACTGCTGTCATAATTGTAGGATGAACAACTTTTAATAAGTTTCCTACATTAGTAATATCATCTACAAAATAAATACTAACGCCACGACTTAAATAATAACTCATTACAGCTCTTTCAAATATATGAGCTAATGGAAGTAATGATAAAACAGTTTCTTCTTTTTGTAAGTCAATAAGAATATTAATATCATGAAGTTGTGAACATATGTTTTTATGAGTTAACATTACACCTTTTGGTGTACCTGTATTTCCACTTGTATAAATAATTGAAAAGACATCATCTTCTTTTGGAATATGAGTTTCAAAACCACTTATTGAACATATCTCTTGTCCACTTACTAATATCTCATCATAATTGTAGAAGTTCTTTTCTTTTATACAAAAATTATGAGTGATAAAAATTAAGTCTTTATGTTTATTTTCTATTTCTTTGATTCTTTCTTGTGAATCAACAAACATGAATTTTATATTGGCGTCTTTTATTTCAAAGTTTAGATTTAAAGTTGAAATATTTGAAAATATTGGTACAGAAATAGCACCAATTTGATGAATTGCAAAATCAAAGATTAGCCAAAAAGGCGAGGATACAGCAAAAATACCAACAGTATCTCCTTTTTGTATTCCTAATTCTTTTAATGCAAGGCTTAAACAAATAACTTTATTTTTAAAATCTTCTGTTGAGATATTTGTATATTTACCATTTGATAAATAATTTAAAAAGTATTCATTTTCTGTATTTTTTGTGAAGTGATTAAATAGTTCATTGTAAGTTTTGAAATTATAAGTGTCCATAATATATCCTTTCAAGCCGAATATTTTACATAAAACTATTATAACGAAAAAAATAAAAAAATAATTTAAATTTTTTTAATAATGATAAATATATAATTAAATAATATCTAATATCACAGAATATAGTACTTTAGAGCTAATTAATAAATTATATTATCTTTGAATAATAAAAAATATTGTATGCTACAAAAAACATTTTTATATAAAATTACTATAAAAAATAAAAAAGGATTATTAATTGCAAGCAAAACGAGGAAATATTTTTGGTGTAATAACTATACTTCTATACTCATCATTAGCAATATTTTCAATACTTACTACACGAATACCCGCTTTTGAGTTAACGGCATTAGCTTTTTTAACGGCATCTTTTATTGGACTTATATTGTTGAAAAAACAAAATGTTCATATAAAACAATTATTTAAAATACATTTAAAAGTATGGATTATAGGGGTTACTGGACTTTTTGGTTATCACTTTTTTTACTTCTTAGCTATTAAGAATGCACCAGCTGTTGAAGCTAATCTTTTAAACTATTTATGGCCTTTACTAATAGTTCTTTTTTCTTCATTTCTACCAAATGAGAAACTAAGATGGTTTCATGTTTTGGGTTCTTTATTAGGCCTAGTTGGAGCATTTTTTTTAGTTTCAAAAGGTGGAAGTTTTTCTTTTGAAAGTCAATATATGTGGGGTTATATCTTTGCTTTAATAGCTGCTTTAATTTGGTCTTCTTATTCTGTAATATCAAGAACCTTATCTCATATACCAACATATGCCGTTACTGGTTTTTGTGTTGTTACTGTGCTTTTATCAAGTATCTGTCATTTTATATTTGAAACTACAGTTATTCCAAATGCTAGTGAATTATTTGGAGCATTTATGTTAGGACTAGGACCTGTTGGAGGGGCATTTTATTTATGGGATTATGGAGTTAAAAATGGAGATATAAAACTTTTAGGTTCTATTTCATATTTTACACCTTTACTTTCAACTTTATTATTGGTTTCTTTTGGTTACGCGGATTTTACAACAGCCATAACATTAGCGTGTATTTTTATTATTATTGGTTCTTTTGTTAGTTCTGCTTCTTATTTAAAAGCTATTAAGAAGTTCTTTTTTAAAAAATAAGATAAACTTTAGATATATAAAGGATAAGCATGAAAAGAAATATTTTACTATTATCATTATTAGTTTTTTTTGTTGGATGTAGTACAAAATACGAAGTTCTTCCAACAACAAAAAGTGTTGATCTTCAAAGTTATAAAGGTACTTGGTATGAAGTTGCAAGGTTTGAGCATTTTTTTGAAAAAGGCTGTAAAAATGTAAGTGCTACTTATAATCTTTTAGAAGATAATAAAATTGAAGTAATTAATAGATGTACAATGATTAAAGATGAAAAGAAAAAAGAAGCAAAAGGAATAGCTTATGCTCTTGATAAAAGTAATTCAAGATTAAAAGTTAGTTTCTTTAGACCTTTTTATGGAGATTATTGGATAATTGATTTAGATAAAGATTATAAAGTTGCACTTGTAGGAAGTCCTTCAAGAGAGTATCTATGGATTTTAAGTAGAAGTAAAAAAATTGATAAAAGTGTGAAAGAAGAATTAATCTTAAAAGCATCAAGATTTGGGTTTGATACTAATAAATTTATTTGGACTATTCAAGAATAAAAAAATGATTCTTTTGAATCATCTTTTTATTTATAAATTAATCTTCCAAAACCTAATAAAAAAAGTACTATTGCAAGTTCTTTTACTTCAAAACCATATAATAAGTAAAAAAATGAAGCAAAAATAAGACCAAATGATAAAGCATATGACTTTATAAGTTTTCTAGAAGCATTTGAAATAAATTCAAGTTGGTTTCTAGAAACTTCAACTTCTAAATTTCCTTCACTAGCTTTTCTTATCATTGTTTTAAAATCTTTCTGGTTTAAGTGGTTTTAACAATAAAAAGCTGTCTTTTTTCTTTATAACTAAATAGATAGTTAATAAAAAGGTAAAGACTCTATATACTCGCACTAGTGAATAATTTTTGATATCTTATCCTTTATTGATCTTTTTTTAACTCTTCTTTTAGTTTTTCTAAATCTTTTTTTGTAGCAATTCCAAGTTCATTTATAAGTTCTTTAATCATTGATTTTATTTGTTTTTTTGCTTTTTTGTTTTCTTTTTCACCTTTTTTTTCAAGTGACTTTATAAGTTTTTTAACATCAGATTTTTTTATTTTACCTTTGCCTTCTAAAGCTTTTAATTCATCTTGCATTTTTTCTCTTGCAATAATTGAAGCTCCAAGTACTGAGTTTACTAATTCTTTTAACATAACTTTTCCTTTTTAATTTTTTATAGTTATAAATTTAATGATTTAGTATATCAGCATTTTCTTGAAAATATAACAGAAAATATTTTTAAATAGTTCTAAAATAAACTTCTTCAGAAATTATATCTTTTGTAGTTTCAACTCTATCTATAAAAACTAAACCTATTAAATGGTCATATTCATGTAAAAAAACTCTTGCAAGAAAACCTTTAAAAGTTTTTGTTTTTGTTTTTCCTTCACTGTTTTCATATTGGATTTTTATTTTATTTGATCTTGGAATTTGTGCTCTAATCCCTGGAATACTTAAACATCCTTCCCAGTCTTTGTTTGTTTTTTTAGATTTTTTGATAATCTTAGGATTTATAATAACTGTATCTTTCATAGATGGAGCATGAGGATATCTCTCATTTGGTTTTGATGAAATAATCATAATTTGTTTTGAAATAAAAACTTGAGGTGCAGCTAAACCAACACCATTAAACTTTTTTACACAAGTTAACATATTTGATATTAGTTTTTGTGTTTCTTCACTTTTAATATCTTTGACTTTTTTTGCTTTTTTTCTAAGAACTTTTTCTCCTAGTTTTGCTATTTTTATTTCATTTATATTAAACATCTTTTTATACCTTTATTTGAATAAATTAATTATACTATTTATACTAAATTTTTGTTATAATCCATCTTTATTTACAAAAAAGGCTTATATAAAATATGAACGAAATTACAGATATAAACGACCCTTCAATAAAAGAATTTATTTCATTAAAACAATCAGTTCTTGATGAAAAATATGTTGTAGTTGAAAGTAAAAATGTTTTCAAAAAACTTTTTTCAACAAATACAAAAATTCATAAGGTATTTACAACAAAAGAAAATATTGAATTTATAGAAGAAAATTGTCCTGATATAGATTTCCCAATTTATACAGCAAACAATGAAATCATGAAAAAAATAGTAGGTCATAAAATACACCAAGGAATGATGGCTGTTATTGATAGACCAAAATTTATTTCTTTTGATGAAATAAAAGGCAATGTAGTTGTTTTAAATGGTCTTACATCTCCTGAAAATGTAGGTTCTATTGTACGTTCTTGTGCTGCTTTTAATATTAATACTTTGATTATTGATGAAAAAACTTGTTCTCCTTTTATAAGAAGATGTATTCGTGTTTCTACTGGAAACTTATTTAATATAAATGTATATAAGTCTTTTAATCTTGAAGAAGATTTATTAAAACTAAAAACAAATGGATACTCTATTTTAACTACTGCAAACTCACCTGAGGCTGTAAGTTTACATAAACATACATTTGCTAAAAACTCTGCTGTAGTAATTGGTAGTGAAGGACATGGTGCAGATAAAGAGATTTTTGATTTATCTGATACTATTTTAAAAATAGACATAGATGAAGAAGTTACAAGTTTAAATGCTGCAATTGCTGCATCAATTGTATTTTATCAATTAAGTAATAATTCATAAAAAAGGTTCAAACATGCTTGAAGTTAAAAATGTAAAATATAATAATCAAACAAAAGAAAGTATTGATTTTATAAGACAAACCGTATTTATAGAAGAGCAGGGTATTTCTGCTGATATTGAATTTGATGGTAAAGATACAGAATCAATTCATGCTATTATCTCACAAGATGGTAAGGCTTTTGGAGTAGGGCGTATATTAAAAGATGGTCATATTGGTCGTATTGCTATTTTAAAAGAACATAGAGCTAAAGGTTTTGGTTCTAAGATTGTTTTATCTCTAATAGAAGAAGCCAAAAATAAATCTTATAATCGTGTTTATCTTGGTTCTCAAAAACATGCACTTGATTTTTATACAAAGTTAGGATTTAAAGCTTTTGATGATGAATATATAGTAGCTGGAATTTCACATCAATCAATGGAATTGATACTTAAAAAATAGATTAAAAAAAAGGGAAAAACAATATTGCTTTTCCCTTTATATTTAGTATTTAAATTTGATAATTTGGTGCATCTTCTTTCCATTCGAAAATAAAACACATTGGTAATTTATTATATTTATTCATAATTACACCAGTAATTGCTGCTGAAATTAAAATTGAACTTATTGCAATAAAAGAAGCAAAAGCAAGTGTTGATAATCCTGATAATCCTTGTCCTACAGTGCAACCAATAGATAAAATTCCACCAGTTCCCATAAGTGCTCCACCTATCATATTGTATTTTACTTTGTTCATATTTTGAGTTGCAGTACAGCCAAAACTATATTTTTTATTAATAAATGACATGATAAAAGTTCCAAGTAAAACACCACAAACTAAACTAATAGGAAATGATAAATCGTTTACTTGATAATACATAAATAATTCAAGTGTTTTTGCAGTTGGATAAATAAAAGTTATTCCAGATAATTCAATTGTTCTTTCCATACTTTCTTCACCAATAACACCTGTTACATACCATGCCGCTGTTATTAAAAGACCAACAAGAACTCCATCTCCTAAGCTAAATATTCTTTTGACTTTTTTTACTAAATATAATAAAAAAGCAGTTAATACGGTTAATACAATATAAATATTCATTTGAATATTTCCTATTATAGAAGACCATTGAACAAGTGTTTCATTGTTTGTAAAAGGACTTAAAAAACCGTAGAAAAAACCTTTAGTTGTAGCATAAGCAAAAATAGCAATAAATACCATTGTAACTAATGAGTTTGAATCACCTTGTGCAAATTTTACTAAGTGTCTATTTCCACAACCATCTGCTAACATCATTCCTATTCCAAATAAAACTCCACCAAAAATGATTGCAAAATAGTTTATATCTTCTTTATAAAAAATTGTTTGTGTTAAATCAATATCTTGATATGTAGATAAAAGACTTGTAGAAATAATTGCAACAATCATTGCCATAATAACAGAAGAAGCTCTTCTTGTTGATTTCATTAATATATAGTCTTTTATTGAACCACTAAAACAAAATTGTGTTTTTTGTGCAACTATTCCAAAAGTCAAACCAATAATCAAACCTAAAATATTTACTGTTTCATATATTTCAAAATCAAACATTATATTTTAGTCCTGATCTAATTGCATTTCTTCTAATACTTCTAAAATATCAAGAGCATCTTCTTCTTTAAGATTGTTATTCTCAATATCTAAAAGTACTTCGTCAAAGTATGCTTTCATTTCTTCCATATATTTTAATTCGTCTTTATCTTCTTTTTTACATTTTTTAGAATCAACAAGATCCATGAAATCTTCAATATTTTCGTCCATTTCAGGGATTACATCTTCATTTAAAATCTTTTCTAATTTTTTAATATTACTCATAAACGTTCCTAGTTTTTTTGCAAGTATAACAAAAAAAATTAACATTCACAAAACAATTAATCTTTTTTAGATATTACAATTTTTTTATTTTAAGTCTAAGTGAGTTTATTACTACAGTTACTGAACTGAAACTCATAGCAATACCTGCATACATTGGTGTTAACATGATTCCTAAAAATGGATATAAAATACCTGCTGCAATTGGTATTCCCATTGCATTATAAATAAAAGCCCAAAATAGATTTTGTTTTACTATTTTCATAGTTTCTCTTGATAAATTGATACTTTTTATTACTGATGTTAATTCATTGTTTATAAGAATTATATCTCCCGCATCTTTACTTATATCAGCACCTGAGTTTAAAGTTATTCCAATATTAGCTTGTTTTATAGAGGGAGCATCATTTATTCCATCACCTATAAACATAACTTTTGATTTTTCTTGTAGTTTTTTTATCACTTCATATTTTTGATCTGGTAATACTTGGGCAAAAACTTCATCTATATCAAGTTTTTGAGCAATCTTTGATGCTGTTATTTGATTATCTCCTGTCAGTAAAATTGGTTTTATTCCCATACTTTTTAATTCTTTAATAACTTCTATTGCTTCATCTTTTAATTGATCTTCTAAAGAAAATGATCCAATAGTTTTTTTATTTACTGATACTAAGATTACTCCATTTGAACTATCAAGTTCTTTTTCATAAAAGTTTAAATGTTCTTTAGAAATTAAAACTTTGTTATCATCTAAAAGTTTTTTATTCCCCAATAAATATTCTTCGCCATTGATAATCACTTTTATTCCATGACCAGTAATGATATTTATATCTTCAATCTCTTCACTACAAAGAACTTTTTGATTTTCTATAAATGAAACAATTGCTTTGGAAATAGGGTGTTCACTATATCTTTGAATTGATCCAATTATTTTGAAATGTTCTTTATTAATATCTGTTTTTGTAACTGAAATATTTCCTTTTGTTAATGTTCCTGTTTTATCAAATACTGCATATTTAATTTCTTTTATTTGTTCTAGAATCTCAGGATTTTTTATTAAAATCCCTTCTTTTGCTCCTTTACTTACTGAGCTTACTATTGCAATAGGTGTTGCTAATCCTAAAGCACAAGGACAAGAGATTATAAGTACAGAAATACTTGCAATAATTGCATTTTGAAAGTCTCCTAAAAATATTCCCCAAACTATAAAAGTAAGAGCAGAAATAATAATTACAGAGGGAACAAAAACATTTGCAATTTTATCTGCAAATCTACTTATTGGTATTTGTTTACTTTGAGCAGATTTTAAAAGTGTTATGATTTTTGATAAAGTTGTATCCGAGGATTCTTTTGTAACTTTTATTGTAATAAGACCATTTGTATTTAATGTTCCTGCTAAAACTTCGTCACCTTTTTGTTTAAAAACTGGTAATGATTCCCCTGTTATCATTGCTGTATTTATATCTGCACTACCTTCAATAATTAGACCATCAACTGGTATTTTCTCACCAGTTTTAACTAGTACTTTATTTTCTATTTTTAACTTATTTACAGACACTATTGATATTTGATTATTTTCATCTAACAAGTGTGCATTTTGTGGTGCTAGTTTCATTAGTTTTTTTAAAAAGTCACTTGCCTTTTGTTTAGAATTTTCTTCTAAAAATCTTCCAAGTATTACAAAACTTATAATAACTGCTGCTCCATCAAAATACATAAATCTTAGATGAGGAGGAAATATTGAAGGAAAAAAGATTACAAAAGAAGAATAAAAATATGCGGCACTAGTTCCAAGAGCTACTAATACATTCATGTCATAGTTTTTATTTATTATTGCTTTGTATGCAAGTTTATAAAATCTTGCACCACAATAAAATTGGATGATAGAAGCTAATACAAATATAATATAAGCATTTAAAGTTTTTTCAAAAATATCAGAAAATGCAAGTATAAAAATAGCTACAGTTATTGAAATTGAAGTAATAAAAAGTCTTTTTAATTCTTTGAAACTTTTCATTTGCTCTTTTTCTAATGCTTTGGTATCTTCTTGCACTTTATAACCAAGCTTTTCAATATTAGAAATTAGTTTTTCTTTTGAATAAAACTTTGAATCAATTTGAAATTCACCTTCAGATGAAGCAAAACTTACTTGAGTTTTTAAAATACCTTTTTGTTTTTTTAAAAAGTTTTGAATTCCATTAGAACAATTAACGCAAGTCATACCTGAAATATTTAGATTAATCTTTTCTATTGACATATTAATCCTTTTTTTCTT
>PJEL010002687.1_pt1 | contig 15984 bp, 19 predicted proteins | sample 1853271 | NCBI WGS metagenome assembly PJEL01 (sample SAMN08108733, study PRJNA415343) | Invertebrate metagenome, whole genome shotgun sequencing project. | host: Globobulimina | place: Sweden: Gullmar Fjord | collected 2015-08
TGTAATCTTTGTTGGTTATATTCTTGTTCTGATACTTCAGGCATAGCGACTCTGCTTTTAATGTTTAGTGCACAGAAAACCCTCTAAAGAGTGTGTCGCTGAGAATCGTGACGATACTGAGGGTTATACCTATGAACTAACTAATTTTCGCTAAGTGGGAAATAAGTTAATCCATTTGATATTAAATGATAAAGAAAAACAGTTTTATGTAAAGCAAACTGAAAGACCACTTAAGTTTATCGTAACTAAGTGGTTTTATCAGCTTTTTTCTGTTTGCAGTAGTTTAAATAATGATGTGATTTATTCGGCTTCGTCAAACTTGTCAGAGATTAATTGACAGATTTCGGTTAAGGCAAGTTGTGCATCTTCACCTTTTGCAGTGATATTGACAACTTTTCCTTGAGCACCTGCTAATAACATTAATGCCATGATACTGCTGGCGTCGGCTTTCTTACCTGACAGTTCAAGGGTTATTTTAGCTGAGAATTTTTGGCTTAATTGCGCTAGTTTAGTTGCAGCACGGGCGTGTAAACCTAGTTTATTACAAATGGTTACCTGTTGGCATATAAGGCTCATGCTTGTTCTCTGTTGCTAGGTAGACTTAACATTAATATCTCTATGGTGAGTTTGAATGTCATCTCGCTCTTTTCGAAAGTTTTTTGCCAACATATCTGCAATATAAACTGATCTGTGTTTTCCGCCAGTACAACCAATAGCTATGGTGACATAGCTGCGGTTATTACGCTCTAAATGTGGTAACCAAGTCATCATAAAGCTGTTAATTTGCCAAATGAACTTAGTGACTATCGCTTGGCTAGCTAGGAAATCTTTAACCTCATGATCTACGCCAGTTTTACCTTTTAAGGCTTTTTCCCAAAAAGGGTTGGGTAAGAATCTAGCATCAAATACATAATCAGCATCAACTGGAATACCGTGTTTGAAGCCGAATGATTCAAATACCAATACCATAGCGCCGGTTTTTTTACCTAGGATTCTCTCACGCACTAAATCCGCTAGCTGGTGTGGAGTCAACTGACTAGTATTGATGTATAAATCAGCGTTTGTAGATATAGGTTCAAGTAATGATTTTTCTAATGCTATAGCCTGATCAAGCGCCATATTCTCGCGAATAAGAGGGTGTAATCGACGCGTTTCGCTAAAGCGTCTAATAAGGTCATTATCATCAGCATCAAGGAAGAGGGTATTCACATCTACCGCTTTAGGTAAATAAGCGATAATTTCTGGGATATCTTGTGGATCTTCAGGTAAATTTCGTACATCTAAGCTAACCGCTACATTTTCATAGTCGTTAATAACGGTATGAGTTAGGGCTGGTAGTAGGTTGACGGGGATATTATCTACGCAATAATAGCCTAAATCTTCTAGAACTCTTAGTGCAACCGATTTACCTGAGCCCGAGCGACCACTGACAATGATTAGTTTCATTCATTAAATTCCGAGTGCATTGTTAAGCGGCAACTGTTGTATTATTAGCTTGCTTGCTGAATTAAGTTATAGAGTGCTTGATTATCATTGCACTTTCTAACTTGCTTGAGCATTTTTTTGTCACTGAATAACTTAGCAATATTTTGCAGTGTATCTAAATGTTCTTTACAACTATCTTCAGGTACAAACAAAGCAATAAAGACATCAACTTCTCTGTTGTCAATGGCATCAAAGTCGATAGTTTTTTCTGTAGTAATTAATACTGCAACGGCTTTACTCGTATTTGGTAATCGTCCATGAGGAATAGCAATGCCATTACCAATACCTGTGCTACCCATTTTCTCTCTATCAAGTAAACTTTCTAAAAGCTCGTCTTGATCTACCTCGCTAACTTGGTTGGCGGCGAGTTGACAAATTTTTTCTAAAATGCGCTTTTTACTACTTATTGCTTCATCACAACTGGTACAGCTTGTTGTTAATATTTCTGATAATTGCATAATGATTTTTATGATTAATAGGCGCCCGTTTACGCTAATTCATTTAGCTTAGGGCGCCTGATTTTACCTGCTTTAATTACTATAAAGCGTTTTCTAAGGATTGCTCTGCTTAATGCTGAGCCATCTTACCTTTGTATTTAAGAATTTGTCGATCAAGCTTGTCGACTAATGTATCAATCGAAGCGTACATGTCTGAATTAACTGCTGAAGCAAAAACCTCACCACCATTTATGTGCACACTTGCTTCTGCTTTTTGATTTAGCTTTTCAACAGTTAATACCACATGGACATTATTGATATGGTCAAAATGTCGCTCTAATTTTAAGAATTTAGTATCTACATATTCACGTAATGAACTTGTTACATCTACATGGTGACCAGAAAGATTAATTTGCATAAACATGATCCTTTTATTGTCGTATTCTAAAGTAAACTCTTACGTTGGTTTGACGGTGGTATTGCTAACGATTCACGGTATTTAGCAATTGTCCGTCTTGCCACTTTTATTCCCTGCTCGGCTAATAAATCAGCCATTTTACTATCACTTAGTGGTTTAGCAGGTGTTTCCGCTAAGATAAGCTTTTTAATTAATGAACGAATTGCGGTGGATGAACATTCACCACCATTTTCAGTACTGACATGGCTAGAGAAAAAGTACTTAAGTTCAAAGATGCCACGTGGTGTATGCATATATTTTTGCGTAGTGACACGGGATATGGTGGACTCATGCATATCAACTGCTTCAGCAATATCATTTAACACCATAGGGCGCATTGCTTCAGCGCCATGCTCTAGAAAGCCTTGTTGACGTTGTACAATACAATTTGAAACCTTCAGTAATGTATCATTTCGAGAATCTAAACTTTTGATGAACCACTTAGCTTCTTGCAAATTTGCTCGAATAAATTGACCGTCATTGGTCGACGATTTCATTGTTTTTGACATAGCAGCATATTGCTGATTTATCGAAAGCTTTGGTGCAGTGTCAGAATTTAGCTCTACCACCCAGCGGCCATTTTTCTTCTCAACAGAAACATCAGGTATAACGTATTGATCATCACCTTTAATTACTGCATCACCTGGACGCGGATTTAAACTTTGAATTAAGCGCATTACTTCACGTAACTGGTCTTCTTTAAGCTTGGTCTTGCGCATCAACTGGCGATAATCTCGGTTACCCAATAAATCAATATGATCATTAATGATCAACTTACTTTCTTTTAGGTAAGGAGTGTCACTACTAAATTGGTTTAATTGAATAATAAGACACTCTGGTATTGAGCGAGCGGCGACGCCAATTGGGTCAAACATATTGATACGTTTAAGTACGGCTTCTACTTCATCAAGCTCTAGATCTTCGATGCCAACACTTTCAAGAATCTCATCTGAAGATACAGTTAAATAACCAGCATCATCAACGGCTTCAATAATAGCGATGGCGACAGTTTTGTCAGTATCAGAAAAGGGAGTTAACTCCATCTGCCATAATAAATGATCTTGAATCGAGTCAGTAGTTTCACCTTGGTAGGTAAAGTCATCAGCTGGACTGTTGACTGCGCCAGTATTGGAAACGCCGGCACTGTAACTTTCTTCCCAAGTGGTATCTATATTCAACTCTTCAGGAATATCACTTTTTTCCATCGCTTCTGTAGTACTGATTTCATCAATACTTGCTTGTTGCTCTTCACTTCCGTCTTTTGAAACTTGCTCTGTTGCTGTTTCAGTTGTGTTGGTTGAAAAAGCTTCTTCGAGATTATTCTGTTCACTAGCTGTGTCATTTTGAGCTTTTTCATCAAGCTCAAGTAGTGGATTACTCTCTAAAATTTCTTGAATTTCTTGTTGTAACTCTAACGTAGATAATTGCAAAAGCTTGATCGCTTGTTGCAATTGTGGAGTCATTGTTAATTGTTGTCCAATACGGAGCTGAAGTGTAGGGCGCATCTAGGTTATATAATTTCCTATTATTATTCTTAGTAACTATTGGTCGAAAAATAACTACGTTGTATTAACTGTTCTGCTACGGCTTCTAAATTATAATTTAACTATAGCGTGAATTGCTCGCCAAGGTATACATCTCTGACTTTTTGATTAGCAAGAATTTGATCTGCATTGCCTTGTGCAATTATTTCACCATGGCTAACAATATAAGCGTGCTCACAAACATCTAATGTCTCTCTTACATTATGATCAGTGATCAATATTCCAATGCCACGTTGCTTTAAGTGTAAGATGATTTTTTTAATGTCGCCAACTGAAATAGGATCTACACCAGCAAAGGGTTCATCTAATAAGATAAATTGTGGATCCGCTGCTAGGGCTCTAGCAATTTCAACACGTCGTCTTTCGCCACCAGATAAGCTCATACCAGTATTATCTTTAATATGACAAATATGAAACTCTTCCAATAAATGCTCGAGTTTTTCTACCCGTTGCGCTTCAGTAAGCTCTTTACGCGTTTGTAAAATGGCCATGATATTATCGGTAACCGTAAGTTTTCTGAAAATAGACGCTTCTTGCGGTAAATAACCTATGCCACTGCGGGCTCTCTCATGCATAGGGGCAAGTGTTAAGTCTTCGCCATTAAGCTTGATACTACCGTTGTCATTAGGTACTAAGCCAACAATCATATAAAATGAAGTGGTTTTTCCTGCACCGTTGGGACCTAATAAACCAACTATTTGACCGGCATCGACTTGTAAGCTTACATTTTTGACTACTTGTCTGCTTTTATAGGACTTAGATAAGCTATCTGCAATTAAGGTGTTCACTGCTGTTGATTTTTCTGCAGGTTTTTGTGTATTAGTTGTCAATACTATCGCCTTTTTTGTCTGCTACTTTCTCAGCTGCTTTCTCTTCTTTTGACTTGTCATAAGTCTCTTTTTGCTTTTTCAATACAGTTGGTTGTAATACCGTAGTAACAGACTGATTATTTGTACTATGAGCTTCAAGTTTTTCGCTTAAGGTATTGTAAGTAATTTCACTACCGCTAACTTCACTACCAGCCTGTTTAACCAAAGCGTTGCCTGAAATAGTAATAGTATTAGAACTTGGTTTATAGGTTATCTCATCAGCTTGTAGGCTGATTAAGCTACCATCTTCAAGTTGTTGCTGGAAGATTGCGGGCTTACCTTTAGCTAAGTAAGTATCATCTTTTTCACCGTTGCTTTTATCCACTAAGCTAAAAACTTTGACAATATCAGCAGTAATGGAGATAGAACCCTGGCGAATGCTGACATTATCTAAGTAACTGGCTATTTTATTTTTAAGATCTGCTGCTTGTCGCTGAGATTTAATGGTGATTTCTTGCTCTAAATCTTTTTTAGCGGCATTAGCATTGCTCAACAATAATAGACTGCAGGCGAGTGCAACGACTTTGAATGTGTTTTGGCTTAAGTTAGCTTTCATCATTTTCTTTATAGATAGTACGTTCATGCTGAGTAAGGGTCATTTGTTTAGTGTTTAAATCGATTATTAATCCAGAGCCGTACATGGTGAAGTCTTTACCTATTACAACAACCGTTTGCTCTGAACTAATGATATTTGTTTTTAAGTCTAGTGCTATTGTTTTGCAGTGTATCTCTTTTATTAAGCTATCGACTTCAGTAGCTTTGATACGTACCTGCGTTTTTAGTTCAACCCGACTATCCTTATAGAGTGTTGCCTCTTTTGCACTAACTTTCCATGGTTGGCCTTTTTCTTGCGGGTACAAGGTGTAGTTTGGTAACTCAAAGTAGCTGACGGCTAAATCAGCATAGTGTTCCATGCGTTCTGCTTCAATAGTATGTGACAATCGTCCCAAATCACTAAAAATTTTAGTTTTTAGTTTTTCAGCAATAAAATCAGGGCGCTCTTCATTAACGATTAAGGTGTCTTCCTCTATCGAAGCGCTACGCCATTCAATAATGCCATAAATTAGCGCGCTAAGCAGTAAGACAAATAGCGCTAGGCTATTTAATCGATTCATATACTAGCGCCTGTAGCACTGGCTAGATTACCCTGACTTTGCATTATTAGATCACAAGTCTCCCTTACGGCACCAAAACCACCACGAGTAAAGGTGGTGTAATTTGCACCTTGAAGTACCAGAGGATGAGCATCTGATACACTAATACCTAGACCAACGGCCTCGATACAAGGCAAATCAGGTACATCATCGCCAATGTAGGCAACTTCACTTATGTTAATGTCTAATTTTTTTATTAATTCGGTTAAAGCAGGCAACTTATCTTCCTGCCCTTGAATAATATGAGCGACATTAAGTGCTTTCATTCTATTTGCAACAATTGCTGAGTTTCTACCGGTAATAATAGCAACATCGACGCCACTAGCACCTAAAGCCTTTATGCCAAAACCGTCTTTGGTATGAAAAGCTTTTAGCTCTTCACCATCATTGCCTAAATATATTCTGCCATCCGAAAATACGCCATCTACGTCACATACCAATAATTTTATCTCTTGGGCTTTCGCTAAAATATCGCTGTGAACATTACCGTATAAAGTATTCATTAAAGTACCCCTGAACTTAATAAGTCATGCATATTCATTGCACCGACAACTTGCTTGTTAGCATCAACAATGATCAGGCCATTAATTTTTTTATCTTCCATAATCTTTAAGGCTTGTGCAGCGAGCATATCACTTTGTGCAACTTGAGGGTTATGGGTCATTACCGTACTGATGCTATCAGTGTGAATATCTATTCTATTATCAAGTACCCTGCGAAGGTCACCATCAGTAAATAGACCAACTAATTGTTTATGTTCATTAACAATAGCAGTCATGCCTAAGCCCTTTAATGACATTTCAACTAAAGCATCTTTAATGAATGCATGCTCAGAAACCACGGGTACCCGCTCACCTTGATGCATAATATCATTCAGACGCAATAATAAGCGTTTACCTAAACTGCCTCCTGGATGAGATAAAGCAAAATCATCAGCAGTAAAGTCACGAGCATTTAATAAAGCAACGGCTAAAGCGTCACCCATTACTAAAGTAGCAGTTGTACTTGATGTTGGCGCTAAACCAAGTGGGCAGGCTTCTGTCGATACTTTGATACATACATGGGTATCAGCTAATTTAGCAAGTGTAGAGTCAGTATTTCCTGTCATTGAAATTAATTTAGCACCGATACGCTTAATGACGGGGATAATAGCGAGAACCTCGCTGGTTTCACCGGAATTGGATATAGTCAAGACCACATCATTACTGGTGATCATGCCCAAGTCACCATGGCTAGCTTCGCCAGGGTGAACAAAAAATGCGGGGGTGCCTGTACTCGCGAGCGTAGCAGCTATCTTGCCACCAATATGGCCGGACTTACCCATGCCAATAACAATTACCCGGCCTTTGCAGTGATACATGAGCTGGCAAGCAAGCTCAAAACTATCATCAACAAACTGCACTAATTCAGCAATTGCTTGCTGTTCAATCTCAATAACATTTTTTGCTAACTGTTTGAAATTTTGCATAATGATTAATTAATCTCAGCCTTTATTAGGATAATTGACTAAAAAGTAATACTTGATAGGCGATAAAGCTTAACAGTAATAACGCGCCTTTTGCACGGGTAATTCTAAATGCACCTACACGTCGACTAAAGCATAAAATAAATAACAGTAAAGTGACACCTAACATATAAGGGGCGTCTCTGCTGGCAGCTAGCGGATCAATATCACCTGGTGCGATTAGTCCAGCCAGCGGTAATACCGCTAAAATATTAAAAATGTTTGAACCTATGATGTTACCTAGTGCTAGGTCATCTTCTTTTTTAATAATACTCATAATACTGGCTGCAAGTTCAGGTAAGCTAGTACCTATAGCAATAATGGTTAGACCAATAACTAGGTCACTAATACCAAATGCTTTAGCAATAAATACCGAAGAATCGACCAAAAAGCTCGCACTTAATGGTAATAAAATAATACCAACGCCAAGCCAGAGTAATGATAGTTTCATACTAACGGCTTCAGCAACATCTTGCTCCGCTTCTATAATTAAAGGGTCATCACTAGGTTTTCCTTGTGTCTTCTTTAGTGTGATGACAAGCAGTGCAATAATATAAATGGCAAAGCCAGACATTAAAATTATGCCTTCGATAAAGCTAAAGTTGTTATCAGTCAGCACCCAATAGCCTAAAGCCGTTATCGCTAAAATCAGCGGTATTTCCCGTTTGATTGTTTGTGATGAAACGGTTAAAGGTTGTAGTAAAGCGGTGATACCAAGTACTAAGGCAATATTAGTAATGTTTGAGCCTATAGCATTACCAATAGCAGTATCTGGGTTACCTTGCATTGATGCGGTTGCTGCAACCATCATCTCAGGCGCAGAAGAGCCCATCGCCACAATAGTTAAACCAATGATCATTGGTGAAATACCTAAATTTCTTGCTAATGAAGAAGCGCCAAAGACAAATTTGTCGGCGCTCCACACTAAAGCAACAAGGGCAATGAGTAATATAAAAATTTGTTCTAGCATTAATGACTCCAAGGTTAAGTGCAAATTGTCGCTGGTTGTAGCGCAAAAAAGAAGTAAATAATGTCTAGATAATGAAAAAAGTATTCTTTTGTCTTACTTTTAAGCAAAAACGATCACTTTCTTACAATTCAACCTCGATTTTTTACAGTTAATAGCTCGTTATTTGTTAATTTCTAATGAAGAATCTTTATGGCTCAGGTAAAATCAGCCGTTCTTATAAAATTCCATTGCCGGTTAATATTAATTTGCTATCAGACCGCTAATATTAAGCAATAATAAACAGTGACGTTGAACAATGACAAACTCTGCATCCGAAGCAAACTTGGTTGAAATAGAAAATCTTACCTTCAAGCGGGGTGAGCGGGTTATCTATGACGATATCAGCCTGACTATCCCTAAAGGAAAAGTTACTGCGATAATGGGACCAAGTGGTATAGGGAAAACAACATTATTGCGCTTAATTGGCGGTCAGATAAAGCCAGAAAGCGGTAAGATACTTTTTGCAGGCAAAAATATTCCTTCATTATCACGTGCAGATTTATATGAAGCACGTAAACATATGAGTATGCTTTTTCAAAGTGGTGCATTATTCACCGAAATGAGTGTTTTTGATAATATCGCCTTCCCCATCAGAGAACATACTAAGTTATCAGAAGCGATTATTGAAAAAGTAGTATTGATGAAACTTGAAGCTGTAGGTTTACGTGGCGCTAGACACCTACAGCCCAGTGAACTTTCTGGTGGTATGGCGCGCCGAGTTGCATTAGCACGAGCTATTGCCTTGGATCCAGAACTTATTTTATATGATGAACCTTTTGCTGGACAAGACCCTATTTCAATGGGCGTTATTGTTCGCTTAATTCGCTCACTAAGTGATGCACTTGGGCTTACCTCTGTGGTTGTTTCACATGATGTTCCTGAGGTTATGAGTATCGCCGATTATATTTATATTGTTGCTGAAAAGAAGATTATTGGACATGGCACGCCTGAGCAAATACGCCAAGATACCTCACCTTTAGTACAGCAATTTGTACAAGGTGAAGCTGATGGTGCAGTACCTTTTCATTATGAAGCGCCAGCTTATAAAGATGAGCTTATAAAAACTCCTTAAGGAAAAAGAGATAAATGAACTTTATTCGAAGTCGTAAAATTCGAGGCAGTAAATAGTGCAACAGTTACAGTTTTTAGGTAAGCAAACTTTAGGCATCATTAGTGGCTTAGGACGAGCGGTAATATTATTAGTTTCTGCATTAATGCATGTACCTAATGTGCGTAAAGGTACACCTTTACTGATGCAGCAGTTATACAGTGTTGGAGTGTTATCTTTACTGATTATTGTAGTATCTGGCACCTTTATAGGTATGGTGCTGGCCCTACAAGGTTATACCATTTTGGTTGGATATGGTGCTGAAGCCAGTCTAGGACCTATGGTTGCATTATCGTTATTACGAGAGCTAGGTCCTGTGGTTGCTGCGCTATTATTTGCCGGTCGAGCAGGCTCTGCATTAACTGCGGAAATAGGCTTGATGAAAGCTACTGAGCAACTATCAAGTTTAGAGATGATGGCTATTGACCCGTTAAGAAGAGTTATCGCGCCACGCTTTTGGGCTGGCTTTATAAGCTTGCCTTTGTTAGCGGCAATATTCTCTATGGTAGGCATACTTGGCGCTCATGTTGTTGGTGTGGATTGGCTAGGTGTTGATGGCGGTACTTTTTGGTCGGTGATGCAAGATCAGGTCGACTTTGAAAAAGATATCCTAAACGGCATTATTAAAAGTATCGTATTTGCATTTGTTGTGATGTGGATAGCCGTTTATAAAGGCTATGATTGTGAACCAACCTCAGAGGGGATTAGTCGGGCGACGACCTCAACTGTGGTACAATCATCATTATTGGTACTGTTTTTAGATTTCATTTTAACAGCCTTAATGTTCGTGAAGTAATTACGATATATTATTGGCTCTGTTAGAAATACATTGTTAAATTTTTTATTACAAGGCGTTGGTGGAAGACATGGTGTCTAAAAAAGTAGAGTTGTTGGTAGGTTTTTTTGTTGCATTAGGTCTAGCTGCCCTATTAATGCTGTCGTTGAAAGTTGCAGATACAGGGATTGGCGGTGGTGGTGAAAGTTACCAGCTGTTTGCTAAGTTTGATAATATTGGCGGCTTAAAAGTACGCTCACCTATTAAAGTCGGCGGTGTTGTTGTTGGCCGTGTAAGCGATATTTCTTTAGATAAAGATGACTATACACCTGTGGTGACTCTTGAAATTTATACGCAATACAATAAATTTTCAGAAGCTACGTCAGTTGCTATTTTGACTGCTGGTTTACTCGGTGAGCAATATTTAGGTGTGCAACCTGGCTTTATTGATGAGTCGGTTGATATGTTAGTGCCGGGTGATTTTATTGAAGATACCAAGCCAGCCTTAGTTCTTGAAGAATTAATCGGACAGTTTTTATTTAGCCAAGGAAGTGGTGATGAGTAAATTAATAAACATGAATACCCCTAAAAAAAGTAAACTTATTGGTGCTTTAACTATTGGCTTGGCTGTGAGTTTAGTGCTGAGTACTAATGCAAGTGGGTATAGTGAAGTAGAGGCAACCAAGTTGCCTGCTCAGGCAACTGAACTTCCAGCCAAACCTACAGGTACACTTGTTGATCAAAGTAACCCATATAGCTTAGTGCAAGGCGCGGCAGAACAAACATTTAAACGCTTTGCCAGTGAGCAGCAAAATATTAAAGCTAACCCTAACTTATTAAAAGACATTGTTCGTGAAGAGCTGATGCCTTATATCAACTATAAGTATTCTGCTTTTAAGGTTATTGGTAAACATTTAAAGAAAACTACCGATGCTGAACGTCGTGCCTTTGTTCCTGTTTTTCGTGAGTATCTAGTAACCTCTTATGCACAAGTATTTACCTTATATGATAATCAAGTAGTAGAGTTCGCCCCTGAAAAATCATTCAAAGGTAAAAGAATCGTTGCTGTTAGTACTCGTATTATTATGCCTGGCAGAGATAATATAGACGTTTCATTTAAAGTAAGACTTAATAAAAAAACTAAGCAATGGCAAGCGTATGATATGGTCGCTGAAGGTGTCAGCTTACTTGACTCAAAACAAGCTGAGCTAGGTGGAATTATCAGGCAAAAAGGTTTGCCTTATGTTACTGAGCTATTAAAAAGTAAAAGCACTAGAGATATTGTTTTTAAAAGCAGTGCCGCAAAAAGCAAAGCGACAACAGCACAAAAAGATCAACAAGGGTAAATTGTGAGTAAAGCGAATATAGTTCTAAATCATGGTACCCTTGCTATCACTGGTGAGTTAACTCGTCATAGTGTTGCGCATATCAAAAGTAAGGAATATGCATTTTGGTTTGAGCATAGTGCTATTAATGTTGATTTAAGCCTTGTTAGTAAGGCTGATACAGCAGGTCTTGCTTGGCTATTTTATCTTTTAGAGCAGAGCTACAAGAATACATGCCAACTAAGCTTTAGCAATATACCTGAAAAATTAACTAAACTAATTACCCTAAGTGGCGTTGATGGCTTATTGCCATTAGCATGTGATTAGTAATCATAAAATAAAGAACAAAGGAGACTCCCTTGGAAGTAAATGAGGTAGAAGAATTAGTAAAAAAACTGATAAACGAAGCTCTTGAACTTGATGAAGTTCATGTAAGTTTTGATGGCTCTCAATGTCGTATCAATGCAGTGAGTGATATGTTTGATGACTTAAGTCGTGTTAAGCGTCAGCAAGCCGTGCTTAAGCCATTGGCCGATATTATTAAAGATGGAACTGTACACGCTATAACAGTAAAAACTTTTAATAAAACTCAATGGCAACGTGATAAGTTATTTAATAGTTAGCTTGTAATTAAGTCATAGTTGTTACTAAAATGTATTTTTAATGCCTAGCTTTTTATTGCTGGGCATTTTTGTGTATACTGACTTGATATTTTTAACCCTTTTTTAAATAAGTAGTAGTTATTTTGGACGCATTTAAAGTTATTGGTGGTAAACCACTTCGCGGTGATGTCGTGATCTCTGGAGCAAAAAACGCTGCTCTTCCTATATTAATGTCGGCACTTTTATCTAAAACACCGATCGTATTTAGCAATGTCCCTCAACTAAATGATATTTTAACTACAGTTAAATTATTAGGTCAGCTTGGTGCTAAATCTGAATGGCTTAGTGAAGACAGACTGATGATAGATGCAAGTAGTATTGATACTTGCCGTGCACCATATGATTTAGTAAAAACAATGCGTGCTTCTATATTAGTACTTGGTCCTTTATTGGCGCGTATGGGACATGCAGAGGTTTCTTTGCCAGGTGGTTGTGCTATTGGTGCACGTCCCGTTAACCTTCATATTCAAGGTTTAAAATTGATGGGCGCAGATATCACCGTTGAAGACGGTTATATTGTTGCTAAAAATGAAGGTCGCTTAACAGGCGCAACCATTTTCATGGATACGGTTAGTGTTACAGGCACAGAAAACTTGATGATGGCTGCAGCTTTAGCTGAGGGAACTACCGTTATAGAAAATGCTGCCCGTGAGCCTGAAATTGTTGACTTAGCTAATTGTTTAATTAGCATGGGTGCTAAAGTTAGTGGTGCAGGTACTGATACTTTGACAATAGAAGGCGTTAGTGAGCTTTGCGGAAAAGAGTACTCAGTTATGCCTGATCGCATTGAAACCGGTACTTTTTTAGTTGCTGCTGCTGTAACACAGGGCCATATTAAGTGTTTAAATACTGATCCAAGCTCACTGGAGGCAGTATTAAGCAAGCTTCAAGAAGCTGGCGCTACGATAACTACAGGCAATGATTGGATTGAGCTTGAAATGACGGCACCAGCTAAAGCGGTTAACGTTAGAACAGCACCTCACCCAGCATTCCCGACGGATATGCAAGCACAATTCATGACAATGAACGTATTGGCTGAAGGTACAGCAACGGTTATCGAAACAATCTTTGAGAATCGTTTTATGCATGTGCCTGAGTTACAACGTATGGGGGCAGATATCGCTCTAGAAGGTAATACTGCGATAGTTAAAGGCGTAACTAGCCTTAATGGCGCCCAAGTCATGGCAACTGATTTACGTGCTTCTGCCAGCCTTGTTATTGCTGGCTTAGTGGCTAAGTCACCAACTCAAGTCGACCGTATTTATCATATCGACCGTGGTTATTTATGTATTGAAGGTAAGTTACAAGGCTTAGGTGCAGATATAACTCGTATCCAAGCTGACTAACTATGTTTTGAAGTAGCAGTCACTTATAAATATAAAGGCTAGTACCTATAATGGTTCTAGCCTTTTTTGTATCCGAAAATTAGATACAATTACCCAATAACTACATAGGCATAAATGCTGTAAAGCCAATGACTTGAAATTAGCAATTAAGCTGCACTAATTTATAGGCACAAAAAAAGGACATCCTATAAGGTATGTCCTTTTAATTTTTAGTATCAGTTATTATCTAACTGATACTAACATCGGCAATTAAAGTGCTACGATGTTTTCAGCTTGAGGGCCTTTTTGACCGTCAGTAACTGTGAATTCAACTTTTTGACCTTCAGCAAGAGTTTTAAAACCGTCACCAACGATAGCGTTGAAGTGAGCAAAAACGTCTGGGCCGTTTTCTTGCTCGATGAAACCAAAACCTTTAGCTTCGTTAAACCATTTTACTGTACCAGTAGTAGTAGACATAAGTGTCTCCTTAAATATATATGAGTAATTTGCAACCAGTTTTTGCTGTAAAGCAAAATAGGTGCGGGTTTGCTAAAAAGAGTTGCTATTACTTATAAATCAGGACGTGTTACTGATAACATCGAAATGGTGTACAAAAATATATAAACTAACTTCAAGCGGGTGCATTATATAGCGTATAGATACTATGTCAACAATAAGCGCGTTTAAGCTGCAAAACTAAATTAAATTTAATCTTTGCAGCTTACCTATTTCTAGAGCGTAGACGCTTAAAGTTTAAACTCTTGAACTGATTGTTGAAGCTCTTCGGCTAGGCGAGCAACTTCACTACTAGAGGCTGCAGTTTGTTGAGAGCCTGCCGTTGTTTGCTCAGCAATAGTAACGATGGACTCTAAATTTTCACTGATCTCATGGGCAACTACACTTTGCTCTTCGGCTGCAGTAGCAATTTGTGTACTACGGTCGAATGCTTCATGTACAGCGTGTGTGATTACTTCTAATGCTTGGTCTGCTTCTTCACTTTGATTAACACAATCACTCGCTTTTGACTTACCTGCATCCATCACGGTCACCGCTTTGCCTGCACCAGTTTGTAACGCTTCGATCATGGTTTGAATTTCAGAAGTCGATTCTTGTGTTCTGCTCGCTAAGGTACGCACTTCATCGGCAACCACGGCAAAACCACGACCTTGCTCTCCAGCTCTTGCAGCTTCGATAGCCGCATTTAATGCCAGTAAGTTGGTTTGTTCAGCTATGCCACGTATTACATCTAAAATACCACCTATTGAGGCACTGTCTTGTTGTAATTGGTTGATTACTTGAGAGGCAGAGTCAACTTCACTTGCAAGTAACTCGATAGTTTGGCGGTTTCTGGCTGAAATGCCTTTTACACGCTCTGCTTCCTCATCAGCATGTTTTATTTCGCCTAATGCATCGCTTGCACTTGAAAGTACACTTTGTGAAGTACTGCTCATCTCTGTAGTAGCAGAAGCGGCTTGCTCTACTTGATTGCGTTGCTCTTCAATAGCCGTAGTACTTTGCGCGGTAACTGCTGATGTTTGTTCTGCTGCTGCGGCAAGTTGTGCTGAGCGATTAACTATACTCTCAATTAGATTACGTAAACTATCAATTAATAAGTTACAGTTTCTTGATAACTGGGCAAATTCATCTTTACCACTTTCATCAAGTTTCATTGAAAGGTCACCAGAAGCAACAATGTTAAGCATTTCATTTACTCGCGCTAATGGACGCGTAATACCGATTAGGGTAATTCTTGCGATAACGAGTGCCACCACAATGGAAATCAGCATGATAATGGTTGTTTGCGTACTACCTCTGCTCACAGAGTCTTCTACTAATTGACTGGCTTTGATAGTGGTTTGGTTAGCGAGCTCAATTTGTTTATCTAATACCGCATTTACTTGCTTGGCAATATTCTCCTCTTCTTTTAACAATTTTGAGGCTTGTTGGTTTGCGGATAATTGTTTGGCTTTATGAGCAAGTATGCCTGATTCATTAGATAAGAGGTTTTGAATTTCATTAAATGCCGAACTTACTTCATCCGATACATCTTCGATATTATGGGTGTTTAGTTCAACCATAATATCATTAACAGAGGTTTTAGCTTCACCTAGACTGCGAGATAGCTCGCTTTCAATTAGCTGTGCAGTGCTTGTGTCTAAGATATCACGGTATTCAAAAGCTGAAGATACAATAGAGTTAAATTGATTCTCTAAGTGTTCACTTAAAGCTATTGCACGTTGTAAATCGGTATCAGCTAAATCATGATCGGCTAGATCCAGAAGTAGCATTACTGTGTCATCAGCTTTTTCTTCCAAAATATCAATCTTTTC
>PJEL010002688.1_pt1 | contig 15982 bp, 9 predicted proteins | sample 1853271 | NCBI WGS metagenome assembly PJEL01 (sample SAMN08108733, study PRJNA415343) | Invertebrate metagenome, whole genome shotgun sequencing project. | host: Globobulimina | place: Sweden: Gullmar Fjord | collected 2015-08
CTAATGTTTCTTTTAGCATCTTTTTTTGATAACTAATTTTTTCCATCATTAGATCCTTCTGCCTGCTTCTTACCTTTCGTAATGCTTCTACTCTTGTTTTAGGGCCTTCTTTTGAATATAACTATTTTTTATGTTAATAAAATTTAACAAAATAGAATAACCTGCTCGTGGAGGAAACCGTACGTTGGGTTTGACGTGGCGGGTGATGGAAATGGCTTGATATATAAGAATATTGATATAACTTTGCCTTCACTCGACCCTACTTGTGAAAGCCTTGAGGTGAAATTCCTCTTGGCTACTCGACAGTTAACATTAAGATTTCTCCTAACTTTCTTGGCACACAGCGAATATCCCTCTTTAGAGTATAAAACAGTAATTATTGTTTGGTGGTGGGATAACTAAATAAATTTCTTGTAGTGTCTGTATAATTTTTTTAATATATGTAAAAAATCGCTTGTGATGTATTTTGACATTGTATATGTCAAAGCTTTCTAATTTTCCAATCGAGTCAATCAAAAAATTATCTTTCTCATAACAATTTTTGGAATGTACTATAATCAACGATAAAGTATACGGAATTTTATCAATACCACTTAAAAAACCTTTTGGCCCCACACTACCTTTATTAATTATGTGATCTATATAATGCAAATATTCTGATAAAATAAGTGAAGAATCAAAATTTTCGGTATTCTCAAATAGGTATCTAGTAATATGAGGAGAATTATAATACAAAAGTTCAAATATGACATCTTTATCTAATTTTAATATCCCACTCCTATGTAGCATAACAATTCTTTTTAAATCATTTTTTACTAGAAGAAAATTTGCTAAGGACATAGTTCTGTAGCTATCATGTCTTTCATCCATAATTACAAATAATTTATTTAATTTATCTAGATCACTAGGGCCTATAAGTGGGCTTTTGATTCCACCATATGTATAGTAGTCTTTGCCTTTTATACGAATAGATATGGAAGAAAGTTCTTTATGTTCGGTTTCTATTTGTTTATAAAACGAAAATTCGTGTTCTTCTACTATTCCAAAATAAAAATCTAATACCAATTGATTTATGCATTTTGGAATAAACAAATTGCTCTTTGAGGTGATATGTTTTGTATATCCTTGTATTAAAGTCATGTCATATTTAAAAATGCCTTTTACAATTTTAGAATATCCCTCTGTTTCTTTATCTAACTTTTGTATACAACGTTCTGCATTCGCTTTTATTTTATCTGGAGCTAATATTTGTATATGATTTCTTGGAGCATTGTTTTCTGAATTTCCTTGCATAAAAAATACATTTGATTTTTTACAGCAAATTAGCAAAAAGCAGCTAATACAAAGTGTGTCGGTGATTTTTAGAGAACGGAAGAATGAATTCATTATAGAAATAATTTGATTAACGTTTATAATACACAGTCAAAGTATTCAAAGTTTGTGAAAGATGGAATTATTTTGATTTTTTTTTAAAATTTTTAGGAAAATTTTTATATGCAATATGTTATAAATCGATTATTTAGAAGTTAATTTGCAAATTCTGATAAAAATTTAATATGCATAAGCCTTACTTCTACTTCGTCATATTCATATTCTAGATCTACTATTGCCTTTTCAACGTCATCCTTTTTCGTTTCTTTAAAATATTCGTATATATCTTCTTGTCTATCCTTAGATATATGAATGTCTATAAAATAATTTATATCTAATTTAATTCCAGATCGTGCAATTTCTTCTATTTCCTTCAATAATTCTTCTAACTCAATATTTAAATTTTGGGCAAGTTCTTCTAGATCTATTTTTTTGTCTATTTGTTTTATCAAAAACAATATTTCTTTTTGAGTAGAGGGTTCTTGCTTATACAGTATGGTATCAATAGGAGAAATATCATCGTGTTCGTCTAGGTATTTTCTAATAACTGTTACAAATTCTTTTCCAAATTTTTTTGCCTTACTCATACCTACATTAGAAATTTTGGCGAGCGCTTCTAACGTTATAGGAAAAGTACTTGACATATCTTCTAAAATAGAGTCTGAAAAAACTAAATAGGGTTGAATATTTTTCTTATCGGCAATTTTTTGTCTGAGATTACATAATACAGAAAAAACATCTATATTATAATGTGAATTTTTATCTGCTTTTTTATCACATGAACTTTGCATCTTTTTTTCGAGTTCCAAAAAATTACTTTTATGCAATTTGATATCGTATGGATTTTGGATAAAATAATCACTATTTTTATTCAAAGATATCAAGAAATTCTCGTCTCTATCGCATAAATTTATAAACAATAACTGTCTTATTAAAATTCTCCAAGAATCATAATCTCCAAAATTTATACCCTTTCCGAAAAATTCTAGATTGTTATGGTTATTGGTTTCTATATTTGAACTAAATTGACCAGAAATAACCTGAGCAATATATTTTTCATCAAATTTACCCCCTAATTCACTAATGCATTTTAATGCCGATAAGATATAGTCCTTTGCATTATAAGATTCTAGCTTATTTCTACAATTATCACAGTTTTTACAACCATTGTCATTTATATTTTTATTATAATTTTTTTCTATTTTTTTAAATTTCCCTACTTCTCCAAAATAATAAAGGAGTTGATTCATTCTACATATAGGAGTTCTTGCATAAATTCTGACTTCATCTATGAGATGTTTTGCATTTATTTTTTCTGTAACAGGCTTATCTTTGTTATATTTTTCCAATTTTACTGCATCTTTATCATCAAACAACAAAGTACACTCCGAAGGAAGTTGATCTCTACCGGCACGTCCCGTTTCTTGATAATAGCCCTCTAAAGATTTGGGGACATCATAATGTATCACAAATCTCACATCTGACTTATTTATTCCCATGCCAAAAGCGATTGTTGCAACAATAATATTTACCTTTTCATTTAGAAAACCTTCCTGATTTTTTATCCTCAAAGCTTTATCAAGACCTGCATGATAAGGCACTGCCTTAATTTTATTGATATTCAAAAAATCAGATAATCCTTCCACAGTTTTTCTACTATGACAATAAATTATGCCAGTCTTATTTTTATGTTTATGTATATAATTTATCAAAAACCTTTCTTGATCTATTTTGGGAATAGTCTCGAAATATAGATTTTCTCTCTTAAAGGATGTTTTAAATACTGATTTTGTGTCTATTTTTAAATTGTGTAAAATGTCTTTCTGTACTCTATCTGTAGCAGTAGCTGTTAGAGCGATAATAGGGATGCCTTTGCTCAAAGATTCTACATAAGGTTGTATTCTTCTATATTCGGGTCTAAAATTATGTCCCCATTCAGAAATACAATGGGCTTCATCTACAGCAACAAAAGATATATTTACTTTTTTTAAAAAAGCTATAGTATCTTCTTTAGTGAAAGATTCTGGTGCTATGTACAACATTTTCACTTTATGTTCAATAATATTATTTTGAATTGTCGATAGTTGTTTTTTTGTTAAAGTAGAATTTATAATAACAGAATTTATACCTATAGAATTCAAGAAATCTACCTGATCTTTCATAAGTGCAAGCAATGGAGATATAACAATTGCCAAGCCGGGTTTAATCGTTGCTGGTAACTGATAACATAAAGACTTTCCACTACCAGTTGGCATTATGACCAGCAGGTCTTTACCATCTAAAAGATATTTTATAATATTTTCTTGGCTACCCCTAAAGTTTTTATATCCAAATACTTTTTTAAGTTGCTTTTTTAAGTCTATGTTTTTCATAGGAAGGTTCTAGATTACAAATCACTAAGGATAGAGTGTTCATCAACTTAAATAAAATTAGACTATATCCTATTGTTTCTATATCGGCTCTCTTACACAATTTAAAGGTAGAAGAAACAAATTTAAAGTCCATAATAAATATGGGATAAAACTCATCCTCTCAGACATGTTCCTAATATCAATATTTTATCATATATCTACAAGTTATCTTGATCTTTATACTCTATTTATAGAATGCCATCCATTAATAAATTGTGTGTCTAATTTTTAGATTTATACTAATTTCATAATAAATTTATGTCTATCAAATTAAAATAAGGATTCCCTCATAATAATACTACTTGTAAATTTTCATCTTATTGTATATTATCTAAAGGTTTAAGACTACTATTAGATGAATCAAGAAATTTGAGCAATCGATGACACAGAAGATCCCGTTGAAGTGGAATGGGTGATGTGTACAGGACCCAATACTTCTAATTCCCTATCTCTTTGACTATAAAAAATTCCATATCTTCATCTTTTTTTATCTTTATTATTTTTTTTGACCATGGTCCTCTGTCTAAATACGTGCGAAAATCTTTTAAAGATGACCATTTTATATTAATATTTCTAAATTCGCCCAGAAGATTGCATGCACCGTTTACAATATCATTCAAATTCAAGTTTGGATCAATGTTTTGGAAATAATCAGGAATAGACATTTTTCGCACAATCGACATATTAATATCTATACATTCGTTTTTTTTGTCTAAGCCTTTTTTAATTGTTTCTCCCCAACTTTTAACCTTAGCTAAATTGCCTTCATCCATGTTGATGTAAGATCTAAATTCTTCCTCAAAAGTGCTCATAAGTATTTTAAGAGACTTGGAGTTTATTGCATTTCGTTGGGAGGTATAGATGCCATGCTTTTGTTCTAGCGATGTAGGTTTATACAATAGTTTAAGAGCATTTGGATATTTAAATACTGTTAATATCTTTACTGCAGATTGGAGAGCTCGTTGATATATAAAATCTTTACTTTTATCTTCACTTTTTTGTTGTTTCTGAAGTGTGTTTACAACAACATCGGCAATTTTTTTAATTTGACAAATTTTCTCATTCTCATGATCGCATGAGGATGAATATGGATCTTCTAGCAATGGCCAAGGCATCCTCTCTTCTTCACTAGCATATTTATCTTTATTTATACAATATTGTTTTAACAAATCTTGTAGTAACGTACTACCTATACATACTATGACAAACTGCAAACAGGTAAAACCATTATATAACGATGGTGTAACATTTTTACGTAATCCATACATTATAAAAAGTAGTATATTTAAGTATTCATTCTCAATACAACTACTTCTTATTTGACGCAAATTTTCGGAGATGCTATCATAATCATCAAAGTAATTATTATTTTTGTCGCTCACCTTACTGCCATGTTTATAAAGCATATATAAATACAAATCTTCGAAATTATACGAACATTCGGGTAAGGCTTCTGAAATCTTCTCATGCCAATACTTTGCTTGGTCTCCGATAGAGTTTCTTACTGTATCAGTAGTTTTTTGATCTCGATCTCTTGGGTTATATCTATATACAATAGCATCGTATTTAAAATGTCGCAAATGGCCTAACATGCTCTTTCGTTTGATGCCCGATAATAGTGCTCCCACATCGTTGTGATCATAGTCCTTATCGTCATCTTCGTAATATATAGAGGCGTGACTATATACTCCATTTTGATCTCTCATAATTACTACATCCCCATTTGAAAAGACTTCGTCTATTTTATCAATATTGTATTTCCCCAATTTCCTCAAAGAACATTCTTCATTATCTATATTACTCTTGTTTTTATTTATACCCTTGTTTTTACTTTCATCACTCTTATTGTAATAAAATACGGGTTGTTTGACTTGTTTAAACTGTGAAGGATTTTGATCGCGTCCAATATTAAAACTCTTCTCTCTGTTTAAAAGGTTTTTAACAGTTTTACGGGGCTTTGAGTCGGTAGTTCCAAATACATGGTTTTTTGTTTTAGTCTTCTTCTTCCACACACTATTCATATCACTAATCCTACCAATATTACAGCTAGCGAACAAAAAAATCAAACTCCAGATTCCTAAATAAACAGAATATTTCCTCATTTTAAAATTATTTACTTTCATGAAACCACAAACACATATACAAAGATACAGACTAAACTACTCGATACACGAGTCTCCCAATTTGGAATAATACAACATTTCCATACGCAAATGTAAATAGCATATAACTATTACCAAAGAGTATGATAATTAAAAAATGATTAAATTACATTTTTTAATGTCTCGAATTCTATTTTAAATAAATAATGAGGATTGATTTGAATATATTTAAATATCCAAAAGAACGTCTTGGATCGTAAAAATCCCTTGCTTATCAACTATGTATTCTGCAGATAGTATGGCTCCATATGAAAATGCTTCCCTACTTTTGGCTGTGTGCTGTATTGTGATATTGTCTATAAAAGAATCGTAACTCACAAGGTGTGTCCCAGGATTGTTTATTATGCGATGAGAAATAATAGATATCTCTTTCTCATAGTTATGTATTTTTGCAATATCTTTTTGAAGAACTATAGCTGTTCCACTTGGAGAATCTTTTTTTTCTATATGATGGGTTTCTTCTATGTGGACATTATATGACTTATTTTTCATGATAAATGCGAGTTTTTTATTTAGCTCAAAGAATATATTCATACCAATACTAAAATTAGAACTATGAATAAAAGATGTGCTATTCTGTAAGCAGATCTCATCTAAAGAATCTTTTTTTTTTAACCAATCTCCAGTTGTACCAGATACTACATTAAGTTTTTTTTCTAAGCATAATTTTATGTTGTTATATCCACTATCTGGAGTACTAAACTCTATAACAACATCTATATTTTTTTTATTGAAATCATTTATATCAGATATGTTTGCAGAAGTAATTCTATGTGTTACGGTATGATTACGTTCAGTAGCAATTTTTCCTATGGCTTTTCCCATTTTCCCATATCCTAATAATGCAATATTCATGATAGATGTAATTGTAAAATTGCAATTTATTTATTAAAATATAATATAAACTAACTTTATTGCTAGCGTTTGCGAGATTTATTAAACAGCCAAATAACATCTCAATAAGTACTGATTTTAGATTTAAAAGCCGTTTTCCATAAGTCGAGTTATGGAATTTTATTGAGCATAAATAATTCCTGCATAAATTAAATATAGATGAAGATTATAGAAAAAACAATACTATACTATTCTCATTTAAAATTGTTTCTACAATCTATAGCAAAGCCATATGAAGAAACTTCATTTATACGAGTTGTAGTAATAATGTTCATCATTTTCAACTGGCGATGCATACGGAAGATAGATAAGATTTCTAAGGATAGTGAAAAAGGTAAAAAAAATATCTCTATAATCAACAAAAAAGCAGGAAATAATAAAACGAATAGATTAAGGGAGAATAAATGTAAAAAAAAACGACATAGGAATATTTGCACTAAAAATAACATAAAAGCCGATATTATAAATAATCAAGTGATTAGAAAAGTGATATTTGATGATATGCAAAATTGCAAAAGTCAACAAAAACAAGACATTAAAAATGAAGATGTAAATTTATTTTTGACTAATTTAGAATTAGATAAAGGAATTGATTTTGAGATAAAAACAGAGCCACGTTCTCTCAAAGATGGGATACTTGTTTGCCCTAAAAATATTGAAAATTATAGTTCTTACAAATTTAGATGTAACAAAAATACCCCCCCCACAGATGATTTTATCAACAAGGCACTATTCCCTCGTAATAGTGAAAAAGAAGATTTAATTCATAGTACTTTTATGGAAAAAAGGTGTAAATCGGCACACGACAAAAAAGTATGCAAGCCTATAACAGATCCATCCATGGATGGCTTTATTACAAAAGTTTTATCTACCCATAAAAATGAAAAACAAGACTTTGAAGTTGTTCCTAAAAGTTTTACGAAAGAAATCGATGATAGTATTTTAGAACAAAATACAAAGGCTGTTCTCCCACAAAAAGATAAATTTCAAAGTAACCAAAATACGGAACTATCTAAATTTATAGCTTCTCAAAATACAATAGATAAAAATGTAAAAATTTGCAAGAGTAATGAATCATTCATTGATGGCTTTATTACAAAAGCACCATCCTTGTTTAGCTCTATATCTGATAAAAAAATCGATGTTAAAATAGAAAAAAAGATTCAGCCTATAAAATATCATGAAAGATTACACAATTTTTTAAATAAGATTTTGAAAAAATCTATACCAGAAATTATTCTAAAACAGGAAATGGAATATTCTAATATGCCGTATAAGCAATGTTTGTTAGAAATTGCGAAAACAGGAAAACTAAAAGGAGCTTTTTTTATCCCAATAATGATTATAACTCTGCTAGGTAAGGAAAAGCCTTATAAAGAACCCAAGTTTTATAACAGGAAAAAATATTTAAACAATTTTTTGGAATATAGTAAAAATGATAGCGAAATAAATAAAAAACTTAGACAAAAATATAAAAGCATGATAAAAAAATTGGAGACATGTGAAAAAATAACAGAACATAATGTGCCTAATGCTCATAAAACGGTTTTAAAACAATTCGAATATGATATAGATACTTTTAGAAAATATTTCGATTTAGTTAAATCTAGCGATAATACTAAGTTATTATTGCAGCATTGTAAAATCTGTAATGAGGCTACGCTAATATTACTTAGAGCTTCATTATTAAAAGAACTTTTTAAAGAAAATATAGGCATACAAAAGAAATATATGGAACTTCTAAAATTTACTGGTAGCATAATAAATTACAGAGGGAAAAAATTTAAAAATCTTTTTCCAAAAATCAATTCTTCAAAATTAGAAAAGGAGCACAACAAAAAGATTAAGTCTAGAATAAAGATATTAAAACTGATAAAAAAACATACTCGGTTATAAATGAATTTATTAGAAATCTCGTTGCCAATTTTATAAACATTCTCAAGAGGAAGCAATATTTATTGTCTCAAAAATGGCTAAAACCCTCGCCTTTTAATTTTAGGTGAGTAAATATTTTTGAAGTAATTGCTTACGACATCCTTTTAGATCTTTCGCAAGCTAAAGATGACAAAATGAGTGCCATTCTGAGCGGAGCGAAGAATCTCAAAGCAAAATAATACAATAAGCTATAAATAAATAAAGTATATATGTATCATACAAAACCAATTTTAATCGACCTTTAACCAAATCTCTCGATTTATATACTCTTCATCAATGAAAAATTTTCCAAATGCTTAGCAAAAAGTATCATAAACGACGATTTGTCTAGTAACTTCATCTATACTAGGTATATTTTTCTAAGTCAAATAAACGAGAATAAGCCCCTTTGTGCTTAAGGGGAAAATTACTATATTCATGTATTAATACTGTATAGTATTAAGAAATTGATATACTAAGGATGAAATATTAATTGAAATAATTAATTTTAAACTATGAAAAATAACTGCAAAACTTTATTGTTTGTTTTATCACTTATGGTAAATACTAGGTGTTTGGGTACTATAAATGACAAAAATATGCTAAATGAAAAAGACAGCAAAAATATAGTAGAAAAACCTAAATCCTCTATAAAGACAAATTATTTGGGCAAATTAAATATAAAACCTAAAAACAATTATTCGAATTTAAAATTACTTGGGATATTATTTATAAGTTTTGTAAAACAAGGACAAGCTGCAATATGCCCTATTAAAACTGATTCCATTTCTTTGGGAGGTTCTCATACTTGTGCCTTATCGACAAATGGTACTGTTAAATGCTGGGGAGAAAATTGGGATGGCCAATTAGGTTATGGGGATACAAATAATAGAGGTGATAATCCAAATGAAATGGGAAATAACTTGCCTATAGTAAACCTAGGAACTAATTTTTTAGTAAAACAAATAGATAGTGGGTTCTTGCATACTTGTGCCTTATCGACAAATGGTACTGTAAAATGCTGGGGAAGTAATTGGGATGGCCAATTAGGTTATGGGGATACTAATAATAGAGGTGATAATCCTAATGAAATGGGAGATATCTTGCCTATGGTAAACCTAGGAACTAATTTTCTAGTAAAACAAATAGCTTTAGGATATTATCATACGTGTGTATTATCGACAAATAGTACTGTAAAATGCTGGGGAGATAGCACTTATGGCCAATTAGGCCATGGAGATATAAGTAGTAGAGGAGATAATTCAAATGAAATGGGAGATGACCTACCAACAATAGATTTAGGAATTAGTTTTTCAATAAAACAAATATATGGAGGAGGATTTCATACTTGTGCATTATCTACAAATGGTACCGTAAAATGCTGGGGAAGTAATTGGGATGGCCAATTAGGTTATGGGGATACTAATAATAGGGGTGATAATCCAAATGAAATGGGAAATAATCTACCTATAGTAAACCTAGGAACTAATTTTTTAGTAAAACAAATAAGTACACAAGGCTATCATACTTGTGCATTATCAACAAATAGGACAGTAAAATGCTGGGGCGAAAATTGGGTTGGCCATTTAGGTTATGGGGATACAAATAATAGAGGTGACAATCCAAATGAAATGGGGAATAACCTGCCAACAGTAAGCTTAGGAACTAATTTTTTAGTAAAACAAATAGATGGAGGAGATGCTCATACCTGTGCCTTATCGACAAATAGTACCGTTAAATGCTGGGGGGGAAATGGGGGTGGCCTAGGTTATGGAGATACTGATAATAGAGGAGATAATCCAAATGAAATGGGGGATAACTTGCCAATAGTAGATTTAGGAACATACTGCCCATCTCAATCTCCTACAAAAACACCTACATCAAATCCCACAACACTAAGTCCCACAACATCAAATCCCACAACATTAAGTCCTACAACTTTATATCCTACAACATCAAATCCTACAACACTAAGTCCCACAACATCAAATCCCACAACACTAAGTCCCACAACATCAAATCCCACAACACTAAGTCCTACAACATCAAATCCCACAACACTAAGTCCTACAACTTTATATCCTACAACATCAAATCCCACAACACTAAGTCCCACAACATCAAATCCTACAACACTAAATCCCACAACATCAAATCCTACAACATCAAATCCCACAACTTTAGATCCCACAACATCAAATCCTACAACATCAAATCCCACAACTTTAGATCCTACAACATCAAATCCCACAACACTAAGTCCTACAACTTTAGATCCTACAACCTTAAGCCCTACACCAAGTCCGTTTTTGGTGCAATTTAATTCTACATCTGTTATTACTTTTGATAATGATGTTGATACTTTACCGATAAATAAGAAAAAGGATGAATTAATTTACATTCTAACATATTTAGGATTTGGAATGTTTCTACTTTTGCTTTGTGGTATAATCATATACTGTGTAGCAAAAAAAATAAAAAAAAATCAGGAACAAAAAATTAACAAAACAGAAAACAAAGGTATCGAAATGATTGGAATGTCTTCAATTTCATCAATAACCAATTTTTCTGATATAGCTAAAAGTAAAACAAAAGACGATGAAGTCTATAGGTATAATAAAAATCAAGGTAGTAAAAGACAAAATGATTTGTATTCAGATGAAGCTATCAACAATATTTCTATATATAATGAAATAGTTAATAGAAAAACAATATCTTTGGATAATATTAAAAATGAAATCGTTTGTCATAGACAAACAAAAGAAAATCAAAGTATTGGCTCTTCATTTACAAGGAATGAGGGGGTAATCTATTCTGAAAGAAAGTCTTACCAAGATGGTGACATTGATGATATTCAACTTGAAAATGTAAAAAATTATAATAAAAATATAACTTATTTTGGAATGGGCAATAATATTATTAAAGACCAAGACCAAAACGTAAACGGTAATGAAGGGATAGTTAGGAAAATAAGTGTTTATAACAGAAACAATAAAAATTTAGATGAAGGAGTAATCCAAAAGATAAATACTTATGGTGGAAACAATAATATTGAAAATTTAGATAAAGAAGTAATCCAAGAGATAAATACTTGTGATGGAAACAATAATATTGAAAATTTAGACGAAGAATTAGTTCAAGAGATAAATCATACTATACAATAATCACAAAACACCTTTTCTCTAAAAAATTATATAATCTTGTGGATTTATAGGATCTCCATTATGCCACATTTCAAAATGCAGGTGTGGTCCCGTAGAAAAGTCACCCGAATTACCTATTATGGCTATGGCGTCACCTTTGCTAACAAAATTACCAGCCTTCTTTAAAAGTTGAGAATTGTGCTTATAGATAGTGATTAGATTTTTTTTATGCTGAATAACAATTATGTTACCACCTTCTATAGTCCATCCAGTAAAAATAACCATTCCATTATCGATACTTTTTACGACCTCATCTTTTTTTGCTACAATATCGATACCATAATGTTCTGAATAAAAATCCATATGTGATATGATAATACCCTTTACTGGTGGAATAAAAGAGGTATCTTTTAGATTGTTATATTTTAAATCAAACAACATCTCTTTTTCCTTATTAGCATTTTGTAACCTATCGATTTTATTTATCACGGATTTATAATCACATTTTAAATGCCCCTCTATTTCCCGATGATCTTCTGCATAAGTGTTGTTATATGGCAATTTTGTCTCTTTCTCTGTTTTTACATAGGTTTCTTTATCTAATGTATGGCTAGACGGGAACGAATTTATAGCTTCATCATGTACGCAGCCTTTGTATGTCATGATTGGTATAGGGGTATTGCCTGTATTTTTATTCAAACTTTGTTGTAAGGTTTTTATAAATTCATTTTGATTTGACACTTTTTTCTCCAAAATATTCAGTGTACCATAGATCTTCTTTAATCTGTCTTTGTTTATAGTCTCTAGATGTGTGGGATCTAAATATTTACCGAGTATATATCTAACTAATACGGTGCTAACAAGCAATGAAGATAATACAAAAATAATTATAAAAAGTATGAATTTTATATACCCAAATTTAATAATAAACTTCTCTTCTAAATTTTGAGAATTTCTTATAAAAATCTGGTATTCTTTGTTTAGTAGGTTATATAAATATTTATTTTTCGACACAATAATTTATTTACTATATTTGTTAAGTTGTGTGGTATCAAAATAGCCCAAAAAGACCCTGTCATCCTGAATGTAGTGAACGATCTATTCGCTAAATATTCGTTTTTAATTTAAAAATAGATGTTTCGCTTCGCTCAACATGACAATAGGAAAATAAAAAGTAGCTTACGTTATAATAGTTAGTAATGCTACAGAATATTATGAGACAAATCATTTTTTAGACGTTGCCTCGCAATATTTGAAAAATTCCTCATCTGGGACTAAATATATAAAAAGTACTCACGAATATAGCTAATTTTTAAAAAAATATCAATTAGTATATCCATTATAGGACAAAAATTTGCATCTCATGCTGGCTTCAAATATATACCCAAAGGGTATCATTTTGAATAAACATAACATTGATAATCAGGCAGTTACGTATCATTTTAACTTCATTTTTAATGGTAATGAGTATAGTAAAGCTATTTAAAATTTAATAAATCTCACTGAGTAATAGTATAAGTATGACCAAAAACGAAGTACATCTTTTGCCAGATGCTATAGCCAATCAAATTGCTGCAGGGGAAGTAGTGCAAAGACCTTCTTCGGTAGTGAAAGAGCTGCTGGAAAATTCTATAGACTCTGAAAGTACAGAAATAAAACTCATAATTAAAAATTCAGGAAAAACGTTGATTCAAGTTTTAGATAATGGAAAAGGTATGTCGGAAGTAGATTGCAGGATGGCTTTTGAACGACATGCTACCTCTAAAATTAAAACTGCCGAAGACCTACTAAACATAAAAACAATGGGTTTTAGAGGCGAAGCTTTGGCATCTATTGCTGCCGTTGCGCAAGTATCTGCATGTACCACTACTAATAGCGAACGCTTAGGAACCAAAATTATTATAGAAGGTTCCAGGGTGATTTCTCAAGAAGCTGAACCGACGACTAAAGGAACAAAAATATCTGTTAAAAATCTTTTTTATAATGTTCCTGCTAGAAGAAATTTTTTAAAATCCGATGCTGTAGAAATAAAGCATATTATAGATGAATTTATATATATAGCTCTATCACATCCAAGTATCGCGTTTTTTATGTATAACGATAAAAAAGAAGTTTTCCACCTTCTCAAAACAAATATTTTGAATAGAATTATTAATATTTTTGGAAAAAATTATAAAGATAGGATTATTACATGCAAAGAGGATACCGAATATGTAAAAATAAGTGGTTTTATTGGCACTCCTGAGCATGCAAAAAAAACCCGAGGAGAACAGTTTTTCTTTGTAAATAAACGATATATAAGGAGTGCTTATTTAAACCATGCTGTAAAGTCTGCTTTTTCTCAACTTATAGATAGTTCTCAGTTTCCTTTTTATGTATTATTTTTACAAATAGATCCTAAATCTATAGATATCAATGTACATCCTAGCAAAGCAGAAATTAAATTTGATGATGAAAAACTTGTATACTCAATATTGCTATCTACTATAAAAAAAAGCATAGCAAAGTTTCATAAAGTGCCTTCTATAGACTTTACTAAAGATATTAACTCTGGAGAAATTAAGATGTTAGAAAAAGCCCAAGAAAGAAACAGGATAAAAAATGAATATATAAGTTTTAAAAATTATGATAGGCAAAATAAAGATTATGCTTGGGATAAACTTTTGGGTATGCAAGAAGAGTCTTCGAAGACTTCCAGGAACTCCGCCAATAATTATTCCCAAATAGAGATTAAACAGGCTCCAATATCACAAAATCAATTTAAAGAAGATCATGATGCAAAAAAAATAAATTCGGGTTCTTTTTTCACTAATATAGAACCAGAAAATAATGGATCTAAAACTACAAAAAAAATACAAGTAGGTAATAGATTTATAATAACTCAAATAAAAACTGCTCTCATAATAATAGATCAAGATGCTGCTCATGAGCGTATCTTGTACGAAAAATACTTGAGTATATTTAATGTATCTACGGCCATATCTAAAGGTTCTCAACAACTTCTATTCCCTAGTACAGTCTCTATAAATAAATCTGATTTAGAACTTTTGAAAGATTGCTACAAAGAACTTTCTTCTATTGGATTTAATATAAATTTTAAAGATAGTGATCCAAACAACACTTTTGTTGAAATTCTGGGTTTGCCTTCAGATATTACAATACAAAATCCTCAACACCTTATAGAAGGTTTTTTAGAGCAATATAAAAATAATGCTAGCCTATCGTTAGAAAAACATGACCGTTTAGCAAGGTCGCTAGCAAAAAGGGCTTCTATTGGACAAGAAAAAAGACTTTCTAGTGAAGAAATATCTTCTATTACAGATATGCTTTTTGACTGCGAAAATCCAAAATATACCCCAAATGGACAACCTACTTTTATAGAGATAAGTTTTGAGGATTTATTGGGGATGTTTGAGCAAACTGTGTAGAACTTCCTATATTAGACCATCTGCAAAAGTATTCATGATTTTGTATAAAATATTTTTAAAAAAATCGGCAATACGACTCCATATAAAGCTCTTGACGAGACGATCTTATGGTAGTTGATATCTGAATCATTTAAAATTCAGAAGATATCTCTAAAGTACAACTTTTTTACTTTTGCAGACGGTCTATTGTGAAATTAATAATAAATTTTTATTTTATAGGCAGTTTATCGCATCTGAGTACTTAAAAAATAGCGTTATGGTTTCTAAAATTATAATCCCTTTTCTTAGCTTTTTGTTAGTGATGTTAGGTAATTGTAAAAAAAAACGATATACCCATCAAAAATAAAAATGAAGTTAGCAAGGGTGAATATATGTCAAAAAAAGATGTAATTAATAAAAAATCAGTAAAATAGATGAACAACAAAACTCTCCAAATCGTTCTGATGATGACCGGTGTGATACTGGATATGTTATGGCAAAACGTAAGTGGAAAGAAAAATTAAAGTATATAGGGATATTCGCCAATAAGCTTATTTGAGTAGAAAATTGTTGTATTTTTTCAAGTTCCAATTTGTTTTTATGTGGGATATTATTCACTTTTTGACAATCGAAATTTTCATATTATCCCTATCTTGACGCTTGGCATTTTTTTAATAAAA
>PJEL010002689.1_pt1 | contig 15973 bp, 14 predicted proteins | sample 1853271 | NCBI WGS metagenome assembly PJEL01 (sample SAMN08108733, study PRJNA415343) | Invertebrate metagenome, whole genome shotgun sequencing project. | host: Globobulimina | place: Sweden: Gullmar Fjord | collected 2015-08
GGGACGCAGATTGCCTCGCTAAGGAGCAGAAAACATTCAATGAGAGAAAGGGAATTGGGCTGGCATTTGATTTTTTATAATATTAAGAAGATTGTGAAGCTATCTAAATCGGGAGAGATACAGGCTTTTTCATTTTTGCAAATTAGAATTTATTTGTTTCCGGACAACGCCTGCGGCCTATAAATTTTGATTAAATTTTTATATATTTTTTAAGATAAGACTTAAGGTCCTCGGACATATATTTGGAAATTGATCTAGCTATCTTTAGCCTAGTGTTCATGTAGTTGTCAAAGACACCAATCTTAGCCTTATTCAGATTTTTTTTAATTTCCCAAAGAAAATCCCCTTTATCTGAAAAATAAAATTTAGCCAAGTCTAAATCCCGCCTATCTTTACCCTCACCCCTTTTTTTCTTAAAGGATAGCATTTTATTTAATTCTAGAAATTTAATTCCACCAAAATAAAAATGATTGGCAGGATTTGTTATTAACTCAGAAAGCTCTTTGGCCTCGAAATAGGAGTTGTGAGTGTCTTCCCACATTTCCTTAATTTTTGCCTTATCTCGACCAATAATTATATAGTCTAAATCTCTACAGTCCCTAATCCCATATGAAGAAAGAACAGCACTTGAAACCACACACACATTTTTTTCATTAATCCCATGACTTTTAAGATTTTTTTTAAAGTCAGACAACAAGTTATCAAATTTTTTCAATTTTTTCATATCTGAAAAATTAAGATGATGCAATGAGTTCTTATTCAAAAATATTTTTAAGAGATGCACGGATTCTTTTTGGTTGTCAGAGATATGGATAGAATGTTTTCCCATATCAAACAAATTCCTAACTTTATTTTTTAGTTTTAACACTGTCTTGATGCTATCGGCCTCAAATATAAATATCTTTACTTCCGGTTTTCCCTTAAAACATTCTTTCATTTTTGAAAAATGCCCCGGGTGCCCCATAGAGGCATTGCCCATCCAGTCTTGCCCCTCATAGCAATTAATAATTATATTTTTCATACCCCTTTTTGTAAGGTCTATTTTTTTGTCGTATAATAGGTTGCTCTTAGACTGATTTAATATTTCCCTTACCTTATCATTTTTAAAAGGAGCACTTCCCCATAGAATAGCAACATAAATATCTTTTTGAATCATGGAATAATTTAATAGAATGGATTCGATATCCTCAGAAGACATACCCCTTTTTTTAAAAAAAGAAATATCGTAATGAGGAGATTCAGAAAGAGTGTCTATGAAATGGACATCCTTTTTATGATAAAGAGCTGTGGCAATCCTATGAGATCCATCCAGGATGATACCACCCTTGCTAACTGGAATTATACTATTTGAAGGATCGAATCCAGATGATTCAATACTGTCTACTATGGAATCGAATTCCTTGACAAATTTTTCCTTATTCGTCTTCCCCCTTCCGTCATTCTCATTAAAATTATTAAATGCTTTTATATGGTTTAAATATAATTCTTTATGATATTCAGAATTTATACCAAAAGCCTTATCTTCGACATAGAGATATTTTGGAACTATATCAATCCTTTCTTTTCTAAGAAAGTTGAGAGGTTTAACCTTTTTCACAACAGAATTATTGATATGTTCTTTTTTCACTTTCTCTAAATTTATTCTTTTCAAAATTGATTTTTTATTCATTTTATTTTTGTATTATTTTCATAAGAGACAAGGCGCTATATCCTTGCGTCCAATTATTTCCAGTAGCAACCTCCCTCAACTTTACTACTATTCTTAGGAATGTCTTCATCAAGGGGATATATACAGTGTTTATTAAAATTTCTTGATTTTTCCCATCTTTTACCTTTTATCCCAAAGAGTAGCTGTAGCCCTCCCCCTACGTGTACGGCCTGTTTACCGAGAGATTTTGCATAGGCAGCCAGAGGCAATCCGTATGCGCCACAGCCAATCAAAACTATATCAAAGTCCGCACTTTTTATTTCATTTTTCATATGCTCCAGCGCATCAAACCATGTCTCAAATCTCTCATCCGAATTCCCCGCTATGGTTTGCACCGCTTTAATCACTTGCAATGAACCTAGTTCTGGCAAGATTTTTAAATTAGCTCTTTTCGCATATTGTTTTTTTATTGTTGCCTCAAATGGATGGATAATTAAAACCTTTTTGCCCTTAAGGTTCTTTGTCCAACTGATGCTCTCCCTGTCCATCGCCCAAGCAGAAATCAAATAATCTATATTGGAAAAATTTCTAAGCCACCTAATTTTATTTAAAAAATTATTCTGATAATTCCACACGGCCAAAATATCAATCTTCCTAGAAGACTTAAAGTATTCCTCTTTAAATTTTTCAAGAAGACTATCATCATTGGGAAAAAATCCAGAATAGGTACAAAGTGTATCCACATCCTCACCAAACAAAGTTCTAAGCTCAGTGCTTCCATATCGAGCAAGCATGAACGGTTTGCCAGAAATTATTTTCCTCGCAATCAATCTTTCCGATTTTTCCAAACTCAGAAGTTTCACTCTTTTTCCCCCATTATAAAATCCCACATTCTTCGCAAACCAGTCTTTAAACCACCAGAAACCAATAGTTTTTCCATAAAATATTCTGAGTATAGAATGTAGTTTATGATTTTTTTGAACCTTTTTCAATATTTTTTTCATTATAATAATATGGAAGCTTCGGACTATTTAATTCCTTCCAATATTAAATCGCTCTCATGTGAATCAAGCCCTCAAGTATTTACCCATTCCCGAAATCCAGAAGCAAGACATCTAGAATTAGTCTTTATTGGATTATTTCTTACATCATCCCACATCTCCATAAAGTATCGAAAATCTCGTGCTTTATGGTTTTTATTAGTCAGACCGATCCGTAGATATTTTAGAAGAAGATATCCAATAAAACCCTAAAAATACAAAAATCTTTATATATCCCATCTCAATATAAAACACATGGGAAATCAAAATTCCGATATATCAGATATACTAAAAGAAACATGTAAACATAAATTCGATTCCATCTTAGACATAGGACTAGGCTCAGGTGCAGCATCAGAATATTTCCTAAATCAGGGAAAAAAAGTTTGTGCCACGGGATTTGACACAGATAGCTACAGTATGAAGCCTGAAGTTAAAAAGAATATAAAATTATTCAAAGATGTTTCTGTAGAAGATATGAAATGTTTTAAAGATAATCAATTCGATGCCATATGGTGTGCTCATGTTTTAGAACACACTCAAAACCCAGGCGCAGCCCTACAAGAGATAAAGAGAGTGCTAAAACCAGATGGATCACTTTTTCTTATAGTGCCAAAGTTTTGGCCACATATCGCTGGGGGACACGTCACGCCAGGATGGAACTTGGGAATAGTTATGCAGAATTTAATCAGGTCGGGGTTCAATATAAAAAAAGGAAATTTTGTGAGACACGGATTTAATATTGTAGCGTTTGTAAAAAACGGAGAAATTCCCAAGGAAAAATTAAGATATGATTACGGTGACATCAACATACTTAAAAGATATTTCCCAATGGACGTCCATGAGGGGCTCAATGGAGATTTAAAACAAGTGAATTGGTGCTGGACAAAATCTAATCTGTCGATTTCGACTCGTCTTTGGAAAATTATAATAGAAAATTTAGCTAATTCAAGAACAAATTTTTATTATTTGCTACTAAAGATACATCAAGACATTCTCTATGTGCTGAGGTCTCAAAAAGATTTCTAAAAATTTTTACCTAAAAACTTTCCTTTTCAATATCAAGTTTTCACCCTTCTCAGTAATATTCCATTCATCCTTATTTATCGCCGAACGAAAAGGTCCAGAAGTATTAGGAAAAACCCAGTCATGAAGTTCTATAATTATAATATTTGTCCTGTCCATCCATTCAAGATTTTTTGAAAACACTTCTTTTTCCGATCCTTCAATATCCATTTTTAATATATCTATTTTATCACAACCAGATTCCTTCAAAATACTATTCAAAGTTACAGCCTTAATCGCCGAATTATCTGAAGGTCCAACTTCCTCTACCTGGAAACCACACGGATCAACCTCATCATCAACTATTTTCAAAAAAGTATCCTTGCTCCATAATCCTCCCTCTGTCGGCACAATCCTTTTTATACAACGAGTATTTCTCTTCAAAATTTTAAAATTTGAACTTTCTGGTTCAATTGCAATAATTCTAGCATCCTTATATCTATTCGCAAACCAAAGTGCAGAATATCCCACATTAGCCCCGGCATCAATTATTAGCTTAGGTTTTATCTTTGATCTAAAAGAATAATCCCTCGTGATGAAAATCTGCCTAAATATAATCTTGTCAGAAGAGTCTTTTCGAAAACCCTCTAACTTAAATTTCCTAAAATAATAAGAATTGCAAAATATATGTGCAAATTCAAAACCCAACAAGAGCATCCTTCTGGGCATTATTTTTTTTACAAAATCTCTCATGCAAATAATACTAATTTTTAATCTTATAAACTTAATTGGTATTAATACCTCTATCAAACATCCTTTTATCAACCCCAACCACCTTAACAAAACCCAGTAGTCCCAAAACAAACCTCTTCATAGGAGACATGAATGATTGTCGTTCAAAAAGCTTCTGTAGTGCCATAGAATCATTCTTCTTGCGAGCATCCAAAAATTTATTCAATAGCAAAATCTCCATCTTGACCAGTTCTGAAGGATCTACAGTGCTTTTTGCTACCCACTTTGATTTCCAAGAGTCGAAATTACAGCAAAAAAAGTGAAGAAGATGAGCATTGGAAACAAGAATTTGTTTCAATTTAACATTCCTTTTGGGAATCGGTTCATGTATTCCCATTTGATTAATTTTTGCAGATGTGCGCACTATAGACTTTCCAGTAGGATGCCCATTAAAATATATATTCGACAAACTCCCCTCATTTCTCCGAATAAAAGGCACTAATTTTTGCAAAAGCCTTTTATGTGAATAATAAAATTTTGACACATATCCAAAAGTCTTAAATGAGTTAACGCCCCTAAACAAACTCGCATCTTGATGCTTCCCCCTAATGGCCTCCAGCGATCTCAGCCGAATAACGTCAACATCCTTTTTAATTTTGGATAAAAATAATTTCAAATTTTCCTCGGTATAGATTAATTCATCAGCATCTATATTTATCACCCACTCATAGCCATCTTTTTTCGCTAGTTTAAATCCCCTGCTAGAATTAAGATTAAGCATATCCACTATTGTTAAATTGGGCCGACTTGACAATTTCGCCCAATGCTTAGAGTTGCATTTAATACAAGAAACCTTCTTGTTCCCTTTAAAAAATTCAATAACCTTATCTTCCGGATTATCAAAAAAGAGATACATGTGATCCACCCCCAAATTAAGGTGATAGTTAACAAATTCTGAGGCATCTTCCAAAGATGCATTAATCATAGTAGTAGTGCTGATGGTATTACTCATACTTAACAATGGCAACTTTGATTATTTAAACATTATCAATTAAATCCGGGAAGCAAGATTTATAGATTACTTTAAAAAGAAAATATGATTACATATTTCATGGCAAAAATTATTGTGACAGGTGGAGCTGGTTTTATAGGAAGTAGCTTAGTAGACAAATTAATAGAATTAAAACACGAGGTTGTAATAATAGATAATCTTCTGACTGGAAATAATGAAAACGTAAATCAGAATGCAAAATTTTACGAAGAGGACATAAGAGATTTAAAAAAACTGGATGAAATATTCTCTAAAGAAAAACCAGAGTATGTTTTTCATCTTGCTGCGGGGTACCTTGTGCAATCTATTAAAAATCCGCAAAGAGATGCAGAAATTAACATAATTGGAACTATAAATTTAATCGAGATGTGTGTGAAATATAAAATTAAAAGAGTCATTTATTCCAATTCAGGAGGGGCAAGTTATGGTGACCCAGAACAAATCCCAATTACAGAAGACCACCCAATAAGACCGTTGACTCCATATGGGGCCTCCAAGTATGCCGGAGAGATGTACCTTTATATGTATTATAAAAACCATGGACTAGATTATATCTCATTAAGGTATGGAAACATTTATGGCCCAAGGCAAGATCCCCGATTAGAAGGTGGGGTTGTCTCAATTTTTATCAATGCAATACTTAAAGGAAAGACCCCAAAAATTTTCGGAGATGGAAAACAGACAAGAGATTATGTTTATGTTGGAGATGTTGTTGATGCAAATATAGATGCTATGACAAAAGGTGAATGCGGAGGATATAATATCGGAACAGGAAAAGAGTTATCTGTACTAGAGATATTAAATACCGTAAAAAAGATTATGGGAAGCAGCGTGTCGCCGGAATTTAAATCTCCACGTGAAGGGGACTGTGTCCGAGTTTTATTTGATACAAAGAAGATTAATGAAATTCTTAAGTGGACCCCAAAAACGTCTCTTGAAAAAGGGATTGAAAAAACAATAGAGTGGCAAAAACAGCAATAGAATAAAGATATAACAATTTAAGATACAATATTTGACTTACCCTTCAAGGCTTCTGTGACCACATGCCCTATCATTAAATGAACGTCTTCAATTATTCCATAGTTATTTGACGGAACAAGAATTTTATCATCGCAAATAGAAGATGCCTTCCCTCCGTCCGCACCAAGTATGCCAAAAGTATAGACACCAAGGTCCCTAGCCGCAGTTATAGCCTCAAGGATATTTTGAGAATTTCCAGAGCCAGTTATCACAGTTAATAAGTCATCCTTGTTAGCAAGATTCATGAGCTGCTGGGAATATATCGAGTTATACGAGACATCATTAGCATAGGCGGAAACAATGGGGATGTTATCTGATAATGAAATAACTTTGAGCCTTTTTTCTTTTGTGTCATTGATGTCTTGAAGTGTACCTTTCATTAAATCGCAGACCCAATGAGATGAAGTTGACGCACTTCCTCCATTTCCAGCAATAAACATTGTAGAGCCATTCCTCCGAGCATACTCAATTTTCCCGACCAATCTAACTAGACCAGTTTTATCCATTTTATTTAAAACATTTCCTACTTCCTCAAAATAATTTGCCATTCCTTCTTCCATCTTAATATGAACCATATAAATGGGTTTAAAACATATTCGCTCAAGTATTTAAGGAATTTTAGGACATATATTTTATTTATAGTACGGAAAACTATGCCGAATAAGGATGCATGATTTCCGTTCCCTTCTCTGTAAAGGCAAAATTGTGTCGCGTCAATCCCGACAATCTTTTTTCAAGAGAGTCTTGTCTCCCAGGTTCACAATAAAATAACATAAATCCACCACCTCCTGCGCCAAGAACCTTGCCCCCCAAGGCGCCTGCTTCCAAACCTTCTTTGTATATTTCATCTATGGCAGGATCCGAAATATTTTTTGTTAGACTTCTTTTTAATAACCAGCTCTCATGAAGCATTTCTCCAAAGTCTCTAAAACATTGACTTTCCAGACTTTTTTTAGCGCCAATAGCCATATCCCTCATCCTTCGCATACAATAAAGCTTTTCTTTATCAGAACTCACATCTGCCCCCTGTTCTCCAAGTATCTTAGATGCATCCCTAGTTCTAGAAAGATAGAATAACATAAGTCTATCATTCAAATATTTCGACGTATCTTCAGTGATATTAATTGGGTCAATATTTACAGATCCATCGGTATTAAACTTCATTAAGTTCATCCCGCCATATGCCGCAGCATACTGGTCCTGTTTCCCAATAGGTTCATTCAAGGTATTAATCTCTATATCGCAAGCTTCCCTTGCCAGTTGCTCTCTAGAAAGATGCCTTCCTTTAGAGCTATACAGCAAGTCAAGTAAGCCGACTGTAAAAGAGCTGCTTGAACCAAGTCCAGTTCCGGCAGGAACTTCAGAGATAGAGTGTATCTCGGTGCCACTTGTAACACCGGTCTTTTTCATGACTTCCCTTATTCTTGTGTTCTTTATATCGTTTACATTTTTTACATCTTCTTTTATAGAATAAACTAAAACATTATTGTCGTCAAAAGAAGCATGTGACACTAGGTAAATGTATTTGTCTATGGTTGTGTTTAGCACATATCCAGGCTCTTTGTCTGAAAAGAACGGGATATCTGTCCCGCCTCCAAAAAAACCAATCCTTAACGGAGTTTTTCCCATTATCATATAAAATATCCAGAGCCAAGCTTTTTAAAGATTATTGGGGTAACTTCACCATGAAGACCATATTACTTTCGGCAGGATTAGGTGAGAGATTGAGACCAATAACAAAAAATATACCAAAAGTAATGGTGCCCCTAAATAAAAAACCTTGCTTAGAATATAATATAGAAAACCTCAGCAGACAGGGCATCAGAGAATTCTTGGTAAATACACATTACCTTCCAGAAAAGATTAAAGAATATTTTGGAGACGGATCACAATACAACGCAAAAATAACCTATTCCCATGAACCTGTTATTCTGGGAACTTCCGGGGCCTTGAATAATTTCAAAAATGAACTAGATGACACGTTTTTAGTAGTTTATGGAGACGTTATTTCTGATATAAATATTCAAGAAGCCCTAGCTGTCCACAGGAAGAATAAAGCCATTGCTACCATTATTTTAGATGGACAGAGAAGTCAAGTAGGCAAGGGCGTTGTTCTAAAAAAAAAAGACAAGGTTTTGGGATTTATTGAGAAGCCAGAGCAGGAGATAGAAGACGGGTTAATAAATTCTGGGGTCTACATATTGGAGCCTTCAATTTTAGAAAGGATACCATTAGGTTTTAGCGATTTTGGAAAAGATATATTGCCAGATTTAGCAAGAGAAGGAAAAGTTTTTTGCAGTGAACATTTGGGGTATATTTTCGATATAGGCACCAAGGAGGATCTGATAGAAGCAGAAATGCTTATGAGGCAAAGAAAAACAGGTTAGATATACAAATTAAAGAGGAGCAGTCTTTGTATTCTTGTCCTTTCCTATGCCACATAGCCCAATTAATTCATTATTCTATTCTAGGCATAACCCCCTATCTAATGACCATAAAGAATTAAACAATCTAACATAAATCATCAAAATAAGATGTGGGATATTCCTACACAATAAAGCTTATAATAGTCAATAAATCCATATAATTAATGGAAAATAGCAAAGCATTTAGGGATTATTGCTCAGAATTAAAGGAAGAATATAGCCCGAATAATAAAATATTATTTGTAAAGGTTCCTCAGATAAATTTAGATATTTTTGATAAGGAAATTGCGAAGGGCAAGGGGTATCAGGCATATTCCCCAACTGGTCTTCAATGCCTATCTCATGCGTTAGACGAAAGGGGACTGGAGACAAAAATTTTAGATATGAATTACGAATTCCTAAAAGGGGCTATATCTGACCAAGACTTTGAGGCTTCAAATTGGTTAGATATTCTAGATGAGACAATGGCAGAGTATCAACCTTCTTTAGTCGGGGTTTCAAATATGTTCCGAATGGAGAAGAAAAACTTTATGGATGTTCTCGGATACCTACAAGACTCTAAGGAAAAAAGAATTGTTTTGGCGGGTGGGCAAAATGCGACCTATGAAGCAGAGGAATTATTAAAAAGAGGAGGGCTCCCTCATTTTGTTTGCCAAAGAGAAGGAGAAAATAAAATAAGAGCAATCGCTGACGGACTTTATTCTGAAACAGAGGGCCAGGTCCCACCAGGGATACTTTTTAATTATAATGGTGAGACAATAAATACAGGAACGGGCAGGGATAAAGTTGAACTAGAGGGAAACTTAATTAAACAACACGGAAAGCTTCCACTGGAAGACTATCATAATGTTGGAACTCTTGGGCCGTTCTCTAGAATGGCAGGAGATGAGACCCCATTTGCAACAGTTTCCCTAAACAGAGGATGCAGAGCAAATTGCGATTTTTGTACGGTAAGAGATTATATTGGGAAAGGAGTGAGGGGAAGGGACACTACAGATGTATTAGATGAGATGGAATATATGTATTCAAAGAAGGGAGTAAAGCATTTCGAATTTCTTGATGACGATATAACTAACAATAAGGAAAGATTGTCAAAACTTTTAAGTGGGATTTCTGAAAGAAAATTGGATATATCGTGGTCTGCTCAGAATGGAATAATAGCCTATAACCTAGATGAGAGTGTTTTGGGAAAAATGAAAGATTCTAATTGTATAGGATTTAAGATAGGTGTAGAATCTGGAGACCCAAGGATGTTAAAAAAAATTAGAAAGCCCGGAACTCTAAAAACCTTTAGAGCTTTCTCCGAGAGAGCACAAAAATTCCCAGAATTATTTATGTCCCTTAATTATATTTTAGGATTCCCAGATGAAACATTCGAAATGATGAGAAATACGTTTGACTTTTCAGGAGAAATGAACTCTGACTGGTCCTCTTTTTCAACATATATTCCCCTGGGAGCTAACAAGAAAGACGGAGATGATTCCGAAAATTTTATTCCATCGAAGGCCGGAAAAAATATGGAAATTGTTCCTTCAGTAGAAGTCCTAGGAGGTAATGATATTTTTAGTATTGATCCAAATAAGATCCCCTCAAGGGACGAGTTAAAGAATATCTGGTCCACTTTTAACATGCAGAGAAATTTTATAAGAAATAAAAATCTTCAACCATTGGGGGATCCAAAAAAGTTTATTCGCTGGATGAATGTTTTACAAAAAACATATTCATTAAATGCAGATATGCCATTCTTTTTATCTCTTGCCTATAAGATGGAAGGAGAGGACACTCTCTCTAGGGAAGCTTTAGATAAAACAAAACAAAACATCACACCTTATTGGGAAAACATATTTGACTCATTTAATTTGACAGAAACCTTGCAAGACTTTCCGAAAACTTCTAAGAGCGCAATAGGAGAACTAGAAAGAATCGTTAAAATAAATTCGAGATATTAGGCAGAATACCACCAGGATTTTATGATTTCGGAAAAGACCTATGTCCAAAAATAATAAACACAAGCAAAATTTATTACATAAAACACAAATGATACATTTTCTACATAGGCACAAATCCAGACCCAAGAAAAGCAAGAGAATATCTATCCAATAATTATGTCAACAGCACTAGCTAGGTCTTTTGCAAAAAAATCCGAATTATAATGATTCCCGTTTCCTATGTAAATAGTCTTGCATCCCACTGCCTTCCCAAGCAAGATATCAGATTCCGAATCCCCCACCATCCAAGATTCCTCCAGGTCAATATCAAATTTTTCCCTAGCCTTGTTTATCATCCCCGGCAAGGGTTTTCTGCAATCACATTCATTATATCCATGCGGGCAATGATAAATTTCATCTACGCTCCCTCCAAAAGAAACAATTTCCTCAAGCATTTTTTCATGTATGTTCACCAAGTCTTTATTGCTCATTTTGCCCCTTGAGATTCCCCTTTGATTGGTAACTATTACAATATTGTATTCAGAATCCCCCAATTTTCTAATTGCAGAAAGAGATCCATCCAAAAATTCAAATTCTTCAACAGAGGTAACATATTCATGCGCTGGGGCCTTTTTGTTTATCACACCATCCCTATCTAAAAATATAGTCTTCCTCATTTCCTCCGCCCCCAAATAACCATCTGATCCCCCTTCCCAAACAGCCTATCCAAAACAAAAACACCGCCATAAATAAAGCTTACCATTATCTGCAGAAATACTCCAATACCAACACTCCCCAAAACCCCGCGAAAAACCTCCCCCTTAGAAACTCCCTTCATTCTCTTCCGTATCTCATCAAAATACCCAGTATGATAAACAGAATACATAAAGGGAATCCTAGAGTAATCAATCCCCAAAACCTCAACCCCATTCCTCTCCAAAACCCTCTCTAAATTCTCATCTGAAAAATCAAACAAATGATAAGGCGGAGTAGGATGTGACCACATTAAGCCCACCTTTTCATAAGCCCACCTAGTCATCTTCGGAAACAATGAATTAGTATTAGGCGTAGAAATAACCAAAACACCACCCTTCCTAAGAACTCGCAAACATTCCCTCAAAAACCCCTCAGGATCCTTCACATGCTCCACAATATCCCCTAAATTAACAGCATCAAATTTCCCATTCTTAAACTTCATATTCTCAAGGACTCCATATCTCAAGTCCAATCCTAGCCCTTTTCCGAACTTTATAGAATCTTTATCTAAATCAATCCCAACAGCATCAAGCCCTCTTCTCTTGACGGAATGAACAAGCGCCCCACTAGCACATCCAACATCCAAAACCCGCTTTGCACCATGCTTAACAAAAAAATCGATCCGCTTTTCATATTCTTTAGAGACAGCATTTGCATCAAACCCCTTGCTAGAATGAGAGTACCCACCATCCAAAGAATAAACTTTTTGCAGTTCCTTCTCTGTAGGCTGAGGATAAACAAAATTTAGCCCACACTTCCCACAGCTCCACAAATCACACCCATCTTTCTTCAGCAAAAACACAACATCAGAATTTTTACAAATAAAACATTTCCTCTTCATTCTTAAAGCCTCTTTTTTCTAACAAAAACCAAATTTGCCTCATTGCCATATTTATCCCATTCACTCTCATTAATAGCAGAATAAAAAGACTCCGAACATCCGGGCTTTAGCCGATCATGCAACTCGATAACCAAAATATTTACCTTATCCATCCAAGAATAATTTTTAGAAAACAATTCCCTTTCAGCCCCCTCTATATCTATCTTCAAAATATCTATCTTGTCACATCCAGATTGTTTTAATATCTCATCCACAGTTATGGCCTTGAGCGTAGCGCCTTTTTCACTATTAACTTCCTCGGTCCTAAATCCCCACTCACCAGTTCCGTCATCAACTATCTTCAAAAAAGTATTTTTATGCCACATCCCAGCCCTAATAGGAATTATATTTTTCCACCTCTTAGTATTTGCTTCTAAAACTTTATAGTTGGAATCCTCAGGTTCAATAGCCATGATCTTGGCTCCGGGATATTTTTTCATAAACCATAATGAGGAGTATCCAACATTTGCCCCTCCATCAATTATCAGTTCAGGTTTTATTTTAACAGGAATCCTGCAGTCATTGCTAATAAAAATTTGCCTAAAAATATGTCTATCTGTAGTATACTTACGCACAATTAAGGTTTTAAATTTGGAAGAATAATACCCATAATAGAAAGGATATATCAAATCAGCTACAAGGAGAAGCGTTTTTCTAGGAAATATTTTCTTAATTAAATTTCTCATTCTCCCACAAACGAAAAATCATCCAACAACCCAAACTCACCAGCATTCAACCCAAATTCGTCATGCACCAAAACATGATCCATCTCGTCGGTATTGATCTTAAAAATTTTAATTGGTCCCCTAAATCCCTGATAATAAAAAACAAAAGGATAATCAAACTTATCATAAACCAGCTCCAGCTCAGAATACTCAGCATCAACATCTCCCATTAGATAAAGCTTAGCAACCAGAGAATCTTTAGTTTTAGCAGAAAGATACATGGCAGCCCCATCTTGATCAAACTGCTGCCCATTCGGTCCATTATAAACATTAGGGTAAATATAGGCTGTAGCATTAACACCATTCTCAAAATCCTTCAACTGTCCATTCTGAAACAAATACCTCAAAGGAAATCGATACTGCTTATTATTATACACATAAATCCCCTCAGGCTGTCCGTATGCCAAAAGAGTCTGGTTTCCAACAAGAATGCTATTTTTCTCTAAAGTAATAGCCCCAATCCCCGCCTTGCCCTTAGGTAAAAGTACGTTGTTGTAAAGTAAGTCATCATCCAAAACGGTTCCACCTCTATAAATTCTACTAGAGCCGTTAGCCGTTTCCTGAATATCAGCCGGACTAGAGGTCATGGTTGCAATCCAGGCTGATCTATCATCCACGTCCCTACCAGTACCAATAGAGGAATAGGCGGCATACTTCCCAATATCCGTAGGATCAATTAATAAATAAGAAATATTATTAGACTTAAAAAAAGACTTGGCACTGTTAGGGTCTGGAGTAGTTAAAACATATCTTCCCATCATATGATTACCAAATCCCCCTTGAGAATGCCCTCCGTCTGAAAACGAAGGCCTGTTTCCACCAGTCTGAACCCAATACCCATAATCCCACCAATGCCCAAAAATCGAACCCTCACTAGTATTCTCACGAACAAATTCCATAGCCTTCTGCCAATCCGCATTATAAGAAGGAGTCTGATATCTGGCCTGAGAATTAATAACATTGTAGTATCCAAATAGAGAAACTATTAATAAAATAGATAGAGCAATAGTAAAAACTACAGATAGTATCCGGGTTAGCTCATCCTTACTTTTAGCCCATTTTCCAATTTCAAATAACGCAAAAGGAATCATCATGGAAATAAATGGAACAATCGCAAAGAAAACCCGAATAGCCGAACGAACCGCCAAAAGCATAGGAATCATCCAAGCCGCAATCATAATCCATCTTACATCAATATCCCATTCCGATTTCTTGTAGATGTAAAGAGAAGATCCGGCAATAGCTAAAAAAGAAACAAAAAATAATACCTTTGAAATAAAATTATCTCCATTCAATAGAGAGGTAGGGGAAATCTTAGAAAACAAAATACCAAAAATAAAGAATGCAAACGAACCCACAAACAAGGGCCTTAGTTTTTTCTTCTTAATTCCAGCGGCAATTTTCCCGCCGACAATCAAACATCCCACTAAAAATGTATAAAACAAAGTCCTTCCAACCTGTCCAATTAGTTCAGTAAGATAAGGGGCCTTCTGCTCCGCAACAGTTTGAGCCAGCCTACTTCCCTTAAATGGATCCAGTACCTTGGTCAAAACACTCAAAACAAAATCAAAAACATTCCCAACAAACACCTGATAAAATAAAGCACCTAATAACATAACAGCAGCTAAAGATATAATTTCCTTATATTTTTTCAACTCATTATTTAATAACTTAAGCTGAATCAATAAGGCCTCAATAATCAAATAACCCAAAACAATTAACGTCAAAATACCAGAAGGTGATAACGTGTGCCCTCTAATTGTCTGAACCATAGGATATCCAAAAATAGAAGTACTAGCCGCAATGCCAACAAACCATGACACATAAAACAAAACATAATTCCATAAATCCTTATCTTTCTTCACGAGCCAATTAATCAAAAACGCCAATGGCAAGATCATAAATAAAAACTTACCAACACCACCCCATGTAGCAATCGTAAGCATGGTTCCAAACCCAGCAACAAGTCCAAAACTCAAGCTTTTACCATAAGATAATTTCCCCTTTTCTAGATACAGCATTCCAATAAAAAACAACAACAAAGCAGTAAAAAAACCAAACATACCAATAGCCTCATGGTCTGAAAATCCCGCTAGAGTTCGATACAAATAAGGAGGAATAGCGGTCAGTATAATGGCCGAAATTACAGCAATCCATTTGCTCTGGGTTAAAACCCAAACCAAGATAAAAAACATAATCAAACCCAAAGCAAAAAATATAACAGGATTCAAAACAGCGGCATAGCCTATAGTCACATCAGAACTAAACATCTGAATCGCCTTATATATCAAAACGATAGAGTGAGGCAATATTTCATTATGCCAGGCAGTATCTAAGTGGGGAGATCTGAAGGTATCAAGCCCAGGATAAGACCAGTCATTGGCAAGCAAAGTCTCAGCGTGCCTCATAAAATAATAAGGATCTAGAGCTAACGGAGTGTAGTCTCCAGTGGTAGCATCAATTAGATTACCCCCCGTGATTGGCTGCATTCTTATAGTAACTCCAATAAACAAAGTAATTAAAAATAAAATAAGAGCCAACTGAACTTTCTTGTCTCCAGCAACTTTCAAAAAAGAGCCCTTCGCTTTTTCATATTTCATATAAAGTTATATTTCACCCTATTTAAAAAACTTCTCACATGCCGGCGTTGTCCGGAGTTCTAAAATCAAAACCGAAAATTACTTATCCTTGAGAATATAATAATAAGGATGAGACAAATGATACTTGCTCATCCTCAAAATGAGTTAGAAAAAGAGTTTCTT
>PJEL010002690.1_pt1 | contig 15967 bp, 14 predicted proteins | sample 1853271 | NCBI WGS metagenome assembly PJEL01 (sample SAMN08108733, study PRJNA415343) | Invertebrate metagenome, whole genome shotgun sequencing project. | host: Globobulimina | place: Sweden: Gullmar Fjord | collected 2015-08
AGAAATTTAAAGCCAACATTTGCGTCAAAGGAATTAATGCGCCGCTTGGATTTGACCATGAAAAACGGATTCTTCACCCTTTAAAACGCGTTGGAGAGAGGGGGAGTGGCCAATGGGAGCAGGTTTCTTGGGACGAGGCGATGGAAGATATTTCACTACGCCTTCAAAAAATCATCGCAGATCATGGCCCGGAATCTCTGGTTGTTTCTGAATCACCTGCAATCGTACAAAATAGCATGGGCATGACCCGCCGCTTTATGAATTTGCTCGGATCTCCAAACTATATTGCGGGGGTTGCACTTTGTATGGGGAATACCTCGGCGGTTAACCGTCTAACCTATGGATGGTTTCCCTATCCCGATTATCATCGAACGGAATGTATCGTTCTTTTTGGGCATGATCCCAAACCCCATTCATGGACTCCCGTATACAACGCCATTCGCAGAGCTCAGGAACGTGGAGCCAAACTGATAGTGGTAGATCCAAGGGAAAGTGAAAATGCAAAATTGGCAGATCTATGGTTGCCACTTCGTCCCGGCACAGATGCCGCCCTATGTTTTGGGTGGCTGAAGGTTATCATAGACGAACAGCTTTATGACAAAGACTTCGTTGAAAACTGGACAGTTGGTTTCGACGAACTTAAAGAAAGAGCAGAAGAGTTTCCTTTAAGTAGAGTTGCAGAAATTACGGGAATAGAGACGGATCTCATTCAGGAATCTGCGAGAATGTATGCCAATCATGGTCCTTCTGTTATTCCTTGGACGCCGATTACAGATCAACAGAGAAATTCCACATCAGCCATTCGCCTACACGGTATTTTGCGATCGATTTGTGGATTTCTGGACACACCCGGAGGCGAAATTCTCCACGGATTCAATCCAGATATTATTTCTGAGTCTGATCTGGAATTACATGACTCCCTGCCGCAGAAAAAACGGGATCTACAGTTAGGGGCAGAAAAACACCCTGTCTTTACCCATAAAATGATGGGTTCAGAGAAAATGCGTGCTGCGACTAAACGTGTTTGGGGACGAGAATGGGTAAACTTCCTGTCTGGCAATTTTATGGCTCATCCAACATCTGTTTTTAAAGCCATGAAGGGAGATGGGCCATATGCCGCGAAAGCATTTTTTACTATCGCAAACAACACGCTTATGAGTTACGCCAACATGCCTCTTATTCATGAGGCCTTAATGAATCAGGATTTGATTGTCGCTTTCGAGCAATTCCGATCCCCAACAGCTCAACTTGCTGACTATATTCTTCCCAGTGATGCTTGGTTGGAACGAAATGGACTTTCAGACGGTTTCGGTTGGACGTCCATTTACCGAACTTCTCAAAAAGTTGTTGAAGCTCCGGGTGAATGCCGCGGAATTTATCAGGTTTGGAAGGAACTGGCGGAAAAAATGGGATTGGGAGAACATTTCCCTTGGAAAGATGAAGTGGATCTGATGGATCATCGGCTTTCTGGCCTAGATATGGATTTTGAAACCTTTTCAGAAAAGCATGCAATTTACGCCTCCAGATTCCAGGCAAAAAAATACGAAAAAACTGGTTTCGCTACACCATCAGGAAAAGTCGAACTCAAATCTAGTATTCTTGAAGATTTCGGATTTGACCCACTACCCTATTGGCGTGAAGATCCTGATCTTGGTCCAGATTATCCACTAAAAATGTTTATCGGTGTTCGAGAGGATGAATATTTTCAAACTGGGCACCGGCATATCGAAAAATTGCGCAAACGCAACAGTAAACCCCGTTTTTTTGTATCCCCAAAAGACGCCGAAACAGCTGGCTTGATTGATGGCGAGTGGGCAAAAGTCATTACACCCCTTGGCCGGGTCAAAGCAAAAGTAGAAATTCAAACTCAAATGCCTCAGGGGTTGGTGCGAGTCCCCCATGGTTGGTGGGAACCGGAACGTGAAGAAGGGGACGGCACCCTCTGTGGTGCCTGGGAGTTTTCAGACAGCCAAATTTGCCCAGATGACGATGATCATATCGACTTAGAACAAGGAATTCCTCAATTGAAAGGAGTGGCGTGCCGCATTGAGCCTTTATCTAGGAATGACAATATTGCCTGAGCCAACTAAGGTATTTGATCTGATTGTAAAAAGGTAAGTCATGAAGCGAAGTTCTTTATCTGATAAATATTGCTCAATTGCCCGCTCAAGCGCGGAGTTGGTTGATGGCTGGACTTTTATTATCCTACGAGAGCTTTTTCTTGGTAACCGCCGATTTGATGGCCTTCAAGCACAAACTGGTATGTCCCCAAGATCACTTACTTTGCGTTTGAATTCTTTGATAGAGGGAGAAATTCTAATAAAATCCCTTTATCAGGATTCTCCAAAACGTTTCGAATACCGAATGACAGACAAAGGCCTTGGTCTCTGGCCAGTCCTTATAATGCTAAAGCAATGGGGCGATGAATGGAAAGGTCCATGGGAGAATGATCAGGTGCCTATGGGCTTAACCCACAGAGGTCATGAGCATGATCTTGACCTGCAACTAACCTGTAGAACCTGCGGTGAAGATGTCGACGCACGATCAGGAACCTCCCATATGAGCCTCCCGATGACAAAGGAGCGAGAATTAATGGCTAAGGAACATGCCCGGAAAATCAAGCCTAAAATTTAAGCCTCCAGGATTAACTCAACGCTTCCTGTCTCAAGCCAGCATCTGATCTAATTGCTGGCTTTTGGCTAGAATGTTGACATGAAATATGGAATTATGCGGCTCGGGTTATTGAGCCCATTATCAGAAATTCCCATTGAATAAGAGATGGTATATGTCGGCACAGCCCCAGCCGTTCAACATAATGACGAAACCTATCGGTCCGCGCTGCAATCTTGACTGCAAATACTGCTATTATCTTGAAAAAGAAAAGTTATTTCCCGCCGAGAAAAAATTCAAAATGCCGGATGATGTGCTGGAGGCATATATTCGGCAGACCATTGAGAGTTCTCTTGAGACCGGAATGCCTGAAATTAATTTCGCTTGGCAAGGCGGTGAACCCACCATGCTAGGTGTCGACTATTTTCGCAACGTAGTTGCATTGCAAAAGAAATACGCTCCCGCAAACGTAAAAGTCACCAACGCGTTTCAGACCAATGGTACTTTGCTTGACGATGAATGGGGCATATTCTTTCACGAAAATGAATTTCTTGTAGGCTTAAGCATCGACGGGCCGAAAAAAATACATAATCGTTATCGGATCGACCGAGCGGGACGTCCGACATTTGATGCTGTTATGCGCGGGCTCGAAATACTTCAGCGCTGTGATGTCGAACATAATGTACTGACAACAGTGCACAGAGCCAATAGCGGCAAAGGAAAAGAAATATATCGTTTCCTCAAAGGCTTTGGAATTGATTTCATTCAGTTCATCCCCATTGCTGAGCGCAGCGCCGGAGAAAATTTGGCCCGTGCGCCGCAAGTTGACATGGATCCGGGCAACAGCATCACGCCTTGGAGTGTGGCACCACGCGCCTATGGCAAATTTCTGTGCGATGTGTTCGACACTTGGTTTAAGTCGGATATCGGAAAGATCTTTGTCCAGTTTTTTGACGTACAGCTTGGCTTGTGGATGGGGCAACAATCTGGATTGTGTGTCTTTGCAGAAACCTGCGGTAGCGGGCTTGCCATTGAGCACGATGGTAGCCTGTATTCATGCGATCATTATGTATATCCCGAATTTAATTTGGGAAATATCGCAAAAACACCCCTGCGCGAGATGCTGTGGACCGATCGGCAACAAGAATTCGGGCGCAACAAGCAGACTTCTCTGACCGACCAATGTCAAACTTGCCAATATCGTTTTGCCTGCAACGGTGGCTGCCCGAAGCAGAGATTTGCAATCTCTGGAACTGGGGAAGCTGGCCATAATTATTTTTGCGAAAGCTATAGGATGTTTTTCCGCCATGCGGGCAAACGACTTCAGGAAATGTCTCAACTCGTGGCACGTGGCAAACCTGCAGCAGATGCCTCAGGACAGAGTCATCCATAAACAGTAATAGCTAGAACTCTCACGTTAGATACTTTGAAGGAGCTGTTAGTCAGAATCGTCTCTTATTATATGCGGCGTAATAAACGTGATCAGGTTTTTATTTTCTTCTCTCTCTGTCTCGGACTTGAACAGGCTCCCTAGCATCGGGATATCCCCCAGCAGCGGAATTGTCGTCACCGGATCTGTGTCTGGCAGGCTGATATGATTGGTCAGTCGAACCGGGCACGGCCCATTTACAACTTCAGAGGGTAGATCATATTCAGTTACCAGATGCCGGACGCCTTTTGTCGCAGTGTCAAAACCCAAGCGGTTCCAAATTGCATTCTCCCGACCTTCCTTGCCGCTGAAATTCAGGCGGATACTGCCAAGGTTATCACGTCCCCCCTCTGACCAGCCACCTTCCTGATGTTCAACATGCTGTCCATTCACATAGCGGTCGTAGGTCCAGCTAACCGTCAGGCTCCAATCACGATACAGGGTAATGATGATATATTTAACTGGCAGATGGTAATTACCTTTAAAGTCACGGAGCCACTGGCTGTGGAAGGTACCATCACCTGGGACATTTTTTAGATCTAGGCTTAACGTCAATTTATCTCCCGGACCAATGTTAGCACGAACTGAAAAATCTGCTCCTCCAGTGCTTCCATCGATAAAATCTCCACTGGTTGGATCTTCCCCTGTCTTGGGGCCGGTATCTGATGAGTTATTGCCACCGAACAGATTGCTTCCACTAGAACTTCCGCTGCCGCCGAAACCACCACCAGAAGAGCCACCAAGGAGACCTCCCATTGCTCGACTTTTAGCTTGACTGGTCGCTCTATTTCCAAGTTCAGCGCTGCTTCCGACCTCAAAATTAGTACCAATAGTCATCGGATCGGTACTTGCCTCGATGAGTTTACACTCAATCATAACCTGAGAAACCGGAGTATCAGCAAATACAGCGCTACTCAGAATCCCAATGAAAAAAGAGACAACTACAAATGAAAGTATCCGGTAAAAAACCATATCCAACCCCCCAGCGTCATTACTTTAGGAGAGACTAACATATTGGAAATCGAAAACAAACAAAGGTGCTTTGGTATTATTTGATTATTCTAGAAAAGAGAGTTGTATAGCTCTAAATCTTTGCTGAAAATCCAGCTCCATGGTTGGAAAAATGGTGCCGCTAGGGTGACTCGAACACCCGACCTACGCATTACGAATGCGGTGCTCTACCAACTGAGCTATAGCGGCATAGATAATTTTCGAAACATTATCAGAACTTTATTTTAGGGCTAGCAAACCTGCCTTTACAATAACCTCCCGATTAGGCAGGTGCTTCGATTTCCTGAACAACTTCGGCTCCCAGAACGTCGTGACTTTCACTGCCCCGATCCGCTTTCCGCCATGAAAATGAATCGAAGCTGTCACAGGACGGACAATGAGCGGACCAGGAAATCTCCTGGCGACCGCATGATCCGCAAATCCACAGGGGATCTTGTGGTGCTTCGGCGCTTTTCAGGATCCATTTCCGTGCGGCAATAGCATCTGCGTTGGCTTTTTCATCCAGATCCGCCAGCAACCGATAAATTGATGAAGACGGGTCAGCCTTAGCCGCTTGGTTCAGGTATTTACGAGCCTGTCCCCATTCGGATGCTCCGAGGGATGCCTTTGCCAGCACAAGCGCTGTTTCACGGTGTTCAGGCTGGATAGATCCAAATACTTTCACCGCCCGGTTATACCAGTCCTTTGGAAGTTCATTTGGAACCAATACTTGAGTAGCAGAAGCGATATCAGGGTGGGGAGAGTGACGCCATGCATCCGCAATCACCTTGTCAAGCTTACGGCCCGCATCCATCAATCGAATGCACAGAATAGACGCAGGAACAAATGCCGGGTCCTGTTCGTGGGCCGCAATAACAAGTGTTTTGGCCCGCTCTTTTTCACCTGCCTCCAATAGAGTCACAGCGCGTTCATAACCAATAACCGCATGAAGTCTTTTGACTTTCACCCCTTTAGCTTTTTTACCCCGTGCCATTCTGTCAAGGGTGGTCACAGCCTCATCATAATTGCGGGCTTTTAGGTACAGCTCAAACAGTTCTTTGAGAACCCATTCTGTACCGGGTTTAAGCGCATCTGCGCGTTTTGCATGCTCCAGCGTCTTATCGGCGTCATTTTCAGCTTTGGCACGCGAGATTAAACCGCGCAAACCCAGAAATTCTGTATCAGCGCGTTCCGTCATCCGGTCATAATATATACGCGCAGCACGATCATCTTCATTGAGTTCTGCTGCCTGAGCAGCAAGAAGTAGTGTCATCGGCTCCCCGGCGAGATGTTTTTCAGCCTCTATGGCAGCGCGGCGTGCTTCATTGGCATCCCCCGCCGCAATTGCCACCATTCCGTTGCTCAATGCCTCTAGCCCCTTACCGCGCCGGCGCGCCGCAAATGCACCGCCCAATCGGTCAGGACCATTCCGGAGCCACATAAAGATCTGATAGGACAAAGTCAGGAGAGCTGCAAAAATTAACGCTAAAGCCACCAAGACAATAACATTTGTCTCAACAACGTAATTATCCCAACGAATGGAAACATTTCCAGGGTGATCAGCGAGCCAGACACCACCGATCGCAAAAAGTGCCAGCAGGATAAACAGATAAATCGACCGTATCATAGTAGTCTCCTATTTATCCGTTCCACTAACTTGAACAGCCATTGCAGTCGCCTTTGAAAGCAAATTTGCAATTACCCGATCTACCAGAATCCGTTTTTCAGCATCTGCAATCCACGATCTTGCGACTATAGCAGGCTCACCTTGCAATGTTTTCAAAGAGGTAACTGCACTCTCAAAATCATTACGGCTCAATTTCTCTTCGGCGCTGGCCACAACAGCGTCAACGCTTGTCCCGGTCACATCATCAACCCGCCGGAATTTCACCATGGAGGCTATGTTATGGAGAGTTTTCCCATACCAGGTGTCGCTTGCGGGCAATCGGGAAGCCTGGGTGATGTCATTGGCAATCGCTGAAAAATGGGTGATCAGATCGCGGCGGGCAATTGCACCTGTCTTTGCGATATCGCCAAGAGTAGCCAGCTCAGGTTGCAACGTCGCCGGTGCCGTAGCCAATGATTGGTGCAAGGCATTTTCAAACGGCTGCTCATTTCGGCTTTCCCTGTGCAACTGTCCAAGCGCGAGAAGAACCAGTGCTTCATCCCCGTTGGCAGATTTTTCAGCATCGGCAGTTAATCTGGACTGAAGGGCCGTCGATAACGCACTGAGCTGTTCTTTTTGCGCTTCTGTGTCAGTTTCTGTGCTTGAAAGATCCTGGCGAACAGCAACCAGATCGGTTTTTAGCTTATCAAGTGATTTTTGAAGACTACTCAAGGATGCAAGTATTTCAGGCGCTGGCTCCGCAATAACAGACGTGCTTTCTGATGCTGCTGGCGTTCCTCGTGTTTGCAATACAACAAGTTGTTCTTTTAGCGCATCAATGGTGGACAAAATGGATTGGTTTTGATCCTCCGTCGCTTGTAATCGATCAGACATCTTGGTTTGCTGCAGGTTTGAGTCTTCCGTGATAGAGGAGACCTTACCGTTCAGGGTCCCTATCTGATCCAGTGTTTCTTCCAAAGTCGCTGTTATAGGCCCCAGATTAGCTTGCTGAGGTGAGGAGGCTCCAGTTGAAACAGACTTTTCCAACTTGGAAATGCGAGTCTCAAGCTCAGGATTTACAGTAGAACTTCCAAGATAGCCTTGAATAATATCGCGGGTCTCTATTGGTAGATACGGATGTACTTGAGGCAAGAGAAGAGGCCAGGCCGCCACTCCAAGACAGAAAAACACAAACAGGGCCAAAGCAATTTTCCCAGCATTCGACTTTTTCTTTTGTCGATTATTCTGGGCATCATCTGCTTTTCCTGTCAGAGCATCGGGAAGAGGTTTTTTTAACTCAGACGCCGATTTTTGAAAATCCTTGTTGTCGCTTGCCTTGTCATTATCTTTCGAAGGATTGCCATTCGCACCCATCTTATCCTCATTCAGTGTCTTGGACACAATTTGCCCCCTTATCCTGTCAGTATCCACATCATCGCGCTCTGCCAAATTTTCCGCTTTAACGGTCAATTGCCCAAGCAAGCTAGCTTCTGTCGGGCTCGGCGCGATATAGCTCTTCCTAAATGGAAGTTTCGCTATTTCCACCGCTACATTATTACTCAAACACCAAGCCGTTACCTCTTTTAAATGAGGGGAAAGATCATTTTGTTCAACAATTTTTGTAAAAATCTTGGCTGTATGAGGCGAAAATATCAATACACCATCGATTGCCTTCGCCTTCAATGCCTGAATGGCATCAGGACATAGATTGTCCGCGTCAATGGCGTCATAGAGTATTTCCCGGCGATATTGAAACCCTGATCGCTCCAGCAGACTTTCCAAATCACCTGCGAGGCGAGCGCCGCCGGCATGAAGGAGTACGCCTTCACTCTTTCCTGCTTTACTTCTGATAAGCGCGGCCAATGTCTCCAGATCACCATCAGCAGACAATACAGTCTTAAAGCCGCTCTTCTGCGCGGCTTGCGCGGTTTTGGCTCCAACGGCATAAAGCGGCAGGTCACGATTTTGAGTGGTGTTTACGAGGCCCTCAACTCCGTTGGCACTTGTCACAACAAATGCCTGAACATCCTCTAGGTTGATGCTCATTTCTTTCCGAAATGTAATCTCAAGAAGCGGGGAAAGCACAACTTCATGGCCCATGGAGACAAGTCTCCGCGCCAGTATTTTAGAACTTTCCTCAGGTCTTGTGATCAGTAATTTCATTAAACTCTCAGCGTGAATTTATGGTATCTGAAAAGCAGGAAAATCCTCTCCAGCCTGTTCTCTAAGCTCTTTGCCAAGACGCATGCCAAGTGCTATCGCGCCATCGAAACTGCTCGTACCGGATATATCAAACCTTTGACTTCCGTCAGGACTGAGTAAACTGGCCTTCAGTTCAATTTCATTGTCGCCGATAATCACGGCATGACCGGCGATAGGGGTTCGGCACGATCCATCCAATTCCGCTAGCATCGCCCGCTCACAATTGATCCGAAGGCGGCTTTCCTGATGATTTATTGCGGCCAGAAGATCCTTAACATCCTCATCGGCAATTCTGCGTTCAATACCAATTGCTCCTTGCGCAACGGCCGGCAACATATCTGCAATTTCAAGGGGATGAGTGATCACCGCTTCCTTGCCCAAACGGTTCAGTCCGGCATAAGCGAGCAAGGTAGCATCGGCTTCACCTTCTGACAGTTTTCTAAGCCGCGTATCCACACTTCCCCGAAACAAACCGACTTTCAGATCAGGTCTTTTGTTCAGGATTTGAGATTGACGACGCAGGCTGGAGGTGCCGATAAAGGAATTCGGTGCAAGATCTGCTAGCGAGGTTCCGTCTGAGGAGATAAACACATCCCTCGGATCTTCGCGGGGCAAAATGCAATCGATAATCAAGGAATCAGGTAATGTGGTTTCCATGTCTTTCATGGAATGGACCGCAAAATCTATGCCACCACGCAAAAGAGATTCTTCGATTTCTTTTACAAACAATCCTTTTCCGCCGGCCTCACTCAAGGCTCTGTCCTGAATTTGATCACCTGTGGTTTTGATCACGATGATCTCCAAATCCTCTTCGGTTAGACGATCTCCATGGGCTCTAATCAGCCTTTCGCGGGTTTCACGCGCCTGAGCTAATGCAAGCGGGCTGCCTCTTGTGCCAATTCTGTATTTTTTCTGGATCGTCATATTGCGAGATTACCTATTCAATGATAGAGCCTTACTCAATTTGCACCGCTTTTGAACAGAAAACAAATGATTGTCCTCGGTCTAGAGAGTAGCTGCGATGAAACTGCTGCTGCTGTGGTTACGGCAGAAGGTAAGATTTTGTCAAATGTCGTTTTGTCGCAGGTAGAAGAACATGCGCCTTTTGGCGGCGTGGTTCCTGAAATTGCCGCCCGCGCTCATGTGAGCCAGATGGACCGGCTAGTCGCGCAAGCCATGAAAGAATCTGGTAAAGAGTTTTCGGACCTGTCTGCCGTTGCCGCAACGGCTGGGCCTGGATTAATCGGCGGCGTCCTGGTCGGCTTAATGACCGCCAAAGCCATTGCCGCCGTGCAAGATATTCCGCTAATCGGTGTCAATCATCTCGAAGGACATGCCCTGACCGTACGTATGACGAACAAAATTGCTTTCCCTTATCTGCTTTTGTTGGTCTCTGGCGGACATTCTCAAATTCTGGTGGTGGAGGGTGTTGGTCAATTCAGACGTCTTGGAACAACGATTGATGATGCGGTCGGCGAAGCCTTCGATAAAACAGCTAAAATGTTGAGTCTCGGCTTTCCCGGCGGGCCTGCTGTTGAGAAGGCAGCCGCCCTTGGAGACGAAAACCGGTTCAATTTTCCAAGACCAATGAAGGGAAAGCCTGGCTGTGATTTTTCATTTTCCGGATTAAAAACCGCTGTTCGGCGTGCTCTCGAGACACTTGAACTCCCGGTAACAGATCAAGACAAACAGGATTTGGCGGCCAGTTTTCAAAAAGCGGCCGTGGATGCCCTCATGAGCCGTACAAAACAAGCCGTTAAGATATTCAAAGCCGATTATCCGGACGGAAAAAACTTTGTCGTTGCTGGCGGTGTTGCCGCTAATCATCATTTGCGAAATGAACTGGATCTTTTGGCACAAGAGACAGGATATTCACTTGTTGTCCCACCGCCCAACTTGTGTACCGACAATGGTGCGATGATAGCCTGGGCCGGGTTAGAGCGCCTGAAGCTCGGGCTAACTGATGAACTTGATATGATGGCCAAAGCCAGATGGCCGCTGGACCCGAATGCTGAACCCGCGCCCTTCGCTGGTTATAAAGCATAAATTGAGGATTGATTATGACTGAAGACGAACAGAAACTGGCGGCCGCCAAAGTAGCTGTGGACTATATTGAGGATGGTATGGTTGTCGGCCTTGGTACGGGATCAACGGCAGCAAAAATGGTCGACCTTGTTGGCGAGCGCGTACAAGAAGGCCTTCATATTGTTGCAGTCCCGACTTCAGAAGCAACAGCAAATCAAGCCAGGGAACTTGGTATTAAAGTGGTTGGCCTTGACGATGTTGATATTATTGATCTTACAATCGATGGAACAGATGAAGTTGACCCTGAAATGCGCTTGGTAAAAGGCGGTGGCGGTGCCCATTTAAGAGAGAAAATTGTTGCCTCTCTTTCCGATAAAATGATCGTCATTGCTGAGAGCAAGAAAATGGTCAAAATATTGGGTGCCTTCAAGTTACCGGTTGAAGTGGTCCCTTTTGCCGCCGAGGCGTTGCTTCCAAAAATGGAAGCACTCGGAAGTTCTCCGCAAATCAGGCAAAAAGACGGTGTCATTTTTGCGACCGACGAAGGCAACACAATCATTGACTGCGCATTTGAAAAAATTGAAGACCCGGAAGAGTTGGCCTTGGCATTAAGCACCATGCCTGGTGTTGTCGAACATGGCCTTTTCATTGGATATGCCGATATGGTTCTGATCGGCACAAATGAAGGTGTTAAAAAAATTGGGGGTTAATGGGCTCCCAGTCTTATGAGTTTTTTGCTGGGATCTCTTTCAAATTAGACGGGAACATTTGCTCTCGCTGCATTTTAATTTGATCCCATACCGCTTCAGCAGTATCCGGATTTTCCTTATAAAATCTGTGACTGATCATAAAATGCCAATAATGTTGTTCAAATATTGGGGACAGCGGAGTGACCTGACCTTGTAGTCCAGCTTGCTGAATGACCGTCTTTCCAATTCGCTCTTCCAAGATGTATCCGTCCAATTGCCCTTTGGCGACAAATTTCATCGCCATTGGGGGCGATAGCTGAGTATTCGCAATTAGGCCGTGCTTTTCCTTCAAAGTTCGTACAACGACATACCCCAAAGGAGCCGCAATCGATGGGATCGTCTTCCCGTAAAACGCACCATTCCAAAGCACTGATTTTTTTGTTGATGAAAATATGGCATAGCCGACCTTCATTAGGCAGCGGGATTTATCTTCTACGCCATCCTTTGTCGGATATCGACCCAGTTTTTCCCTGTCCTTTTGAAAAATCGAAGCGAATAACCCATCCACTTTGTTTTGCCCTAACAATAATAGGCAGCGTTTCCAAGGAAATTTCACGTATTTTGGAACCATACCTGAATTGCGTACGGCTTCATTGAGAAGTTCTGGGAGGATACCTAATGCTTCGTCTGGAGATTGTTCAGTGGCGCTCATAATGTAGGGCGGCATATTCTGATCTTCATAACAAATCAGAAACTCTTTTGCATGCGCTGAATGAGGGGTCAAGATAAAGAAGAGAAACCCAGCTTTAATGCCGATTAAAAAATAACGAAAAGCTGTCATAACCCTTACTTTCTTGGCAGTCGCAAAACCGGCATTTTTTATATCACATTTTTGCTTTTCTCGAAAGCTGTAGTGAAGTCGGCGCAGGCGATACTACCCGAAATTTCACGGAAAAATCTGATAAACCACTTTAATTAGATAAAACGACTACAATGGAGAGAGTGGGATCGATTGAAAGGTATAAATAAAAACACATATTGCTGTTAATAATGAGTTGCATTATTAAATAATGCCGTTATTGTTGATCTCGAGAATAAGCCTAGCTTATCCTCTCTAGCTCAGACTGCGCCCCCTGCTTTCCCGGCGGGGGGCGCTTTTTTATCCCTTGCACCGGATCTCCTCAAAGAAATCGCCGCACATTCTTGCAGTAATGGATATAAGCTTCACCGTAATGGTGTCGAAGCCAAGGTTCTTCGGTAAAAGGAGCAAGAGCCAAGGCCGCAATACCAACAAGCAGAACTGATAATGTCATCAGTGAAGCGGAAAGGAGCATCCAACCGATTAAAATTCCCATATCCGCCACATATTGCGGATTTCGAGAATATTTGTAGAGACCCTCTGTTCGTAGTTTTCCAACAGCACCACTCGTCGTTTCCATACCGAGACGGAGAGCTTCCTGCCATGCAAACCAGTTACCGAGCAAGATCAGCGGCAAACCAAAACCCCACCGGATAAGGGAAGGAAATTCGAGAGAATTCCAATCCAGCGCACCCAAAAGAAAGGCTGATGTAAAGACTATCACCGTCAGCAACCAAACCCAGATCCTATGCTTCCGGGTAGATTGTTGAGGTGGCCAAAGTCGTTTTGCTGGCACTAAAATTGACCAGATCAGAGAAAATATTACGGCTAAGGACGTCGAAAATCCAATAAGGATTGCTACAGCAACTATCATAAGTCCTCTCCAGAGAGTCACTTTAAACTTTATGACAGAGGCTACATCCTCTAGTGACTAGAGCTTCAAGCTATTATTTTCACCACTAGTTTTATCCGAATATACTCGATATTGATTTTGTACCAAATCACCCCATTTGAGGTGGCAGATAATCTTTATCAAACTGCGTGAGATTATCCCGAATATCAAGCCAGGGAGGCTTGGACGCAACATGCAAGTGGGCCGTTGGCTTTATTCCGGGATCATTGTCCAGCGCCGAGACTGCAACAACATAAATTCCCTCATCTGTCGAAAGCTCTCCTAAAGAAGATCCACATTTTCTACAAAAAGAACGAAAATATTTCCAGGGATCTTCAGGCGTATAGCGAACAATATTCTCTTCACCAATCACGGTCAGGCATTTGGAATCACCCACCAATACTGCAGAAAAAACACCTCCTGTTTTTCGACACCTCCCGCAATGGCAATAGCTGAGAGACCTGGGTTTTCCTTTAATTTCAAACTTAACGCATCCACACAAACAACTTCCTTTTATCATTATTTGTCCCTCAAAAATTACCTTACTCACCTCACAAATAGAACAAATCAGGAACTTTAGCAATAGTTTTTGTAGTATAACATCATATATATACTACTCATATCTTCAATAAATCAATTTATTCCCTCTTTCTTGTTGCCGTCTGTTCATGGTAATCAAGGTTCAAATAAAGTAGGGGCATTATGGATAAGGTAAATGTAATCGGTGCTGGGGCTTGGGGAACATCACTGGCGATTACCGTCGCCAGATCAAACAAGAATGTGATGCTTTGGTGCCGAGATCAAGATCAGGCAAACCAATTAAACAAAAGCCATGAAAACAAGGCATACCTGCCCGGAATAACACTCCCCGCCTCCTTGACGGCTACATCGGATCTGGATGCTTTGCTGGAAGCCGATATTCTACTGAATGTCGTCCCTGCACAGCATGTACGGTTTAACCTTGAACAGTTGAAAAAGCACCTTTCCAAAAGCACCGCAATCGTCATTTGTGCCAAAGGGATAGAAAAAAGCACCGGAAAGATGATGAGTGAAATTGTGGAAGAAATTCTTCCGGGTCATCCTTACGGTATTTTATCAGGCCCCAACTTTGCACATGAAGTTGCAATAAACCTGCCGTCTGCGACAACACTCGCCACCCATTCCAGCTCTTGGGGTTCTCGGATCGTGGAAGCCGTCGGATTACCGACGTTTCGCCCCTACCTCACTGATGACGTTATTGGTGCTCAAATGGGTGGTGCCATCAAAAATGTTCTCGCCATTGCTTGCGGCATTGTTGTTGGCGCTGATCTTGGAGAGAATGCACGCGCGGCACTCATCACACGGGGTATGGCGGAGATCCTAAGACTTGGAGAGAAGCTAGGCGGTCGGGCTGAAACCCTGATGGGCCTTTCAGGGCTAGGTGATCTGGTCTTGACCTGCTCCTCCAGCGCGTCCCGGAATTTCTCTCTCGGTGAAGCACTTGGAAAAGGCCAAGACCTTAAAGAAATACTGGAAAACAGAAACGCTGTTACCGAAGGTGTTCACACTGCCGCGGCACTTTGCCAAATGGCTGACAAACACACTATCGAAATGCCGATTTGTGCTGCCGTCAATAAGATCCTGAACGAAGGCGCTTCGGTTTCAAAAGTTGTTGAAGAATTGCTGTCTCGGCCTTTCCGAAATGAAAAACTGGCTGGTTTTTAACTTTTAACCTCACATAAAAGGAATACAAAATGCTGTTCATTGCCCATTGTGTTGATAAAGAAGATCACCTTCAGGTTCGCATGGATACTCGTCCCGATCATGTTGCTTTTCTTCAAGCTATTGGTGATACCCTAAAAGTAGCCGGACCAACAACAAGCGAAGATGGAGAAACGCCAAACGGTAGCCTTATCATTTTTGAAGCAGATTCTCTACACGCGGCAAAAGAGTGGATTGCAAAAGATCCTTACGCTGCGGCAGGGTTGTTTTCCCGTGTCGACGTCCAGCCATGGAAACACGCCCTCGGTGCTGGATTCTGACCATGGCTTATTGGCTGATAAAAACAGAACCAGGCGCCTGGTCTTGGGAGAACCAAGTAAAAGCCGGTGAAAAAGGTACCTATTGGGACGGTGTTCGTAATTATCAGGCATCCAATAATATGAAAGCCATGAAAAATGGCGATCAGTGCTTTTTTTATCATTCTGTAAAAGAGAAACAGATTGTCGGCATTGTGGAAGTGATTAGGGAATATTACCCCGATCATACGGATGCAAAAGGGCGATTTGGCATGGTGGATGTATGTGCTGTCAAACCGTTTGAAAAACCTGTCACCCTGGCCAATATCAAAGGTGAGCCAAAATTGGCAGAGCTGGCCTTGATCAGGCAAAGCCGTCTGTCTGTTGTCCCAATAGACACCACTTCATGGGAATTGATCTGCAAAATGGGGAGACTGAACTTTAATTAATCAGCTACATAGAAAGAGCATTCTGTTTTTCTGACTTTTGTCATCTTCTGACTTTGCACTCAATTGAACCACATTTTTATAAACAGTGCGCAGATAGGTGATTTGCTCTTCCTGCTGTTCGGTTTTGCCGTTCGATTCGAACAAAAGATGATCTGATATTTCTCTCGTTAAATCGATCACCTCTTTCCAATTTTCGATCCACATACAGACAGAAAGCAA
>PJEL010002691.1_pt1 | contig 15965 bp, 15 predicted proteins | sample 1853271 | NCBI WGS metagenome assembly PJEL01 (sample SAMN08108733, study PRJNA415343) | Invertebrate metagenome, whole genome shotgun sequencing project. | host: Globobulimina | place: Sweden: Gullmar Fjord | collected 2015-08
ATATACTCACTCCTTATGAGGAGGTGGTCTATGCCTTTCTCTTTGATACCTATCCTGAAAAACTGCCCGGTGGTACCGGTCAGACCTTTGACTGGTCACTTGTAAAGGCGTTGCAGCCTGAAAAGCCTGTTATTCTTGCTGGAGGTATTGGCATCGATAACGTGGTGCAGGCCATCAAGGAAGTGCGGCCCTTTGCCGTTGACGTAAATTCGACCATTGAAACCGAACCGGGACGGAAAGACCCGGAACTGATCAGCAAGCTAATGGAAGAAGTGGCAGGGGCGTAGGGAGAATTAAAAGTTAGAAGTTGAAAATAAAAAGGCAAAAATGATGGAGTCATCATTTTTGCCTTTTGTCGTTTGATTTCCTGCCTTTCTATTCTGTTTCCACAACTACAAACTTTGTGTGGTTCTTTCGCTTGATCAGAAAGAGAATGCTTTTCTCATCTTTGAGCTTTTCCATGACCTTACTGTAATCGTCCATGTTGGTGATATCCTGGCGATTAGCCTCAAGGACCAGATCGCCTCGCCTCAGTCCGGCAATGGACGCCGCGGAACCCTGCTCCACATTTGAGACAATAACTCCGTTCTCGTCTTTCAGCTTCAGGGATTTTGCAAGTTCAGGGGTCAGCTCCTGGACGGAAAGTCCCAATTGGGCACTTTCCTGCTCCGCCTCCGGGCTGATCTCCTCTTCTTTAAGCTTGCCAATGGTTACCTTGACTTTCTCTTTTTTGCCATCTCTGAACAAGGTGACCTTGACCTCTTCTCCCACCGGTGTCTGGGCAACTATTGCCGGCAACATGTTCATCTGGGTGATTTCTTTTTTGTCGAATTTGGTGATGATATCTCCTGCCTGGATTCCGGCTTTTTCGGCCGGGCTGTCCGGGGAGACTCCACCAACCAGGGCGCCAATGGGTTTATCAAGGCCGAATTGTTCAGCAAGATCCTGATTCACGTTCTGGATCATAACTCCAAGCCAGCCTCTGGTAACTTTGCCGGTGTTTTTCAGCTGGTCGGTGACATTTTTGGCCATGTTGACCGGGATGGCAAAGCCGATACCGATATTGCCTCCACTGCGACTATAGATAGCAGTGTTGATGCCCACCATTTCACCTTGAAGATTAAACAGAGGACCACCTGAGTTTCCAGGATTAATAGAGGCATCGGTCTGGATAAAGTTCTCGTAAGCACCACTGCCAAGATGCCTTCCTTTGCCACTGACAATTCCGGCGGTTACCGTTTGCTCAAAGCCGAAAGGGTTGCCTATGGCCACAACCCAGTCTCCAACCCGCAGTGAGTCGGAGTCGCCCAATGCAACATAGGGAAGGTCTTCTTTGGGTTCAATTTTAATGAGGGCGATGTCGGTTTTCGGGTCACGACCGATGATTTTTGCCTCATACTCCTCGTGGTTGGCGAAACGGACATTGATTTCGTCCGCCTCTTCAATGACGTGGTTGTTGGTGATGATATAGCCGTCAGCGGAAGTGATGACCCCGGAGCCAAGGCTGGTTCGCTTCATGGATCTTCCAGGTTGTTTTTGTCCACGGAAGTTGGGGTTGTCAAAAAAACGTTTGAAAAAGTCTGGAATTTCCGGGTGGTCGGGCAGGCCGCCGAATTGGGGAACCCGCGATTCTTTAACAGTCTGGGTCGTGTAAATATTTACAACAGTGTCTCCGTGCTCTTCAACCAAATCGGCAAAAGAGTCAGGCCGTGCCGCCATAGCCGGAACGGTGAGGGAAAGTACCACTGCGATAACGATATATGACAACAGAGATGTCTGCTTGAAAAGTGATTTCATAAATGAGTGACCTTTTTTTGAACTTTGAACTTTGAACAATATTTTTTAATTCAGCCTGACAGCAACTGTGATATTGCGTTTTGGAGAAAGATAGCGCTGATGCTTAGCATAGGCTGGAGAAAAAGATGATTTTGTTTGGCAGCAGATTTTACGCAGTGCATCAAAATTTCCGGCTGGTACTGAAAGGAGCAGGGTGTTGTTGTCGTAAATTCTTGTCTGCCAGAAAGATGACTGAACGATTTGACGCATCATGGCCATATGTGTACTGTTTTCCGAGGGATGAATGGTGATCTGCAGGTCTGGTCGTATGGTTTGTTGCGGTGTGCTGTAGGTGACCGGTGAGGCCGTCATGTTAAAATATGAAGGTGCTGCTTGTGGCTGTGGTTGGGTGGATACATATGTTGCCATTGGAATCCGCTGTTGCATAGCTTTGCTTTGGTTCATGGCCAGGTGTTGAAAAGTCGGGATTGAGATTCCTTCATACTCTGAGAGAAGCGGAATTCCTGGATAGTAATCATGTATACTGTCTTGTACTGAAACAGTATTAGCGGCCAGGATAGTGGCTGTGGCATTGCTTTTTTCCTGGGCAAGCTGCCTGGTTTGCACAACAGGAGAGCCGGGTTTGGCGTTTTCCGGTTGGGAGCCGGGGATAACCTGAATCAGTGACGCTGTGACAAAACCAATGGCCAGCATGGCAAATGCAGAGGAGAGCGCTACTTTACGCTGACCGGGCCAGGATAACCAGTCGCTGATTTTTGTCCAGGCAGACCGGCTCTCAAGTTTTGCGTGAATACCAACCAGAAAATCTGCAGGAACCTGTTCTGTGGGAAAGCTCTGCAGGAAAGAAACCGTGTTTTTAAAGGCCTGAAATTCCATTGCACACGGCCTGCAGGTAGCCAGATGGGATTTTAGTAAAGCTGTGCTTGTTTTGTCAATTTCGCCATCGAGATACGGGGAGAACAATTCCTGGTAATTTTTGCAATTCATCATGCTTTCTCACAAGTCTTGATAGATTTTTTTAAGCCGATCTTTAAGAGACGATCGCGCTCTGTTCAGTTTTGACTTTACTGTACCCAGTGGGATATTCAGGATGGTGCTGATTTCATCGTATGAAAGTTCCTGTAAATCCCGTAAAAGAAGAATTTCTTTCTCCGCCTCTCCAAGAGAGGCAATACCGGCCCTGACTAATTTAATAGTATCTTGTTGCTGAAGATCTTTTTCCGGATTCTTGTCTTCACTCAGTTGAATGTAAGAGTCGGGGTCATCAATGGATCTATTTGAAAAGTATCCTTGCCTGCTCAGTTTTTTATAACGGTTTCGGCAGTGATTGACAGCTATCTGGTAAAGCCAGGAAGAAAATTTTGATTTCTCCCGTAATTTCGGCAGTGCCTTATAAGCGGTTACAAATACATCCTGGGCCACATCTTTTGCCTCTTCACTACTTTTGACGTAGTTAAAGGCCAAGTTGTATATCTTTGTCTGGTAGAGAAGCACCAAGCGGTTGTAGGCTTGAGCATCGCCACCCAGAAAAGCGTGGACAAGTTCAGTTGTTTCTTTTTTGAGTTCCTCTTTGTTCATGAAATACCCGAAATGGGGTGTCTTTCATGTTCGGTATTTTTTACCCGGAAAGAGAGGTTGTATGCAGGACAAATCTCTGTGTGAAAAAGTTCCATATTTTCTTTATAGAGTGTATGGGGGGCTGTGAGATGGCTTGTATGTGAAACCATTTAGTAATCCAGATAAGCTGGAATGTTAAAGGTTCTATACCCTTGGGTATAAGCACCTTAAGAAAATTTCTGCGTTTTTTTGGCAGGAATTTGCCTAAGATACTAATACCATTTTCGTATAAAATATCAATGGCTGAAATGATTGGCAGAGAAATTCGAGCTGACACTTTCTGAGCTTTCGGTTAGGTTTAAATTTATAAACCTTAATCCATAAACTTTAAACCGAACGTGATCCATGGAAAAAATAGTCGAAGAGCTACACAAGGTGTTTCGTTTGAAAAGTACCACCGAGGAAGGTGATATTGTTGTTATTCTGACAGAAAATCCTCAGACCCTAACCTATGCTGTTGTCTCTGGTTTTGAGCGTGATACAGCGAAAGTGGATGAGTGGTGGCATATAACTATGCAGCTGCTTTCCGTGCCGCCGCAAAAGGTTACCTGGACCCTGCGAACATCGCAGTTTACCGGGGTGGATATTTTCACCATGGGAGGGGAAAAGAGGTACGTCAAGGCCGTCGATTTTTCAGAACCGGACCCAAAGCCCTCTGTGGAGAAACCAAAGAGCAAAGAGAGCAAAAAACCTGCCTTGCGTGTGGTTAAATAGGGGTATTGATGGGGCTTTCTGAGCGAAACATCATTGACCGTATTGCAGAGCAACAGTCAGCCGTGGCACCTGATCTGCTTATGGGCATCGGTGACGACTGTGCAGTGGTGAAAAAAACAGGGGAATTGGTGCAGTTGTGGACCACCGATACCCTGGTTCAGGGAGTTCATTTTGACTGCCGCTGGCATCCGCCCCACCTTTTGGGGAGAAAGGCTGCCGGCGCCAATATCAGTGACATCGGGGCCATGGGTGGTCGGCCGCGGTTTGCTCTGTTGTCGCTGGGATTGACCGCAGACTGTGATGAGCAGTGGCTAGATGGTTTTATGGCTGGTTTTCTTTCCGCTCTGGACGAACATGACATGGTGCTGGTTGGTGGTGATACCGTCTACTGCGGTGAGCGGATTATGGTATCGGTCACCGTCTGTGGTGAGATGTATGACAAGAAGGTCTGTTATCGTTCTGCAGCAAAAGCCGGAGATCAGGTCTGGGTGAGCGGTTTTCTCGGTGATGCCGCCTGTGGACTGGAACTGTGCCGCAAGGGACTTCACGATCAGCCTGAATATGCTTCTCTGGTTGCAGCCCACCTGGATCCGCAACCGCAGCCTGTCCTGGGGCAGGCTTTAGCCGACAGTGGTTGTGTCCGGGCCATGATGGATCTTTCCGACGGGCTTGCCACTGATCTTGCACATATCTGCAAGGCAAGTGGGGTGGGGGCAAAGATTGACGCTGATCTGGTTCCCCTTTCTGCTGCCCTGCAAAAAGGGGCTGAAATGGTGGGCATGTCTCCGCTAAAGCTGGCCCTTTCCGGAGGCGAGGATTATCAGCTAGTTTTTACGGCTGATCCGGCTCAGGGTAAGAAGCTGCAGAAAGTTGCCCAAAGCGTTGGCTGTGATGTGCATTGCCTGGGGCGTTTAGTAGAGGGGGGCGGAGTTGTACTTTGTCAGGGTGACGGGCGGCGCGATATAGGTTTTAAGGGCTATGAGCATACCTTTTAGACTGCATTCTCCTTTTCAACCGGCCGGTGATCAACCCAAGGCCATCGAGGCCTTGAGCCGGGGCATTATGGGTGGAGAGCGAGAGCAGGTGCTGCTCGGGGTCACCGGTTCCGGCAAGACCTTTACCATGGCCCATATCATAGCCGAAACCCAACGTCCGGCCCTGGTCATGGCCCCCAATAAAACTCTGGCAGCCCAGCTTTTTGCCGAATTCAAAGAGCTCTTTCCTGAAAATGCGGTTGAGTATTTTGTCAGCTATTACGACTATTACCAACCAGAAGCGTATATCCCTCAATCAGATACCTTCATAGAAAAAGATTCATCCATTAATGATGCCATCGACAAAATGCGTCATTCCGCCACCCGATCGCTCCTCACCCGGCAAGATGTATTGATCGTTGCCAGTGTCTCCTGTATTTACGGACTCGGCTCACCGGACGAGTACAAAAATATGCATCTTTTCTTAAAGGTGGGGGAGGACTATCCCCTGGGAGAGATCCAGCGGCGCTTGGTATATATGCTCTATGAACGCAATGATTTCTCTTTTCATCGGGGCACCTTCCGGGTGCGTGGCGATGTCCTTGATATCTTCCCGGCCTACGAAGAGGACCATGCCCTGCGGGTGGAGCTTTTTGGAGACACCATTGACTCCATTTCCCTGGTTGATCCTCTGCGTGGAGAAAATCTCGGTTCCATGGAGGAGGTGACCGTGTTTCCGTCCAGCCATTTTGTCACCTCCAAGGAAATTATGGCCCGGGCCATGGAGACCATCAAGGCTGAGTTGAAGGATCGTCTGGCCTTTTTTGAAAAAGAGCGTCGCCTGGTGGAGGCCCAGCGGCTTGACCAGCGTACCATGTTTGATCTGGAAATGATCGGTGAGTTGGGCTACTGCACCGGTATTGAGAATTACAGCCGTCATCTCACCGGCAGAAATGAGGGAGAGCCGCCGCCCACCCTGCTCGATTATTTTCCTGAGGATTTTATTCTCTTTGCCGATGAAAGCCATATCACCATCCCCCAGATCGGCGGCATGTACAAGGGAGACCGCTCCCGCAAAAAGACCCTGACCGAGTTTGGTTTCCGTCTGCCTTCGGCCCTTGATAATCGTCCGCTGCGTTTTGAAGAGTTTGATAAGCGGGTCAAGCAGGCCATCTATGTGTCTGCCACCCCCGGGGATTTTGAACAGGAGCGAGCCCAGGGCAGGGTGGTGGAGCAGATCATCCGGCCCACCGGTCTCCTTGATCCACGTATTGAGGTTCGTCCTGCCACAAGCCAGGTGGATGACCTGCTTGAAGAGATCCGGAAGCGGACTGAAAAAAGTGAGGCGGTATTGGTGACAACACTTACCAAACGTATGTCAGAAGATCTCACCGATTATTACGAGAAGTTGGGGGTACAGGTTCGTTATCTTCACTCCGATATTAAGACCCTGGAACGCATTGAGTTGATTCGGGAACTGCGCCAGGGCGAATTTAACGTACTTATCGGCATTAACCTGCTGAGAGAAGGGCTTGATATCCCGGAGGTTTCATTGGTTGCCGTGCTTGATGCCGATAAAGAGGGGTTTCTGCGCAGTGAACGCTCGCTTACCCAGACCTGCGGGCGGGCGGCCAGAAATGTCCATGGTACGGTAATTCTCTATGCCGATAAGGTAACCGGCTCCATGCAGCGTACCATTGATGAGACCAACAGAAGGCGTACTCTGCAGCAGGAGTTTAATGAGGTCCATGGTATAACTCCCACCACTATCTGTTCATCTATCAAAAATGTGGTGGAAACGGTGTATGAAGAGGCGGACCCACAGCTTCTGAAAGCGGCGGAAACAGAGGTGGCGTACCATAGTTTGAAGGATCTGCAAAAAGAGATGAAGAGACTTGAAAAGGAGATGATGGTCAAGGCCAAAGAGCTGGCCTTTGAGGAAGCGGCGACAATTCGTGATCGGATCGCCTTGTTAAAAAAACAGGAGTTGGAATGGATGTAAATAACAGAATTCAGAAGTCGGAAGACAAAAATGACAATGGAGGATTTTTTTACAGGATATCCTTGTGGTTGGTGCCGCTCATCTTCCGCCTTATCTCTTTTTTACTCTTTGCCTCCTGCCGGGTGGAGCGGCGTGGCTTTGAGAATTTCCAGAAATTTGCCCGAAGCAAAACACCTTTTATCGTTTCCTTTTGGCATTATGGGGTGATTTACATCGTCTATCAAGCCAGATCATTACCCTATGTGGCCATGGTCAGCGCCAGTAAGGATGGGGAGTATGTATCGCGGATTTTGCAAAGCAAGGGTTTTTCCACCGTGCGAGGCTCACGCAATAAGGGGGCACTTGGCGCCTTAAAAGGGCTCATGCGTGAGATGAAAAAGGGCAAAACAGCGGTGCTGGTGGCGGATGGCTCCCAGGGGCCTGCCCGCAAGGTTCAATCCGGCTCTATTTTGCTGGCCGGAAAAACCGCTACAGCCATTGTCCCAATAGGCTGGGCAGCAAGTCGCTACAAAACCTTTCGAAGTTGGGATCGTACCGCTCTTCCCATGCCCTTTGCCAAGGTGGTCATGTATTATGGGAAACCAATCACTGTGCCTGCCAGGCTGAAAAGCGATGAGCTTGAAAAATATCGACTGCAGCTGGAACAGTCTCTTGATGATCTTTACGAAAAATCGTGGGCAGAGTTTGGCCGTAAAGAGCATTGATAATAAATTGGGCAGTGAGAAAAATTTAACTTAAAATAAATACACAATTTCCCGCACTCTGTGTGGCAACGAGGGAAAGAACGAGCTGGAGGATGATGTATGTCGGATATCAGTAAAAATTGTGTTGCCTGTCAGCAGTCCATCCACAGCAAGGCCCGCATCTGTCATCACTGCGGTTCAGCCCAGCGCAGCCATTCCATTACTGTCATTGCCGGAGCCGTCAAGTGGGCTGCTGGTCTGACAGCGGTTTTGACTTTGATTATCGCCACCTCCCAAGTGCGCAGTCTTGTGGAGGAATGGAGCAAAAATGAAAAGGTGGTTGCCGACTATGTGGCTGCCGCCCGTTTGCAGTATGAGGCGGGGGACAACAGTGTCAGTCAGGCATTGCTCGGCAAGGCCGAGCTGCTTGCCCCCACGGATATGGATGTGCGGAATCTTCGTCTTGATATTCTAATGGATAGCCTGCGTAGCTATTTTGCCTCTCAGCCCTCCGATCAAGGTCTGGTTGAACTGCATAAGGACAGGGACAAGGAGGGAAGATCTGATTTTACCTGGCGATCCGGCGGTGATTATCAGGCTGCGCTTGATTTTATGGAGCAGCAGGAGATTGAGCAGCGTATCGCCCTGGGAGTAATCAATTCCTCCAAGCAGCGAAAATCCACACTTCTTGCCCACCTAGCCTGGTTTAAACTGCTGCAGTTTGCCGAAGGAAAAACAGATGTTGAGGCCATATTTGCCCAGTCCCTGCAAGTTGACCCTGACAATGTTTACGCCAATGCTTTTTATGGCGCCTGGATGCTGTCGCGAAGAAATTCGCGTTACAAGGATGAGCAGGCTGTCAAACAGGCGCGGCTCCATTTTGAAACCGCTTTAAAACAAAAAAAGAGTGATCCTTGGGTATGGTCATTGTGGCATGAGGCGTTAAGCCGAGGAAGTTTTGGAGCTGCCCGTGTCGAACGGCTGCAGCTTATTGATGACATGCGTGGACGTGGTGTCGAGATAGGCAGCTATCTGAGCTGGTCTGTGCTATTTGATCTTTTTGGCTCCTGGTATGACGAAAAGACTGGTGCTGCTGTGGAGAGTCTTCGTTTGGCTGGGGAGCAGTTTTCGGCAGACGAACTGCTGGGATTTTTCAAATGGCTTGAAATACGTGCCTTTGGGATCCTGCTCATGGGTGATTCCCTGGAAATTCTCAGAAGCTCGGACATGCAGAAACTGAGACTGCTCTATGCTCTGGGGTTGCTTCATGAGAGAGCCGACAATGTTGACAAGGCCCTGCATATTTTCTCCAAAGTGCAACTAAACCGCAACAGCAATACCAGTGCAGTAAGCAAAAAGGCGTTGCGTCGAGTTATGCTACAGATGGGGTTAAAGCCTCTGGCTGTTCTGCTCGTGCATGACTCCCGGTTGTATGAAAAACTGCAGCAGGATGATATTATTCTTTCCTATCAGGGGGTGGCGTTTCCCAATAAAAATCAGATTGGGGCCTTAAACAAAGAGCCGGGTCAGGAAAAAAAGAGTGAACTTGAAATATTAAGAAATGGCAGTAGGAAAAAGCTGACCATGGATAACAAACTGACGACCCGAGTGATTGATGATTTTATAATTCCCGAGGTTTTGTTGGGTGATAATCAGGCAGCTGTGCCGCCGGCATTCCGGCAGGATGTTTGGTTTAGCTATTAAAAAAATAAGAATTATGAATGAAAGGTATTTTTACCTTAATTTGTAATAAAAAAACCACTCATAGCTGTTTACAGCTATGAGTGGTCGTGTGAATCTGCGGTGTTTTGGCCGCTTATATTTTAGTCCAGCTCTTTCATAATGCTGTCAAGTACTTCACCAATTGATGGTGCGCCATCAACAGAGATGACTTTAGGTCCGCTAAGTCCTTTAAAGAAATTAACCGAAGCCATGGTGCCGGTCCCTTCGTCATAATAGATGTTATGACGCTTATCAATAGCACCTTCGTCCTGATCATCGGCGCGGGCGCTCAGATCACCACCACAAACGCGGCATACCAGTTTGCCGTCTTTTTCAACCGGTTTGATAGCATCAAAGGCAATATGGTTTGGATGGTTGTTGTCATTGGCGCACAGACGGCGACCCATGATGCGATCCTTGGCAATCTGACGGTCAAGAATGATTTCGATTACATAATTCAAATCAATACCGGCATCTTTCAGGGACTTGGCCAGGGTTTCGCCCTGTACCTTGTTGCGAGGGAAACCATCAAGCAGCCAGCCTTTTTTGCAGTCATCCTCTTTTAGACGGTCAAGGATCATCGGGATAGTTATATCATCGGGAACCAGATCACCTCTGTCAATATATTCCTTGGCCTGTTTGCCAAGCTCAGTGCCGCCGCCGATATTTTTGCGGAAAATAGCACCTGACTCAATATGGGCAATGTTGTATTTTTCCTGTACCTTGGCACCCTGAGTACCTTTACCACTACCATTTGGTCCGAACATTAAGATGTTCATAGAGTCTCTCCTCGTGAAAAAAGTTTGATGTAAGAAAAACCTTCTAAAAGAATACGCTAACTTGTAGGAATTGCATAGTTTTTACTATTAATCGCGACAAACTATAGCGCAAGTTGCCAAACTCTGCCATAAAAAACTGAATAACCAATGTTCTTGGATAAGATAAGAAATTTTTTGAAGGGGAAATAGGGGGAGTATGGGCGGGAATAAAGCGTCAATCAGCCGGAGAAATATGCCTACATTGTGTTATTTTTCCTTCTTTCCGTGCAGGAGACAAAATTCATTAATCAGCTGTTTTCTGTCAGCAAGGCACATGCGGAAATAGAAAGGGCTCATCATCAAAATTCTAATAGCTTCCTGGCGACTCATGGTTGTCACTCCCTGACAGATGTTTGTCTTTCCTTGACATTTCTGTATGGTACTCTCATCGGAAAATTCTAAGAAAACTTCATGAATGCACAAAAAAATAAATATTAGTAGCACGTTTAAAAAAAAAACACGCACATTTTTTTGTTTGAGAATCGTATTGTGATATAATGTTGTGTAATTAGCTAATTTTATTGTCGGTTGATGGTAGTGGACCAACCGCAAGGAACAGACATGGAATCAGTGGATCTTTCGAAAAAACCGGTCAAGATATGCAATGAACGTTTTTTGTTAAAGTTGACCAAGGACAAGCTCAAGGCGGTTTTGCAACTTGTTGATGAGGATGACAGCTTTGACGATGTGGGATATGACGATCTTTTAGTCGAAGTGCAGGCCCAGGGGGTTTCCTACGGTTTTTTGCCCAAATTACCTCCGGCCCGTGAGGGGAGGACCATCATTGCCACTGGAAAACCAGCTGTGCCGGGAGCAAATGCCAAGGTGCAACCTCTGGTTAAACCGGCAATAGTGGCTGCTCCAAGTAAAAAGAAGCCTGGTGAAGATCTGGTGGATTTTCGTGAGCTGGGTAACATTGTCAATGTGCCCACCGGGCAACTGCTCTTGAGGAAAATACCGGCAACAGCCGGTTCTCCCGGGCGCGATGTAATGGGTGAGGAGATTCCCGCTAAACCAGGAAAAGAAGTCAGCATCCGCTGCGGGCCCGGGGTGGCTTTGAGTGAAGATGGACTTGAAGTTACTGCCACCCTGGATGGAAAATTTGTTATGGGTGGCGGCAAACCCTCAGTCTATGAAGAGCATCATGTCATGGGCGATATTGACATGTCCGTGGGCAATATTACCTTTTGCGGGAAATTGGTTGAAATTCAGGGGCAATTGCAGCCTGGTTTCAAGGTGAAATGCAAGGGGGATGTTGTCGTCTCCCAGGGAGTCAATAATGCAGAGATTCTTTCCGGCGCGTCGGTGAAGATATCAGGCGGTCTTGTTGGTGAAGATACAGTTGTCAGGGGCAAAGAGAGTATTTGGGTCGATTTCTGCGAGAATTTTGGTCTACTTGAAACCCTAGGCGCGGTGCATGTTTCAAATTTTGTGGTGCAGGGACATGTGAAGGCTGGAAAGGATATGAATGCTGTTGAAGGAAAGGGAGCTGTTATCGGCGGCACCTATATCCTGGGCGGAAGCATGCATGTTGTTGAACTCGGCTCCGATGCTGAGGTGCTGACAGAGGTAACCGTCGGTCTGATGCCTGAACTTGAAAAGCGCAAAAGAAAGATTGAGGCTGCCAAAGAGTACTGGCCTGAAAGAATGAATGAGATCCTGAAAAACATCAGCGCCCTCAATGAATTAAAGAAAGTAGAGGGAAAGGATTTTGGCGAGGAAAAGGCTAAAGTCTTGGCCGAGCTTAACAAAATGATGCCCGAGGTGATGGAAAAAAACAATCAGCTCACCGAAATGGAGCAGAAGCTTGATGAAGAACTGGCCCAGGCGGCCAATGAGTCAATTTATGTCTACGGAGCGCTGTTTCCCGGGGTAAGCGTTACCATTGGTAAGGCTACCCGGGTTATCAACGAACAGGAGGAGCAGGTGGTGATTGAGCTGAAAAAATCCACTTTATCCATCCACGTCCGTTCCATGACTCATGATGAGAAGGAAGGGCAACCTGTGCAACAGTAAAATGATGATTTATCTATTGCAAAGTGCCCACATCTCCCGTACTGCCTGATCCAGCCCCACGAAAATTGCCCTGGCCATCACAGCATGGCCAATACTTAACTCTTCGATCTTGTCCAAGGCGGCAACCCGCGCCGTGTTCACATAATTGAGTCCATGTCCGGCGTTGATCCGCAAGCCCGCATCATGGGCCTCATCCACAGCAGCTGCAATCAACTTAAATTCTTTGCTTTCTTCCTCTTCGCTTTCCGCATCGCTGTATCGTCCTGTGTGGATTTCAACAAAGGTGGCGCCCACCTCTTTAGATGCCTGGATCTGGAGTGAGTCTGGATCGATAAAGAGACTGACAGGTATTTTTGCCTCAGTCATTCTGGCAATGACATCTGTGAGATGCTCTTTTTGGCCCGCCACATCAAGACCGCCTTCGGTGGTCAGTTCCTGACGTTTTTCCGGTACCAGGGTAATCATGTCCGGCTTGGTATCAAGGGCAATTTTGATAATTTCTTCAGTTGCGCCCATTTCCAGATTCAATTTTGTTTGCACGGTCTGACGTAGAATCCGGACATCTCTGTCCTGAATATGGCGGCGATCCTCCCGTAAATGAACGACAATACCCACAGCTCCGGCAAGTTCACAGATTCCTGCCGCAAGTACCGGGTCCGGCTCGGTGATGCCGCGGGCCTGGCGTAGGGTAGCGACGTGATCGACGTTTATTGCAAGTTGAACCATTTTGTTTTCCTCATGAAAAATATTTTGTATTATTCCGATAAAGGACTTATTTTTTGGGTGCCGAGCAATTTTTGCAGCAGCTTTCTTTCTTTTGCTGCCATCTCCCTCGCCTCTTCTTCTCCCAGTTCATGGTCACATCCCAGGAGATGGACAAAACCGTGGACCAGCAGTACGGTGAGGTGGTCGGTCACTGTTTTTCCTTGGCTTTTCGCCTCCCTGGCAGCAGTGGCAACAGAGATGACAATATCCCCGAGCATTTGTGGGCCTGGGGCATCGTCAAGCAGAGGAAAGGAAAGCACATTGGTGGCCCTGTTTTTTCCCCGGTAGGCGTTATTTAGTTCAGTGATTTTTTCGTCATCAACCAGCAGGATGCTTAGTTCGCTTTCTGTATGGCCGGCAAGATGCAGAAGTTCACGCGCTGTGTTCTCCAGGCTGTCCAGCGAAAAAGAGAGCGGTTCAACTTCGCTTCTGAGAAGAACGGGCATCCTTTTTCTCCGTTTTTTTGCGACCCTTCTCTTTTTTTTCGTAGGCCCGGATAATTTGCTGAACAAGGGGGTGGCGTACCACGTCAACATCAGAAAAATAAGTAAAAGAGATGCCCTTTACTTTTTTGAGAACTTTGGCCGCGTGAATGAGTCCGGAACCACGGTCAATCGGCAAGTCAATTTGGGTGATATCGCCGGTGACAACCGCTTTGGAGTTAAAGCCAAGCCTGGTCAAAAACATCTTCATCTGTGCCGGAGTGGTGTTCTGGGCCTCATCAAGGATGACAAAGGCGCTGTTTAAGGTGCGTCCACGCATAAAGGCCAGGGGGGCAATCTCAATAATTTCCCGGTCTATCAACTCCTTGGCCCGTTCACGGCCAAGCATGTCATTTAAGGCATCATGCAGAGGGCGCAGATAAGGGTTGATTTTTTCCACCAGATCGCCGGGCAGAAAGCCAAGATTTTCACCGGCTTCCACTGCAGGGCGGGTGAGAATGATAGATTTTACCTGGTCAGCACTGTAAGCGGCAACCGCCATGGCCACGGCAAGATAGGTTTTTCCGGTGCCGGCTGGACCGATGCCAAAGCAGATGTCGAAGTTGCGGATTGCATCAATATATTTTTTTTGATTGATACTTTTAGGTGAAACAACACGGTGCTTGGCTGTGATATAGACCTGATCAAGAAATATCTCTTTCAGGCTGGCCCCTGGTGAGCGTTCCATAACACGCAAGGCATAGGCGACATCGGATTGGTAGACAGGATAGCCTGCGATAATAAGGTCGTAGAGTTGGTTTAAGGTGGTGACGGTAATTGCCACATCATGATCATCACCGCTGACAGTCAAGGTGGTTCCCCGGGCCTTGACTGTCACCCCCACTGCCTTTTCGATGGCCAGCAGGTTGCGGTTTAAATCGCCATAGAGCAGACGGGCTGCTTCGTTATCTGCAAAAGAGAGTTCTTTGTCGATCATTTATTAGTTTTGGCCAGTTCCTGATCAATCATTTTCTGGAATCCGCCGGCACTTCTGTCTTTTACTCTCCGGCCATTAATAAAAATTGCCGGTGTGCCTTTAACCCCTGCCATTTTACCATCACGCAGTTCTTTAGTCAGTTTCTGCATGGATTTTTGGTCAAGAATATCCTTATTGAACTGCTCCATGTCAAGGCCGAGGTTGGTGGCAATTTCCATGAATTTTTTCGGGGTGAGTGCTTTCATGTTCAGGAACAGTTCATCATGGTATTGCCAGAATTTGCCCTGGTTTTGAGCGGCAATGGCAGCAAGAGCAGCCGGTTTTGCCTGCTTGTGCATATTCAGTGGAAAATGTTTGAAAGCGATTTTTACGGTCTCAGGATTTTTTTCGAGCACCTGCTCGAATACCGGTGTTAACCGGGCACAGTAAGGTCACTGGAAGTCGCTGAAAACAGCGATGGTCACCGGGGCGGCGGCAGCGCCGAGAAACGGGGCGTCGCTGGTGTCAATATTAACGATAAAGGAATAGCTTATTTCCTGGACAGTCCCTGTTTGGGAACTGCTGAGAAAGATTTTTTCATCGAGGTTTGCCAGACTAAGTCCGGAAACAGAAAGTTGATCAAAAGAGGGGTCAACAGTAATTGTGTCTTTTAGTTTGCCGTCTCTGGTGTAAATGGCGACCTTGCCTTTGCTTAAGACAAAAACATGCTTTCCATCCACAGCACTGGCAAGATCAAGGGGCGCAGCTGCAGACTTAAAAGAGCTGGTAACCTCTGTGTCCATCTTGGCTTGGACAGGCTGGGAGAAGCCCATTGCGCCGATGAGCGCTAAGGCTAAGAGTGATTTGAATCGCATAAAACCTCCTAAGTTCAATTACGAATTTAGATTCTTACTTGTTGGGTTTGAGGACTTGTTTCTTCTATTTGTAACATTTTGAAATTACTTGCTCTATAAACCTACAAGAATCTTATCCCCGAATGGGGGGTGGAATTACGATTTACGAATTATTGTTTTTTCTGGTCAAAGCGCATCCAACAATTCGTCATTTTTAATTCATCAGTCATAGTCCATGATATGACAAGAATTTTCAACTGTTATTTTTGATTGGATTGACAGATTTGCTCGGCAAGTAACACCGCCAGATGCCTTACCTGTGCTGTGCTGTCTGTCTGTTTCAGCCCCAGTTGCCACTGCAGGAGGCAGCCGCTACATGTTGTGACCACGTGGCTTGCGTGAAGTTCCATAAATTGTTGCATTGCCCCGGCCAGGATGCGCTGTGAGAGATCTCTGTGGGCAAGGTGGAAAAGCCCTCCCTGGCCGCAGCAATGAGGGCCACGGGCAAGTTCCACAGGTGCGGCTCCGAAAGTTTTTTGTATCAGCTGCCGTGGGGGGATGGAAATTTTTTCTTTGCCAAAACGAAGATGACACGGGTCATGATA
>PJEL010002692.1_pt1 | contig 15965 bp, 15 predicted proteins | sample 1853271 | NCBI WGS metagenome assembly PJEL01 (sample SAMN08108733, study PRJNA415343) | Invertebrate metagenome, whole genome shotgun sequencing project. | host: Globobulimina | place: Sweden: Gullmar Fjord | collected 2015-08
GGTATTTTATGTCTGAATGGTGAGTCTTCCATGGTGGTTTGTTAAGGGACGGAGCATTTTATTGTGTTTTGTATTTTCTGAAAAACCCTTATCTCTTCTTTCATATTTCAATTAGTCAGGTTGTTTGGCGAGGTTATTTTGTAATCCGAGAGCAGGGGTTAGTTCCGGGGCCGCCTTTCAAGTTAAAAAAGAATTTTAGGCCTTTTTTAACACGATCTGAAAACAGTTTGCTGGAAAGCATTGAGCCTGCTACACGTTTATTTATTTCTGCTAAGCTGGGATAGGGATGGACTGCCCCTGCTAAGGTTGACAACTTGACTTTACCACCCATGATTGCCACCCACTCACCAAGCAAGTCTCCTGCCTGAGGACCAATGATCTGGACACCAATCGGTTTTTCTTTGGAATCAAGCAGCATTTTTATCTTGCCACTGTGTTCACCCTCTGCCAAGGCCCGATCATTGTTATCAAACTCTTCAGTCCAAACGGTATAATTGATGCCTGCTTTTTGGGCGGCTTTTTCATTAAAACCGATGCTTGCTATTTCCGGATGGGTGTATGTGCACCAAGGCATTAAGCTATAGTCAGCCTTGCGGGGTAAACGGAAGATAGCATTGCCAATAACAATGCCCCCTTCATAACCAGCGGCATGGGTGAACATAAAAGAGCCATTTATGTCGCCTGGTGCAAAGATATGTTTGTGGTTGGTACGCAGACGTTTATCAACTTTAATGCCTTTGGAAGAGTATTCAAGGTCGATATGGTTTAGTCCTAAGTCTTCAACGTTGGGAGACCTGCCAAGTGCAACCAGGATTTGTTCAACCTTAAGAGATTGCAAATCACCATTATGGTCTTGGAAGGTGATTTCCTTTTGTGAACCATCTTCTTTTACTTCTTGGACAACAGATTGTAGATGGAAGGTAACTCCTTCGTCGGCCAATACATGCATTGCTATATCTGCTACATCTTTATCTTCTTTACTTAAGATTTGTTTACTTCTCTGGATTACATATACTTTGCTGCCAAGTCGACAGAAGGCCTGAGCCATTTCTATAGCAATGGGGCCAGCTCCCAGTATAGCCATGGAAGTGGGTAGCTTGTTCAGGGAGAATATCTCTTTGTTGGTCAAATATGAGGTGTTGTTGAGGCCTTTTATATCAGGGATTGCCGGAGAGGAACCAGTGGCAATGACCCAGAACTTGGCTGAACAGTTCTTGCCGTTTAAAGAGATGGTGTGTTGGTCAATGAAGTTGGCCTGACCAAATTCAACTTGCGCACCAAGCTTGCAGAATCTTTCTACGGAGTCATGCTTTTGGATGGTGTTGATTACTGATTTGATGCGGTCCGCAACAGAACTGAAATCTATTGGAGCAATGTCTGCAGCTGGCAGCCCGAAGTGTTGGCTGTTTTTGATAAGATGATACACATGAGCAGATTTGATTAAGGTTTTACTTGGTACACAGCCAAAGTGTAAACAGTCGCCACCCAAGGATTCTTCTTTCTCCACCAAGAGAGTCTTGGCTCCAAGTTGAGCTGCTCCTGCACAAACAGTGAGTCCTGCAGCTCCGCCACCAATCACTCCAATATCATAATCAAAAGTTGCCATAATCATTTCCTGTTGAGAAACATAATGCCATGAGCATTAATTGAAATAAATACAAACCGTTAACAATTATTTACTACTTTATCACGATTATAGTCGAAGTTGTCAAACGAAATGTTCTGGGCCATCATGATATGAGCATCTTTTTCTGGTGTTTGTTAATTTATGATCCTACAATAAAATTAGTACTCCATAATTACACTAAGACAACTGGTAAATTTTTTTAAATTAGGGAATATATGGCTAAAATTAGCGCAGCATCACTTACTTCAACATTTTATTTCTTGAAGAACGCAGAAACCTCTCTGGCGAGAGAATTGGCAGAACATGCCCAGGCTTTATCATGTCCGGCCAAGACCAGGTTGTATTTTACAGGTGACATCTGCTCTCAGATTGCCTTTGTCGCATCGGGTAGTATCCGAGTGTATAAAATTGGTGAGACCGGACGAGAGATAACCCTTTATGAAGTTGGGACCGGAGAGACATGTATTCTTAATGCTTCTTGTATCCTGTCCCAAACTCATTACCCTGCAGAAGCCATTACTCTTACAGATTGCACCTTGATTATGTTACCTGCGAAACAATTTTCTGATCTCGTGCATAAACATTCCAGCCTACGAAATTTTGTCTTTTATTTGATAAGTGAGAGATTAGCTTTAATAATGGCTCTTATTGAGGAAGTTGTTTTTGGTCGTCTGGATGAAAGACTTGAGGACTATTTGTTAGAGAAATCAGAAGACAATGAATTGCGTACTACCCACCAAACTATAGCCAATGATCTTGGTTCCTCTCGTGAAGTTGTAAGCCGTCTGTTGAAAGATTTTGAAAAGCACGGCAAGGTCGTCCTGTCTAGAAACAGCATTAGGATTTTAATGTGACATTACCACACTTATTGCGATAATGTTGCAACAAGTGTGATAATGTCACATACTTTTTCATAATTCCCACCTATTCTGTCTCCAAAAGTTATCAAAGGTCCTGGATCTGTTTGTCAGGAATAAACTAGAAAAACAATGCTATTCAGTTATAGTTCGGTGGTCTTCGCTATTTTTGGGCACCACCTGAATAGTTACAAAATAAATACATATTTGGAGAAACATTATGAAAAAGAACATTGGAAGTATTGAGCGTATTATTCGGGTGTCAGCAGGTGTTGCGATTACCTCTTTGGCTTTTGTTGGGCCTCAATCTTATTGGGCGCTACTTGGATTAGTGCCTTTGCTTACTGGGTTGGTTGGCTGGTGTCCACCCTATGAGATTTTTGGGATTTCGACCTGTCGGCAGTGCAATTGATTAAATGAAATAAGAGCAGTTTGTATGCGGTGATTGATTGGATTGAGATATCCCGTCACCATTCACCTAATAGGAAATTAATGGATGAGCACGGTATGTTTTTTAGGAGATAGAGTAATGAAATTTAAAAAAAGTATAATTTTGCCAGTCTTGTTGTTGGCTGTTTTGGTATCCGGACTCAAGGCAAATGGCCATGGTGGAGGGAGCTATGAAAAGGCAAGCGCTGCTAATGGTGGTTTGCTTTATGATAACTTCCTTAAGAAAGGGGAGGTGTCTGCCCGGTTTAGTAACATATATAATGTAAACACTCAGGCTATGACAAAATATGCGAACTTTTTCAGATGTAAGCAATGTCATGGTTGGGACAGAATTGGCACCAAAGGGTATTATGGTGGCAGAAAACCCAAGGCAGGGAAAAGACCCAATGTCTCAAATGTTGATTTGTTGGATGGAGTACGGGAAATGTCCATTCACAAATTATTTCATAAAATCAAAAAGCCTGCTCATGGTCGAACTGTTAACTATGACCTTTCACAATATGATCCAGCGATAAATTCTCAAATGGGAGATGCGATGCCTTCCTATGGTGATATATTGAGCGATCAGGAAATATGGGATCTTGTCAAATTTCTTAAGGAGGTGGCCCATGATTACCGAAATTATTATACGATGGATATTAAAGGAAAATATCCAGAGGCACATGTTATCTTTAAAGAGATTGGCAAGGGCGGTGATGCACTGAACGGAGATGCGATTTATCAAAATAATTGTGCTCGCTGTCACGGGAATGATGGAACTGATATCGATATAGGCGATAAATCTCTAGGAGAATTTGCCAGGACTAAGACCTACGAGTTAGCCCATAAGGTTAAATTCGGACAACCTGGCACAGCAATGACCGGAACAAAGCTCTCTGTTCAGGAATTGAAAGACCTTCATAAGGCACTCACTGATAAATTTAAGTATCCCAATATGTAGTAAAAGGGATTTTTCACATAAAACTACTTTAAGAAAATGTTGGTAAAAGAGCAGGGTGAAATTATATTTTCTCACCCTGCTCTTTTTTGTTCAATAGCCGAATGTTTTCACTAGTAAGCAATGGAATTATTCTTGCCGAGCTGGTTTTCAATAAATCCCCCCTGTTTATAATTTATTTGCTTAGTAATACGAGAGTTTCTAATCTATTTGCTATCTTGTGTGAGTATAAAATTAGAGATATTGAAAGATTTATAGGTTCCTGATAAATAAATTTGAACGTTATGTCGTGGCTACAACTTTTTTCAATCACATTAGTTTTACAGAATCAAAGAGGGTGTTTCTTTGGAGGCGTGATAAATTTACTTTTAATCTTTATTGTATGCCTATAAACTTGATATCATAGAAGTTCCTGAAGCTAAAACACGTTGCGAAATATCGGTGCAGGGTGTTTATTATGTTTCCATATTTTGGAATTTGGACTTTAGGCCACCCTTTAAAGATGCAAGGAGATAGCAATGGAATCCTATTACCAACCAGCAGATTTGCCAAAATTTGAAGAAATCGCAGAAGAAGCCCCGGAACTAGCCAAGAAATTTTTTGATTATTATGGAGCAGTTTTTGCCGAGGGTGAATTGACGTCAAGAGAAAAATCACTTATTGCCCTTGCAGTTGCCCATGCAATTCAATGTCCCTATTGTATTGATGCATACACCCAGACTTGCCTGGAAAAGGGGTCGAATATGGCAGAGATGACTGAAGCCATCCATGTTACAACCGCCATTCGGGGTGGGGCTTCTCTGGTGCATGGAGTGCAAATGAGAAATATCGCAAAGAAAGTATCTTTATAATGTTATGACAAGAAAACTTCCGCAAATAGTAGAACCTTTTCACCAAACACTTGATCGACATAACTTATCTCTTAATAGGGCAAAGTTGACCACTCTGCAAGTTAATGTGGGGTTGTTGTGTAACATGGCTTGTCGGCATTGTCACCTGAAGGCCGGACCAGGTCGCCAAGAAGTGATGGGGAGTGAAACTGTTGGATGCGTTATTGATTTTGTAAAGAAATATTCCTTTGAAGTTATAGATATTACAGGCGGCGCACCGGAAATGAATCCTCATATTATTGAATTAATCGAGGGGGTGAGGCCTCATGCCAGTCGTCTGATTTTGCGTTCAAATCTTACCGCTCTGTCTGATGAAAAGATGGGGCGGTTAATTGAAGTATGTGTTGCTAACCAAATAACAGTTGTGGCATCTTTTCCAGCTTTAAATAAAGCTCAGTCAGAGGCTCAAAGAGGTAATGGAGTCTTTGATAGCTCCATCGACATGTTAAAAGAGCTTAATCAATACGGGTACGGCAGCAAAGGGTCAAACCATGAGTTACACTTAGTCTCAAACCCTACAGGGGCCTTTATGCCCCCAGAACAGAAGCAGCTTGAAGATAGGTTTCGTCAGCAGCTCAAAAAGAAGTGGGGGATTATTTTTAATGACTTGTATGTTTTTGCAAATGTCCCATTAGGCAGGTATAGGGATTGGTTGGAAAAATCAGATAATTATGTGCAATATATGAATAAACTGGTCAAATCTTTTAACCCTTGTGCTTTGTCAAGCGTCATGTGCAGGAGTTTGCTATCTGTAAATTGGGATGGATATCTCTATGATTGTGATTTTAATCTAGCCCTTGATTTGCCAATGGGTGGTCAAAAAAAACATCTCAATGAAATTGACTTTTTGCCTGGGGAAGGGGAAAAAATTGCTGTTTCTGATCATTGCTATAGCTGCACTGCCGGAGCAGGCTTTACCTGAGGTGGCAGTATAGATGCTTGAGTTTCAGGCCGGATTTTCTTGTGTTGTTTTTTTTAATCGTACCGATAACTCAATAGGGTGCTTTGTCTTATTGCTTATAAATAAAGGCTTTAAACAGGTTGTGTCTTTGTTCGTTTTATGTTTTAAAAAATAAGTTTTATTTTTCTTGATTAAGATAGGCATTTTATTGATATAATAGAAAATATAGCTGGTTAACTGGTGGATTTCGGGTAATTAATTGAAATTTTGGATGTAAAGGAATTAGAAAATGAATATTGGTTGGACAACGTTATCTGGTAAAGGCGATGCAGAAAAGTTAGCACGGGAAATTGTGGAATCAAGGTTGGCGGTCTGTGCTCAAGTCGATGGACCAATCAGCAGCTTTTTTATTTGGGATAATGAGTTGCAAAATGACGAGGAGTATCGAGTCACCATTAAATTTCTCTCTGAAAACATTGAAAAAGTGGAGGCTTGGATTAATACCAATCATCCCTATGATGTACCGCAGTGGCTTTCTGTTCCTGTTGAACGTGTTCATACGGCTTATCGGAAGTGGGCTGAAACTGATGTCAAGAAAAAGACTGCAAAAAGACCTGATAAGGATGTGCTCAGGTTAAGTAAATTGGGGAGGAACTATCTTCGCAAACGGCAATATAAAGAGGCGGAAAAGATCTTCATGGATGCCTTGGATCTTGATCCACATAACGCCTATGTTTTGGTGGGTTTAGGTGATACAACCCGTGAATTAAAAAAGTTTGAAGCGGCTATTGATTACTATGAAACGGTTTTAGAATTTGATTCGATTAATGTTTTTGCGTTGCGAGGTATTGGCGATGCATACCGTGGCATTCTTCAGCATAAAAAAGCTATCCCATATTGGCTTCGCTATCTTGAGTGCAATAAGGACGATATTTATGTCATGGTTCGTTTGGCTGAGTCGTTTAATAAGACAGGAGATTTTGACAAGGCAGAGGCATTTTATCTGAAAGCTTTGGCAGTGAATAACCAAGATAAATATGCTTTGCTTGGCCTTGGCAGTCTTTATTATAAAGTAGAAAATGATCAGAAATCATTGGATTGTTTTGCAACTCTCCTTGGGTTGGATGACAGTTATGTGGCAGTTTTGACCATGGTTGGAAATATTTATCGCAGGAAAAAGGATTACGAGGAAGCAACTGAATATTACCAAAAAGCAATTAATCTTGAGCCATGGAATGCCTTTGCATTGTATGGGTTAGGGGATTGTCAGCGTGGATTGGAGAACTTGCAGGAAGCGGTGTATTGGTGGTCTAAAATTCTTGAGACTGAGCCCACTAATCAGGATTTACTTACCAGGGTCGGAGATGCTCTTTTAAATATGGGGCAAATTCAGGAGTCCCTTGATTATTATAATAGAAGCCTAGATGTTGGCTTTGATCTTTATGCCCTTCTGGGGATGTCCAGGCTTTACAAGTCCCAGAATGACTGGGAAGGAGCTGAAAAGGCCTGTTTGCGTATTTTGGATAAAGCCCCAGCCCATCATCGAACCATGATCGAGTTATTGGGTATTTACGAGGGTATGGGTAATAAAAGAAAAGCTGATGGAATCCAGTCTGTTCTAGATACTCTTGCCCCAGATCTTGACTGAGGAACGGACAGATAAACTTCAACCTAGGGTGAGAATTTTTGAAATAGACTGTCTGCGAGGCGTGGCGGTCTTAATGATGCTTGTCTCAAATTTTTTATTTGATTTATACTTCTTTGCTTCAGTTGTAGATCCCGAGTCTGGTACGTTGGCCTGGTTTGCCAGGATAACTGCTGGACTTTTTGTTTTATTGGTTGGAATCTCTCTCACCTTGTCATTCCAGAAAAATCGTGAAAAATTTTGGATAAGAAATTTGTTTCGCGGTTTTAAAATATTTGCTCTTGGAATGGCCATCACCTTTATTACCAAACTGGCAATTGGTCAAGACTATGTGGTCTTTGGGATATTGCACCTAATAGGGGTTGGAATAATATTCAGCTACCCCTTTTTGCATTCGAAATGGTTCTCTCTGTTTTTTGGTTTAACGATATTGTCTTTGACTTATGTTTTGGGGCCTGTCCGCGTGAGTTACCCTTGGTTGGTCTGGCTTGGTGTGCAATACTATGGTTTTCAAAGTGTTGATTATACGCCAATTGTTCCATGGTTTGGCTTGATGTTGGTTGGGATTTTTCTTGGGAATGTTCTTTATCCAATAGGTAAGGGAAAGTTTTCTAAGCCGGAAATGGCAAACAATTCTTTTTTACGTTTGCTTGTTTTTTGTGGTCAGCATTCACTCATTATTTATTTTGTCCACCAACCATTGTTTTGGGCTGGTTTTTATAGCTTTAGAATAGTTGGGGGGTCATAAGGGTAATGGGTGTCAGTTACACCCCAGTACTTGTAAAGGCATATTTGGCTGTATGATTGTGGATATTGAGTCAGGGAATAGCTTAATAGATTTATGGAATATTTGGTAAGAGCACATTGGGAAATGCACCAGGTTGAATTGTGGTCTTTAGTCCTCCAGGCAACAAGTATAAGGCACCGTATTGCTCATGGAAATGAAGGATTTGAGTTGCTGGTGGAAGAGGAGGATTTCTCTGCTGCCAAGCATCAACTAGATATTTTTGAGGTAGAAAATCAGGATTGGCCGCCGATTGCGCCTCAAATCCCAACATACCCTGCTTCTGAATGGTTTGTTGTTGTTTTTGCCGCAGTTCTGGTCGGATTTTATTGTATTACCGGCCCATGGGCCAGTAATACATTGTTTTTTGCAAATGGAGCAGTGCATGCGGGGCGTATAATTAATCATGGAGAATGGTGGAGAGTGTTGACTGCACTTTTTTTACACGCTGATGCCGTTCATTTGTTGGGGAATGTTTGTCTGGGATCTTTGTTGATATCGTATCTTTGCCAACAAGTCGGCTTTGGGGTAGCCGGAGGCATGGTTTTACTAAGTGGCGCATTCGGTAATCTGCTCAATGTATGGTTCCATCAAGGCAATCATCAGTCGGTTGGGTTTTCAACCGCAGTGTTTGGCACACTTGGCGCACTTTGTGGGTTAAGGTTGATGAGTAAAGAGCTGAGTGTTAAAAATGTGTTGATGGCCCTGGGAGCAGGAATTGCTTTGCTCGCTATGCTTGGCGTTGAAGGAGAACGGACCGATTTGGGCGCTCATTTTTGGGGGCTGATTGTAGGCGGTATTTTAGGAGCTAGCATTCAAAGAACCGGTAGACTACAGGAAAAAATGATCCAACTGAAAGGGCAGGGGGCGATTGCCATATTTTCTTTGGCAGTGATCTGTGGGGCTTGGTATGTTTCTTTGCATAAGGGGATATAAATTGTATGCAATTGGCGATATTTTCAAGGTTTTTCGGTAAGTGGTATCTGCGATTAAAAATTTTAAATAAACAAAGTTTTCTGGCTGGCTGACTTACGGTTGTTAAGAGCTGTTTGGCATGGTAAATAAAATAATATAAATATAATTTGATTTCAGTCGGATAAGTGCATAGTATTTGTTTTTCAAAGTCGTTCCCGAAGTGGGAACGACTTACTGTAACTCTCCGGAAGATACGGAATTTCCGGAAGAATACTAATTAATTTTAATTAGTGAAAAAGCTATAACGTTAACAGAGGACTACAATGACACCTAATAATCAGCAACCTCAATGGGGGAAGAAGAAACCATCTTCACCCGAAGAGTTGATTGCAGCCCTATTGAAAAAAATTAAGGAAAGTTTTGATGGCATTGGGCCAGGTAGTGGCGGTAGTGGAGGTAATGGCAGTGACCCTGGCGGTAACCAGACTGGGGGAGGGAAAGGTCCAAAGGCAATTGGAGCAAGTTTGTTGAAAATTGCTCTGGTGGTTGGCGCACTTTTATTGCTTAATACGCTGTCTTCTTCCTTTTATACGATTGAGCCTGGTGAGCAGGGCGTTATTTTGCGTTTTGGTGAATTTAGTAAAATTGCCTCACCTGGCTTGAATTTTAAGGTTCCTCTCATTGATGATTTATTTAAAGTTAACGTTGAAGCTGTTCGTAAAGAGGAATTTGGGTTCAGAACCAGGACACCAGGTCAGAAAACAGTATATGACAAACGAGGCTACCAGATTGAATCTTTGATGTTGTCTGGGGATAAAAACGTAGTCAATGTTGAGTGGATTGTGCAGTATAAGGTCAGTGATCCCTTGAAGTTTTTATTTAATGTTAAAAATGTCAAACAGGCTGTTCGCGATGTATCTGAAATGGCTATTCGTCGGGTTGTCGGAAATCGGGATTTTGTTTTTACATTGCGAAATCGTGAGTTTATTGAGCTATCTACAACTAAGGAGTTACAGGACACTCTCAATGAATATGATAGTGGAGTAAGGATTGTTACGGTCAAATTGCAAGATGTCAACCCTCCTGACGCTGTTAAACCAGCCTTTAATGAGGTTAACGAAGCGGACCAGGATATGAAACGATTGGTCAATGAGGCTGAGGAGATTTATAATCGAGTAATTCCCAAGGCAAAAGGTAGCGCTAAACAGATTCTTGAGGAGGCACATGGGTATGCAGTGGAAAGAGTTAATATTGCCAAGGGTGAAGCCGATAGATTTTTAAATATTCTCCGTGAGTATTCTGTATCAAAGGAAGTTACTAAGAAGAGGATGTATCTAGAGACCATGCAGAAAGTTTTGCCAAAGGTGGATTCTGTTTATCTGATCGACAAAGATCAGCGCTCAATTTTGCCCTTTTTGGATATTGGTGACAGTGGGCGGATGTCCAAAGGCAGCAGCCGAAATTGATATATAAAATAATGAGGAAGATTTGTGAATAATATATTTAGAACTTTTTTAATTGGCTTAGTTGTGGTTTTGATTGCCACGGTGTGGGATGGATTTTTTATTCTGCAGGAAGGTAAGCAGGCGGTAGTTACACAATTTGGAGCCCCGGTGGGTGACCCTGCTACAGAGGCAGGATTGCACATGAAAACCCCCTTTATTCAGGAAGTAGCATATTTTGATAAGAGGATTTTGATTTGGGATGGTGATCCAAACCAGGTTCCAACCAGGGATAAAACTTTTGTTCATCTGGATATTACAGCTCGGTGGCGGATTTCAGACGCCCTGCAGTTCCTGCAGGCAGTTAACAATGAGCTGAGAGCCCAAACTATTCTTGATGATATAATCGATTCCACCGTAAGAGATTTGGTCAACAAAAATGATCTGGTGGAAATTATTCGTAGTTCTGACTGGGATAGTGGTAATCAGGATGATAGTAAGCTAAAGGAAAAGATTAAGCTAGGCCGTGATAAATTAGCCAACATGATCAAGGAAACAGCCTCAAAAGCGACTCCGAAGTACGGAATTGAAATGGTTGACGTAATGTTCAAGCGGGTCAATTATATTGAATCGGTCCAAAAAAAGGTTTTTGAAAGAATGATTTCTGAACGTAAGAGGATTGCGGCTGAAAAAAGATCTACAGGTGAGGGACTCAAGGCCGAAATATTAGGTAAAGTTGACCGTGAATTGAAGGTTGTTACCTCTTCAGCTCGGCAGGAAGCAGAACAAATTAAGGGTAAGGCTGATGCAGAGGCCACCAAGTTATATGCGCAGGCCTACAGCCAGGACCCTGAATTTTATTCATTCTTAAAGTCGTTGGAAAGTTATGAGAAAGTCTTGGGTAAAAATACTAAAATGGTTGTGCCCTCAGACTCTGAATTTTATAAGTACTTAAATGCACTGGAACAGTAAAGAGTGAAAAACACCCTTTGCTGGGGGTGAATTGATTACTGCTTGTTGCCAGAATAACTGATGCCCTGTTCTATGGCATTAAATGGGATGCGCCCTCTCTCCTGCAGGAGTTCAAGGAAGTCATCAAGCTGTTTGTCATTTTTGAGTTGTTCTTTGTCTGTGAAAGTAAAGCGGCAGTTACAATGAATCAACTGTCCATCACACCATGGGCAGATTTCAATCGGGCAGCCGAATCGATGTTCTTCACTATGTGCCACCGAGCAAACAGGACAAAGCCGTTGGTCTAAATGTGAAGGGACATAAAGAGGAAAAGTATCAAGCGCTTTATATTTATCCAGGGCTTGGTCATGGTTGCATTTGATGAATTCTAAAGCCTCCTGGTCCCATATACCTTCCTGGTGAGTTCCCAAAAATACGGCTGTCTCCTGGCTGGAGAGATAAAGATAGTGGTTAAGATTGGTTGAGACAGCCAGTAGAAATGTTCCATCCTTGTGATCTAATTTACGAATAACATTTATTGCTTCATTTGTTGCATCAGGCAGAAAACTATAAAACTCATGAAATACATTTAAGGCTATATGGTCTGACCCATAGCGTTCAAGCAGGTTGAGGACTTTCTCCTGGTCTTCTTGGTCTACGCCATACTTTATGAGCAAGCAGATGGCTTCATTTGTTTTGGCAAGGGTTGGTTGTGACATCTTTTGAGTAAATTGTAGTTTTTTTAACTTATTGTTGGATCGCTTTAATCCATTTTCTGGTCTCAGCGGTAATATCATCTGCTTGAGTTAGGGCTGTAACAACAGCTAATCTTTTTGCCCCTTGGGCTGTGAGTTCTTTAACATGTTTCAATTTGATGCCTCCCATTACAGTGAAAGGCAAAGAGGAAAGAGCGCTGAACTCAGCGATGGCCTCTGGTCCAACAAAATGTGACAAGCCTTGTTTGGTTGAGGTTGGAAAAATGGGGCCTATGTTGAAATAGTTTGCGCCTCTTTGTTCTGCCGAAGCTGCTTGGCTTGGGTTGTTGGCAGAAACCCCGATGATGAGATCTGGGGCTAGTCGGCGTGCTTCATCTGCTGGTAAATCATCGTTCCCCAAATGTATTCCATCGGCTTTTACTGCAAGTGCTATATCTAATCGGTTGTTGATAATCAAGAGTGCCCCCGCAGCCAATGTTAATTGGCGAAAAGCAATTGCTTTTTCATAGAGAGTTCTGTCATTGGATTCTTTGTCTCGAAGTTGTACTATTCTTGCTCCGCCAGCTAACACAGCTTGGAGCCACTCTGTGTCTGATCGCTTATTGGAAAGTTTTTCGCACGAGACCGGGTATATGTTGACGGCATCGGTGAATCTGTCAATGCGATCTTGTAGGGTAGTTTTCTTGGTCATTGAAAAAAAGTGAATTATTGTATATAATGAAATATTATTAATCGCCCTTAATAACGGATTATCCAAATTTCTGCAATAACAGTGTGTGTTTCTTGTAGGCTTTTTCTTCAAGACCCCGTTGTTTCACGTTTGTACTCTTAAAGACTATATTCAGTCTATCGTGATTGTACATAAGTGCTAATGGGAAAAAGGGCTTTAGTGAAAAGTATAATCTGTAAGAAAACTGAAAAGGTAATATTATGAAGCTGTCAAAATATCTCTCAGAAGAGATTGTTAAGGTGAACATTGAAGGTGAAGTACATGAACTCCCGGTAGTGATTGGTAGTGAGGGTGAAAAGGCAATTGATATCAGCACTCTTCGTAATAAAACCGGTTATATAACTCTTGACTATGGATTCATGAATACTGGGTCGTGCGCCAGCGCTATCACCTATCTCGATGGAGAAAAGAGTATCCTGAGTTATCGTGGTTATCCTATTGACGAATTAGCCAATAAATGTGTGTTTGTGGAAGTTGCCTATGTCCTAGTGCATGGCAGCTTGCCCAATATTGAGCAACTCGATCACTTCAAGGACTTAATGAACAAGTACGCAATGGTTCATGAGGATATGGTTCATTTTTTTGATCGTTATCCAACTGGTTCTGCTCCGATGTCAATTTTGTCATCAATGGTAAACGCACTCAGCGTGTTTTATCCAGAGATGATAAATAATCCACTTGAGAAAATAGATAAAATGGCTGCTCGGTTGGTTTCGAAAGTACGAACCATTGCAGCTTTTTCTTACAAAAAATCAATGGGGCAACCATTAGTCTATCCACGGCATGATTACTCCTATTGTGACAATTTTTTAAACATGATGTTTGATACACCCGTTGCTCCGTATGAGGTGAATCCTGTTGTAACTGATGCTTTAAATAAATTGTTGATTCTGCATGGTGATCATGAGCAGAATTGTTCTACCTCAACAGTTAGGCTGGTGGGAAGTGCTCATGTGAACTTGTATGCCTCTATCTCGGCAGGTATTAGTGCTTTGTGGGGACCTTTGCACGGGGGTGCCAATCAGGCAGTGATTGAAATGCTTGAAAGAATTTATTTGGAAGGGGGCAATTACAAGAAGTATATTGAAAAGGCAAAAGACCCTAATGACCCCTTCAGGATGGTTGGTTTTGGGCACAGGGTGTATAAGAATCATGACCCACGTTGCCGGATAATAAAAGAAGCTTGTGATGACGTTCTAAATGCGTTGGATGTTAAAGATCCCTTGTTAGATATTGCCAAGGAGATTGAAGAGATTGTCTTGAATGACTATTATTTTCAGGATCGCAGGCTCTATCCAAATGTTGATTTTTACAGTGGCATAATCTATAGAGCCATTGGCATACCCAAAGACATGTTTACGGTTATGTTTGCTTTGGGGAGATTGCCGGGGTGGATTGCTCACTGGAAAGAGATGTGGGATGATGAGAATTGGAAGATTGGTCGGCCTAGGCAGGTTTACATCGGCCCTGTCTCTCGACCGGTTGAGCCTCTCCAGGATAGGGTTGGAGAATAGATTTGTTCTGTAGTATTCCTGTTAAATCGTATTTTTTTTAATAAAAACACGATTTTTATTCAAGTTACAAATCTGCTCGCCGATAAGTTAAATCGAAAGCGTGTGAATTGGGTGCTGTGTGTTGGCCCCGGTTGATTAGTTTAACTTAAGGCAGGTCATGTCTCCCGTAAATATAAACTCATTGATATCAAGCACCGTCTCATTTTTGCCTGGTAGTATTAAACCAGCGATTCAGCCTCCTGGTCAATTGCCAGGACAGCCCCAAGTTCGTCCCTCAGAAGATACCTTTATTCAAGGTGAACCCTTTAAAGTTCGTGCTACTAGTAAGGGTGTTGAGTCAGGAGCATCTTCGCCTCCAATTTACACAAGAGCCGCAGCAGCAGGCAAGAGTGAAACTACGCATGATGCTGGCCAGACTGAATCATCGGAAGAAGCGGCAGCTACTAATGAAAATAATGTTGAATCAAGTGAAGACGCAAGCGTTGAACAGTCCTCAGAGAGTCAAACTCAAAATGCTGCTTATCCTGCAAAAGCAAACGGTGAACCTTTAAGTCAGTCAGAAGTCGCGCTGCTAGAAAAGTTAAAAGAAGCAGATCAGTCGGTGCGGGCCCATGAAAGAGCGCATATCGCGGCAGCTGGTGGTTATGCTAAGGGCGGTGCCACTTATTCTTATAAACGGGGGCCAGACGGTAAGAATTATGCGGTTGGAGGAGAAGTGCAGATTGACATGTCGACCGAATCATCGACTGCGGCAACTGTGCAAAAAATGAAGACTGTTCGCCGGGCTGCCTTGGCGCCGGCTGATCCATCCCCTCAGGATCAAAAAGTTGCGGCCCAAGCTACACTGAGGTTGGCTGAATCGCTTAGTGAATTACAGCTTGAAAAGTCAGCTTCTTCACGGACTAATCCCCAGGTGGACACTGGACAACAATCTGAGGGCAAGAGTGCTCAGGGTGTATATCAAGAGTATGGTCAAGCTGTCACAGGAGTAACGCCTCAAGAACCAGCCGGGAATAATTTTTTCTTCAATAGTTATAAGCAAAGTAATGCCTCTCAAACTGAATCCAATCCTAGTAATGGTCTGGAGCTGATTGCTTAAAGTTCCTATCAACGCTACACATAAATTGTCACTCCTAGAGCCTGAGCACCTTGTGCTCCCCCCCCCACTTTTTTTCTGTAATTAAACATCATCTTAAGCATGTGAATGCTGTGAAATTAGAAATGATTTATAGATTTACAGGTGATTTTGAGTTGATTGTCTGGTGAGTAATACTCAAATTAAATTGTTATTTATGGGGTTATTCCAGCGTCTCGGAAGATTGAATGTCGATAAAGACATAAATTTGTGGCAAAGTTTTGTTAAGCCACGGAACCAGTATTGACTATCTTTTTTGCCTATGATAGATAATATCTTTTTGGAAGAGTTCTTTTTCTGAAGTCTTTGTTTACTCTCTCTTCAGAAAGATTTAAAATCTACCCCTTTACAAAATTTAGCATAAATTCTTAGGAAAATTTCTAAGAATAATGATTAATCAATAACAACTTTTATGGGTTGAGTTTCGATCCTGTAAGTGTTTCCAGATAACCTTTATGTTTTTAACAAATT
>PJEL010002693.1_pt1 | contig 15957 bp, 18 predicted proteins | sample 1853271 | NCBI WGS metagenome assembly PJEL01 (sample SAMN08108733, study PRJNA415343) | Invertebrate metagenome, whole genome shotgun sequencing project. | host: Globobulimina | place: Sweden: Gullmar Fjord | collected 2015-08
GAAGGACGCTTGTTTTCTATAAGTTAAATATCCGTTAGGATTTATAAATAAACTTCAACTTTGTGTGCAAGTGCCATTGCTGTAGCATCATCAGCAGTCAAATCGCTAGGAATAAGGAAACCTAAATCGATTGCATACTTTGCATTGTCACTAAGCTTGTAGCTAGCACCTAAGTCAATTTCAAAAGCAGAAGCATCGTCACCTGCTGTTTTTCCACTCTGTCCGCCGAGTGAGAGGTAAGCAACTCTTCCAACTGCTCCGATGTCATCATTTACGTCATAGTTTACAGTTGCAATAACTCCAAGTACTGTGTCGTCAGCAGCAGGTGTTCCAGATAATGTTGCTCCGAAATTACCGATAGCTGTTGGGTTATCAGTACCGACAAATACAGTTGGTGTAAAGTGGCTGTCTGCAACATATCCGTTTCCAGCATAAGCTACTGTACCTGTAACAGACATCTGGCCCATAGGCATGGAAGCTGATACAAATGCGCCCATCATGGCATCGCCGTCTGCATTTTCATTTCCAGCAATGTCACCGGTTGTATATGCAAGCTCACCTGTGATTCCAATATTTCCAATGTCTGTTGCTGCGTATACAACAAGCTCTGTACCGTCAGTGTCTACAGCACCTTTAGCGCTTTCAAACACGATAAGCGCGCCAACAGCAAGGTTGCCAGTGCTGTGATTTACGTACACACCATAATTGTTAGTGTCTTCGAGGTTATCATCACCTATTCCTGCTATGTTTTCTACAACTTTGTCAGGGAATACGCCAACACCTGTGTCACCCAGCATTGTGGAAATTTCCAGAGTGTCTCTTGCTTCGGATGTATAGTCATCGTGAAACTTTTTACCAAAAGACCTTTCCTTACGACCTGCATCAACTACGACAGCGCCGATAGGAATATGCAAATACGCATAGTTAGAATTGATAACTCCAGCTGTATCCGCAGCGCCGTTTGCATCCATTGTACCCCATGTACCGTCGGATAAAGTAACTTTTCCTCTTGCTTCAATACCGTTACCAGCCTTACCTACAACAAAAAGTCTGAGCCTTGAATCAAATGTACGCATGTCATCATCTGCGTCAGTGCTGTCAAGGTCATATTCCTTCGCCCATGTACCTCTTGCACGTGCATCACCACCGATTGTAACCGATGCGCCGGCTTTTCTTGCTCTTACACTATCCTGACCACCATCATCAGCGAATACGAAAGTAAATCCGCTTACAACAAACATTGCACTTAATAATACAATTAATAACTTTTTCATTTAGCTTTCTCCTTTTAAATTTTTACTATTTGTTTTTATGGTTAATTAAATCCCATTCCGCACCGGTTAACCGGGGAGAAATGAAGGACACTTGTTTTTACTTCCACCCACCTCCTTTGTATTTTAGCCTTAAGGTTTTCATTGTTTTTTATAAGTTATATTTAGATCAATTACAAAAAATAAAAATCGTATTACTTATATAGCAAAAGCCGGGCCAGTTTAATGTTCAGAGTTATCAGTTAAAAACAAACAACCTAAAATTAAATAGATACAACAAGTTAGCCTTCATATCCTAAATTCATAATTCGCAATTCATAATTCGTAATTAATTAATTATTGTGTTATTCATACCATTATACTGATGTAAAAAAGACTCATTGGAACCACTGATTTTATCACACTTTCTCTACATCAGACGCATTGATCGTAACAGCCACTCCCTGGCGTAATACATCAACGGAAAGAACTAGTACATGCTTGTCCAATTTCTTTACAAGTATTCCTTCAATTCCACTGAGAGGGCCTTTTGTTATCTGAATGTTTTGCCCTTCGTTCAGATATGGATAAGGATCAAGAGCTTCCTTGTTTTCAACGAGTCTCTGCAATGAATTAATCTGCTCCTCAGGTATAGGGTCAGGCTCACCAGGCAGTGTACAAAGCATCCTTACAACTCCTTTTACTTTCAACACACTCAACAGGCTGTGAGACTCTCTGGTTATATATACAAAGAGATAGCCCGGAAAAAGGGGAAACGCGACCATTTTTTTCCTGTCCTTCCATTTCCGCTGCTTCTCTACCGAGGGAAGAAATGCCTTAACCCCCTTAAGGGTAAGCCTTTTATATACCTGCATTTCATGTCTTGATCTTACGTGGACCGCATACCATTCGGGCACAGCAACACTAATAGATTCCATAAATTCCCGTTGCTCTTATTCGCCCTTCTCTTTGTGTATTTCGGTAATGCTCACTACGTTTATACCGGCTGCCTTCAGGGCCTTCTGTATATCAACTGCCTTTGAATCCTGCACTTTTAATATAAAATTTACGTCCATAATAAGACCTCCTGAAAAAGATTATTGCTAAATACTAAACGACAAACAAAACTTAGTCAATAATTAATTTTGAAATAGGGACAAATTCAACATCTTTATTTTTCTCGACTGTTTTCTTTAGGAATTCCAGGGTATGCTTTTTAGGATGGGCCAATACAATTGCCCGGCCATTCTTTTTTGCTATTTTCAGCGCCCTTTTCCACTGGACCATTATTTCAGCCGGTTCATCGGTATTATCAAGAAACACATCCCGGCTCAGTGCCTGTAAGCCCTGTTCCGCCGCAATCCTGAAACCAACCGATTTCGAGGTTGTAAGGCTGTCAAGAAAGATAAGCCGGTGTTTAATCAACTCTGAGATGACCACTTTCATGAGCCGTTCGTCCTGTGTAAAGGCCGACCCCATATGATTACTTGCTCCAATAATATGCGGGACAGATGCAATGTCTTTATTCAAAACAGAGATAATTTCTGATTCACTCATATGTGTGTATAAACCTCCAACACCGAGTTTCATAGGTCTCGTTGCCTGCATCGGTAGGTGGACCATAATATCATGACCGAGCCGACTCCCCTCATCCGCTATCCATGCCGTATTTTTTAGTTGAGGCAATATGGAGAAGGTCATAGGAATCTTTATACTTAATACTTCCGCTGCACTCTTTCTGTTATTTCCGAGATCATCCATTATAAGCGCGATCTTGGGGAGCGTTGGTACATTAGGCACTTCAGGCGGTACCACTTCAGGAATTTCCGGAATTTCCGGCAGGGTGGGTTCCGGTTTTTCAACAGGCCTGTAGACAATTTCTTCCTCAGGACTGAAGACATTAAAAAACTTGCGGGAAAACTCTTCCCTGCCAAAATCATTAAAGAAAAATAAAACACCCGCAACTATCAATAGCAGGATTAATACGATATGGTGCTTTTTTATACTATTCTTCTTTCTTCTGCTTCGTCTTTTTTTTGGGGGCATTTTATCTGTTCATATCAAAGACTTCGGCTCCGGGCGGCATCTTAAATATAAAAAACGAATCTTTCTGACCGGAATTTATCTGAATTTTTTCGAGTTCAACCATTATTATATTTCCATAAGTATCGATAATCGTAAACATCTTCAAGGGGAAATCACCTGTCTGAGTTTCGAGTACAAGCATCTTGATAAAACCCATCTTACGCTTCGGTATAAGATTGAGCGCATTTTTTTGAGGCATGGTTATATCAAAATCTTTCCTCATATTCTCAAAGCTCTCAAGAAGGGCTATCGGCACCTGGCTGTATGCCTCCTTGCTGAATCTTGTTTTTATAACCTGGTTTTCAGTTTTCTTGTATATCCAGGTATCCATGTCCCTTATGAGTACTTTTTCATCACGCGGTTCATTGTATTCCCACATCATCCGTGAAGGTTTTTTAATAAAGAACACACCAGAGAACTTCTGTGTCTCTTCAAGGTCTTTAATATAACTCGTCTGAATAAAATCACCCTTAATATCATTGATTCCTACAAACTTTTTTTGTACCATATCCACAGTCTCATCAACCCCTGCAGCACTTGATGCAGCAGGTAAAGCAATAGCAATAGCCATAATGACCATAAGCAGTAAAGTAGGGACGGGTTTCAAACCCGCCCTTACATTCATTAATTTTGAATTTTGAATATTTGTCATCTATTGTCTCCTGATAACTTCTCTAGGTTTACCGGCATCACCCGGCGGACCTACAATACCCTCTTCCTCAAGCATGTCCATTATCCTGGCCGCCCTGTTATAACCTATTTTCATCGCGCGCTGGATAGATGATATTGATGCTTTTCCAGCAGAAATAACTATATCTCTTGCCTGAGAGTATAACTCATCCTGTTCTTCCGGTGCAGGTGAACTTCCGAATGTCTCTATAGCAAGGTCTTCAAACAACGTATAATCAGGACCGGCCTGGGACCTGACAAAATCAGCAACATCCCTGATCTCTTCTTCGCTGACATACGCCCCATGGACCCTCTTTATCCTCTTGCCCGGGCTTGTAAAAAGCATGTCGCCTTTTCCAAGGAGCTGGTCGGCACCGTAGGTATCGAGTATGATCCTTGAGTCCATTTTTGATGAAACCTGAAAGGATATCCTTGATGGAAAATTCGCTTTAATAATTCCGGTGATAACATCTACTGACGGCCTCTGGGTAGCGAGTACAAGGTGGATACCAGCCGCCCTCGCCATACCTGCAAGTCTTGCTATCGACTCTTCTACTTCCTTGCCGGAAGCAAACATAAGGTCAGCAAGCTCATCAATAAAAATGACAATGTACGGGAGAGGTTCAATATCATTATCTTCCATATTCTGTTTTGATTTTAAACGGGCGGCCCTTACACGCTTATTATATGAATCAATGCTCCTTGCGCCCGAATCAGCGAGGAGCCTGTATCTGCGCTCCATCTCAAACACGAGTTTCTTTAATGCGTTTGAAGCCTCCTTGGGCAGAGTTATCACAGGCATCAGCAGGTGAGGTATATCTTCATACGCTGACAGTTCGAGCATCTTCGGGTCAATCATCAGCATCTTCACTTCCTTGGGCGATGCCCTGAACAGGAGGCTAAGCACAATGCTGTTCATACCGACGCTCTTGCCGGAACCAGTCGCTCCCGCCATGAGTAGATGGGGCATCTTGGCCAGGTCAGTCATTACAGGAATGCCGAATATGTCCTTGCCCAGCGCCAGGGTCAGCCTCGCTTCATTGTTTTGATACGACTCATCAGCTATCATGTCCTTAAGAAAAACAGACTCCCTGTTCTTGTTCGGTACTTCTATCCCGAGCGTTGACTTGCCATGTATAGGTGCAATCCTTATACTGCTCGCCTTTAGCGCCATTGAAAGGTCTGCGGCAAGAGACATTACCTTGCTTATCTTAATCCCTGCCGCAGGCTCAAATTCAAACATAGTTACTATCGGCCCTGGAGACACATGAGTTATCTTGCCCTCAACAGAATAGTCCATGAGTTTTTTCTTTAGAAGCTCTGACCTCTCAAGCAGCTCTTCCTTTGTCGGCATGGACTTCGATGGGGGGGCGTCATGTAAAAGATCCGGACTTGGCAGTTCGTAATCACCGGACCTTTTTTGGGACCGTTTTACCGCCTTCTTCACTACCGGTCTTGTTTTTACTTTTGGAGTCGAAATGGGAAGAGGCTCCTGCGCTGGGACTGTATCCGGTATAAATATCTCTTCTTCCAGTATTTCAGGCTCCTGCTTTTTCTGCTCTTTCTTTTTCTTTCTTTTTTCTTTAAGGGCAGTGAGGGCCAGTGCACCGAAGGTCATCTTGCTCCTTGCTGTTGTTAACAGCTTCACAAGAGATAACTGAAAAATATACATCAGGGACACAAGCATCAGGGTGATAAACAGAAGATAAGAACCTGTTGCCGAAAAGAACTTCACCGTAATTTCGGTTGTAAAGTAACCGACTGTCCCGCCCGAATGCTTACCGAATGCCAGGGCAATAAAGGAGGAAGATGATATGATGAGCAGAACAATCGAGGCCACAAACACCGGCATCCTGCGCTCTGTTTCCTTGCCGAAAACTTTTCTTGCCCCGTAGAAAAAGAGTATTGCCGGAAAGATATAAGAAGCGTAACCCACACTCTGCAATAAAATGTCCGAGAGGTTTGAACCAAAACGTCCGAGGAGGTTATTTAATTCAGAACTATGGGTAGAAAATGACTGGTCCCATGTATTGTGTGTGACAAGACTTATAACAACGACGAGGCCTGCGATAACAGCCAGCAGACCTATAATCTCATCTTTTATCCTGCCGCCCCGCTCCATATTGAGAGTATAATAACAAAAGCGAGCAAAAAACGATAATAGGCAAAGGGCCTGAGTGAATATTTTTGAAGAAAAAGCATCAGGTACTTAATAACTATATATCCGACAACCGCAGAAACAATGATGCCTGTTATGAATAAATCAAGTTCAATATTCTCAGCACCAATGAGTTCTTTTCCCTCTAAAAGACTCGCTCCAGCAACTGCCGGCGTGCCCAGCAAAAAGGAAAAACGCGCTGCATCTTCCCTTTTCAGCTTTTTTGTAAGCCCGGCAATAATCGTTATGCCCGATCTCGAAACACCGGGTATGAGGGCAAATGCCTGTGCAATACCAATAAAGATAGCTTCCTTATAACCTATCTTTTCTATCCCGAACCGCTCTGAACTTTTATAGTTCTTTTCAGCCAGGATCATAAACACAGAAACAAGACAGAGAGTGAATGCAATAAGGACAGGACTTCTGTTTACTTCAATCCAGTCACGTATTAAGAGTCCGAATATAACGGCCGGGACAGTGCTTATGACAAGTTTCCAAATTAAATTGTCTTTTTCTGAAATGGTCTTCAGCATGTTTATCCAGTCATCTCTGAAATATATAAGCAGTGAGATAAGGGTGCCAAAATGAAGTGCAACATCAAAACTGAGCGAATTGACTATACCTTCCCATTTAAAAAACCACGGGGCCAGGATTAGATGAGCCGAACTGCTGACAGGTATAAATTCTGTAAGACCCTGTAAAATTCCAAGTATAATAGCTTCAAACATTTAAGAATTGTAACAGTTTACCCCGAATGGATTCTAGTAGGGGTTTGATTAATCAAACCCCTACGCCTTTAAATTACTGTCCCCTTTTGCTAAACTTCTTATCTGATGACAGGTAATCAGGATAAAAATCCCAAGGCCGAAAAACACAAAAAAGGCGACCTTATCCGCTATATGGGAATGGCCAGCACTGTCGGGATAAATATGGTCGTGAGTACCTGTGTAGGGTTTGCTCTCGGCTACTGGGTGATTGACGAATATCTGAATACCCATCCGTGGTTCACTGTTTTAATGACATTCCTGGGTATTGTTGCCGGATTTAAGTACCTTTTTACGTTCGCAAAAAGAGCTGGAGACGATAACAACAAATAACAAATAACAAATCATGGAAATACTAAAACGCGTAATAAAAAAAACAATATTTATCATACTACCTGCCATAATAATTGCCGGTTATTTTATCGAATCTGAAAAAGTACCTCTTGGTATCTTTATGGGCTGGCTGCTCGGCATTATAAATTTAAGGCAGCTCTCACGAAATGTCGAGGGAGTATTTGGTTCAGATCGGGCAACTTCCAAGCTGCTCTTTATGAGCATGGCCAGGCTCCTCTTTCTGTTTGCAGCGATATTTGCCCTGATTTATTATCAAGTTGTTAATATATTTGGATTGCTCTTCGGATTTACGGTTGTTTTTATGTTTATCCTTATTGAAGGGGCTAAGGTAGGAAAATCTCAGGAATAAGGTAGGGGCGGGTTTGAAACCCGCCCGTACTTTCATTAATGAAGGAGAAATTAATATGAAAAGATACAGATCAGTTAATACTATGAAAAAGAGACTCATCGAATTAATCATTGAACGGACCTTTAAATTTTCGGACAAACAGGCTTTTAAACTTGCCTCGGGGAAAAAATCCAGTTTTTATTTTAATTGTAAACCAACAACACTTAATTCAGAGGGAATGTTCCTTATCGGCAACCTTTTGTACGACCTGATAAAATCCAGAAAATCATGGAAGATAAAGGCCGTTGGAGGACTTACGCTGGGTGCTGACGCTATCTCGAATGCCATAGCTTATACCTATTATATAAAAGGGGAACCAATGGAATCCTTTGTTGTACGAAAAGAACCCAAGAAACACGGTACAATGCAGTGGCTGGAAGGTAATGCGAATGAGGGTGACAAGGTCGTTATTATAGAAGATGTTATTACTACCGGAGGTTCAGCTGTTAAGGCGATTCAGCGCGCAAAAAAATGCGGCCTCAAGGTGCTGGGAGTTATAGTGCTGATTGACAGGCAGGAGGGCGGAAAGGAAGTCATAGAAAAGCTCGGCGTTCCTGTAAAGACACTTCTGACAAGAGAAGAAATATTCACAACTTACAAGAAAACGTCTAACTAATTATAATCATACAGAAATCAAGCTAGATAATCCGTCTCCTCATGAATTATTGAATTCTTGTATCTTTGATTGAAATATTAGCTTAACTCCTTGAATTTAATCTTTAAATAATTTTAAATGAGTACATTAATATTTTTTATTTGACGTTGAAATGTTAGATGTACTACTATGATAAACTGTTTTTTCTGTTCAAACCTTAAATTCAAGAATGTAAATCCTGCTAAAAAAGGATTCTTGATTTGTTGTTATTTTAATTACATTTCCCTAGTGAGCAGTAATGGGAAAAATGAAAAAGGAGGTTCAAATGGCGAAGCATCAAACACCAATGTTGGACGAGCTTGAAAAAGGAGCGTGGCCAAGTTTTGTCACGGAAATCAAGAAGGCCATCAACAGCAGTTCAATGCCTGAAATGGCGGAGGATGAGTTAGGCCAAGTTGAAAAATCATTTCAAACCAAACGCGGTTACTGGAAACATGGCGGAATCGTCGGAGTTCTCGGATATGGTTCAGGAGTTATCGGAAGATACTCTTCATTACCTGACGAATTCCCTGGTATTGCCCATTTTCATACTTACAGAATTAACCAGCCGAGCGGTTTCTTCTATACTGCAAGTGCATTAAGAGAAATCATGGACATCTGGGACAAATATGGCAGCGGACTCACAAATATGCACGGTTCTACAGGCGACCTTGTTCTCCTCGGAACAACAACTGAAAACCTCGAGGCTCTTTTTGCTGAATATTCTTCACGCGGATGGGACCTTGGCGGATCAGGATCTGCAATGAGAACTCCAAGCTGCTGCGTTGGAATGGCACGCTGTGAGTGGGCATGTGTTGATACAATGAAAATCTGTAACCACTTTACACAGCACTTCCAGGATGAGCTCCACAGACCTGCATTCCCTTACAAGTTCAAGATCAAAGCTTCAGGCTGCGCATGTGACTGTGTTGCTGCTATTGCCCGTGCCGACCTTTCAATCATCGGTACATGGAAAGGCGATATCGGAATCGACCAGGCAGCAGTAAAAGCATATGCTGACGGCGGCATGGACATTCAGGCTGAAATCATTGACATGTGCGACACACAATGTATGTCTTATGACGGCACATCGCTTTCAATAAATAACGAACAGTGTTCAAGATGCATGCACTGTATCTCTAAGATGACAAAAGCCCTCACACAGGGACCAGAAAAGGGCGCAACAATACTCGTAGGAAGTAAGGCCCCGATCGTTGTTGGATCTCTTATTTCATGGGTATTAGTACCTTTCATCAAATGTGATGATGAAGATCTGGAAGGACTCACAGAACTTACTGAGAACATCATTGAGTGGTGGGATGACAATGCAAAACCAAGGGAAAGACTTGGTGAGCTTATTGAAGTTAAAGGCATGAGGCCTCTCCTCGAAGCAATTGGTGTTGATCCTCAGCCGCAGCAGGTAAAAGAGCCAAGGAAAGACCCGTTCTTCTTCTGGGCTGAAAGTGATTTCAATAAATAAATAAATAATATAAAGGAGGACTTTACAATGGCATTACCAGAAAGACAAACAGACGTAGGACCACCTCATTATGAAAATTTCTTGCCACCGGTCATTAAAAAGAACTATGGTAAATGGAAATCCCATGAGGTTTTAACACCAGGAACAATGGTTCATACTGCAGAGAGCGGCGATGAAATTTACACTGTAAGGGTTGCATCTCCAAGAATTTTAGCCACCGATACTATCCGTGAGATCTGTGATCTTGCAGAGAAATACTGCGGCGGACATCTCCGTTTTACCACAAGAAACAATGTTGAGTTTCTCGTATCCGATAAAGCCCAGATGGACCCGCTTATCGCTGATTTAAAAGCAAAGAACTACATGATCGGCGGTATCGGCCCCCGTATCAGTAATGTTATTCATACACAGGGCTGGGTACATTGCCACGGTGCATGTACTGACGCATCCGGAATCGTTAAGGCCATGATGGACGAGCTACATGAGTACTTCACAACAAAATCATTACCTAACAAGGTAAGGCTCGCAGTTGCATGTTGTGTTAACATGTGCGGTGCGGTTCACGTATCTGACATAGCTATCGTTGCAGTGCACAGAAAAGTTCCTGTTATTGATAATGAGAACGTAGGAAAACTCTGTGAGATCCCGACAGTTATCGGATCTTGCCCAACATCAGCTATCAGACCTAATCCAAAGGAAAAAACAGTTACCATTAATGACGATAAGTGCATGTACTGCGGTAACTGCTTCACTGTTTGTCCTCCGATTGATATCCACAATCCGGAGCAGGACGGTGTTGCTATCGTGGTTGGTGGAAAGATCGGCAGCTTGAGAACAAGCCCGAAATTTTCCAAACTCGCTATTCCTTACATTGAGAATGAGCCGCCAAGATGGCCTAAGACAGTAGACGCAGTCAAGAACATCCTTGACGTATATGCAGCTAATGCCAAAAAGCATGAGAGAGTCGGCGAATGGATTGAGAGAGTCGGATGGGAAGATTTCTTCAAACTCACCGGTATCGAATTCACATTCCAGCACATTGACGATTTCACATTCATGAGGGACACATTGAGGACCTCTGCAGCATTTAAGTACTAGATTAACAAATCGAAATGGCAAGTGGTCCTGAAACAAAACGGGACCGCTTGCCTTCTTTTTCATCGGGTACTGACTTGACAAAATATATCTGAAAAGTTAGCTTATCGCTAATAATATTTTAAAATATGAGGTGAGGATATGGAACTTACAGCAATCCAGCAAGAAATAATTGCATACATGGAAAAGATGAAGGGCAAAAAGAAGCTTAAAGAAAAAGACATTATCAAGAAAATCCTGGCAGACCATGCGGATTTGGACAAACTTGGTGTTAGATCCGAACTCAGGAAGATGATCGATGTCGGTAAACTGATGTATTCTTACGGCGGCGGCGCAAGCTCTGTTGAGATTCCGAGCGAAGAATATCTTAAAGAAAAAGGTTTAATTTAATTATAGTTTAAGGAATCAGGGTCAGGTTCCGGTAAACCGTGAACCTATCCCTGACTCCTTAAACAAAGCACTCTGTTTCAATATCCCAGTTTCCACTAAATGCTTACTACCTCTATACCAAGAATCGTTGTTTCCGGCCTGAGGGGCGGAAGCGGAAAAACAGTCCTCTCCTTATCTCTAATTGCTCTTCTAAGAAGTAAAAATTATAACGTCATATCTTTTAAAAAAGGCCCGGACTATATAGACGCCGGCTGGCTGGCCAAGGCATCAGGCAGTCCCTGTTATAACCTGGACACATTCATGATGACATCAGGACAGGCACTGAACTCCTTTATAGAGCATTCAGACAATGAGGATATAGCTGTTATCGAAGGCAACCGCGGTCTTTTTGACGGTATGGACCACAAGGGAACATACAGTACTGCCGCTCTTGCAAAAATTCTGGATGCACCGGTAATAATAGCCATAGATTGCACAAAAACCACTAACACCATTGCGGCACTCGTTCTGGGATGCCAGCATATGGACCCCGATGTCCGAATAGGGGGAGTTGTTTTAAACCGAATAGCAACATCCAGGCAGGAATCAGTAATAAGAAAAGCCATAGCTGAAAGGTGCAGCGTACCGGTACTCGGCGCTATTCCAAGGCTTAAAAAAGACCCCTTCCCTGAAAGACATATGGGACTTACGCCCTTTCAGGAACATGAAGGAATTGAAGAGGCTATATCAGCTATTGGTAAGATAGGTGCTGAATATCTGGATCTTGATAATATTTTAAAAACAGCAGTAAGTTCTAAGTTATCATCTGTCAGCAACGGACAACAGTCCCCAGACGGTCCCCGGTCCCCGGTCCCCGGTCCCCGAATCGGCATCATCCGTGACTCGGCATTCCAGTTCTACTATCAGGAAAACTTTGAAGAACTCGAGAAACGCGGGGCAACTATCTTTGAGGTCAGCCCTCTCAGCGAAGATAAGCTTCCTGATATTGATGCCCTTTATATTGGCGGAGGATTTCCAGAGACCCACGCAATAGCGCTGGCCAATAATACTAATTTCAAAGATTCTCTCTATAATGCCATTCAGGACGGACTCCCTGTTTATGCTGAATGCGGAGGCCTCATGTATTTGGGAAAGAGCATCACCCTGGAAGGTAAGACATATCCGATGACAGGGATATTCCCGATTACATTCGGAATGAAGAAAAAGCCGCGCGCGCATGGATACACTATTGTTGAAGTTGAGGGCAAAAACCCTTTTTTCCATGAAAAGACAGAGCTGAAAGGGCATGAATTCCATTACTCGGAAGTCCTGGAAGTCGGCGAAGGAAATACAACAATGGCCTTCAGTAATAAACGGGGCAAGGGGATCATTGATAATAGGGACGGTATATGTTATAAAAATGTTCTGGCAGCATATACTCATCTGCACGCTATCGGATCGCCGGAGTGGGCAGATGGGATGATTAAGGCTGCGGAGAAATATAAAAACAGAGAATATTGACTCTATGTGGGAGATATAATATGGCTAGAGCAAGGCCCTTGCAATGTCCGTTTTGTGAAAACTTTTTAAGAGCCCCTATTGAGATCCGGTTCAAGGACATTGACCTAACAGGAGGGATATGTCCGTGCAGAGCTGTATATGTTCTGGATGAATCGGGACGGGCCCTTGGAGAGATCTTCATGGATGCCCTGGGATTTGTCTGCAAGGGAGATTTTGACAAGGCCCTTACATTAAGCCCTGAGGAATATGAAACCGTAGAATTTGATTATGATCATCGCGGAAATACTATAGGCAAGAGGGGCAGCCCTGGGAAGCTAAGCAAACTATTATTTATAAAACTCAATAAAAACGATTAACGCTTATTGCAACTCTGACTAATTTATGCGCTCAACCAGCTTAATTACCTGTACACTTTTAATACTTCTACATACATACGCCTGTACCAGCCAGGTCCGTGAATCTCCCTGGAAAACAGATCCCTCTTTTGCCAAATGGTCCGCAATGGAAATTGTAAACGAAATTCAGGAACGCGGACTGGAGATAGAAAACATACAAACAGGGTTCATCGTAGGAGTACACAGGGCTAGTGAAAATATAGTATTCATGATGCCTTCATTCGGTAAAGATATCGGCGGCCTTGTCTCAAGCTTTAATTCAAAAGATGCCATGAAACAATTTGAAGGGCATTATTCTGATATGAACAAGGAGTCCGGGATACCAGTATGGAGGATATTCAAGAGAGAGAATATCGTTCTGATGATCAGCGGCAAGGTGCCGGAAGAAACGGCTCTGATGTATAATAAAGTATTGCATACAGTGCTAAAAAACAGGCGATCAGCAAACAGCTGACCGCTCCTGATTAATTTATTTCATCGCCTGCTCAACAGCTACCGCAACAGCAACCGAGGCACCGACCATCGGGTTGTTGCCCATTCCGATAAGCCCCATCATCTCAACATGCGCCGGGACTGAAGAAGAGCCGGCAAACTGGGCGTCCGAGTGCATTCTGCCGAGCGTGTCCGTCATACCGTAAGATGCGGGGCCCGCACCCATATTGTCAGGATGGAGTGTCCTTCCTGTACCGCCGCCAGAAGCGACTGAGAAATATTTCTTTCCGAGAAGCTGGCACTCTTTTTTGTATGTGCCCGCAACCGGGTGCTGGAAACGGGTAGGATTGGTTGAATTTCCAGTAATAGAAACATCAACGCTCTCATGATGATTGATGGCTACCCCTTCCCTTACATCATCCGATCCATAGCACCTTACATTCGCCCTTTCACCATCTGAATATGCCTTCTCACTGACGATTTCAAGTTCACCGGTCGCATAATCAAACTTTGTTACTACATGTGTAAAACCATTAATCCTTGAAATAATGTGGGCAGCGTCCTTGCCAAGGCCGTTCAGAATGACATTTAAAGGCTCTTTTCTCGCCTTATTTGCTGACCGGGCAAGACCTATCGCCCCTTCGGCAGCTGCAAATGATTCATGCCCGGCAAGAAAGGCAAAGCACTTTGTCTCTTCCTTAAGGAGCATCGACGCAAGATTGCCATGGCCAATTCCGACCTTCCTGTCATCCGCAACAGAGCCAGGAATACAAAATGACTGGAGACCTTCCCCGAGAGTCACTGCAATATCCGAGGCAGCTGTCTCTCCCTTTTTAATCGAAATTGCAGCACCAACAGTATATGCCCAGCAGGCATTCTCAAAACAGATCTGCTGAACATCCTTTACAATTTTATTAACATCAAGCCCTTTCTCTTTGCATATTGACTCAGCCTCTTCAAGAGACCCGATACCATATTCCTTGAGAACAGAGCTGATCTTGTCTATTCTTCTTTCATATCCTTCAAAAAGCGCCATATTATAATCTCCTTACTTATGTCTCGGGTTGATGGTTTCTGCCGCATCGCTGAACCTGCCGTATGTACCTGTGGCCTTTTTCAGTGCCTCGTTGGCATCCATACCCTTATCAATCAATTCCATCATAATGCCGAGCTGAACGAATTTATACCCGATAATCTCCTTGTCCTCATCAAGGGCAAGTTCCTTCACGTAGCCTTCCGCCATCTCAAGATATCTCGCTCCTTTGGCAGCCGTCCCATACATTGTCCCTGTAACGCTTCTCAGCCCCTTGCCGAGGTCTTCAAGGCCGGCCCCTACAGGCAGCCCGCCTTCTGAGAAAGCTGTCTGGGTCCTTCCATATACGATCTGCAGAAAGAGTTCTCTCATCGCAACATTAATCGCGTCACACACGAGGTCTGTATTCATCGCCTCGAGGATTGTCTTCCCGGAAAATATCTCCGCGGCCATAGCTGCCGAGTGGGTCATGCCTGTACATCCGACGGTTTCTATCAATGCCTCTTCAATAATCCCGTCTTTTACGTTAAGAGTAAGCTTGCAGGCCCCCTGCTGAGGAGCGCACCAGCCAACGCCATGCGTAAGACCGGAAATGTCCTTTATCTCTTTCGCGTGGACCCATTTCCCTTCCGCGGGAATCGGAGCAGGGCCGTTCCTTGGCCCCTTGGCAACGCATACCATACCTTCGATTTCTGGAGTATAATTCATTAAACTCTCTCCTTTTCTATTGTTTTCATTCAAGATGTCATATAATATAGACTAATATTTTACCGCAAAATTATTCATTTTTACTATCCTGAAGAAAGGAATTATCATGAAATTGGATGTGCCGGTAATTGGAATCCTGCGGGGAGTCAGTCCCGGTTTTTTCAGGGACATTATGGAAGCCTCATTTAGTGCAGGTCTGCAAGCCATCGAAATTACCATGAACACAGACCAGGCACTGAATATCGTTTCATCAAATATATCAGACGTTCCTCCCGGAAAATTATTGGGTATGGGTACGATACGGAACATTGAAGAAGCAAAGATGGCCGTCGAAGCAGGAGCCATGTTTCTGGTTACACCAAACACGGATACAAGGGTAATTGAATACGCAGGGTCACAATCAGTCCCTGTCATTGCTGGCGCGCTCACACCGACAGAAGTATACACTGCCTGGTCCGCAGGTGCTGAAATGGTAAAGATATTTCCATGCAGTCCATTCGGCCCGCAGTATATCCGTGAACTCCGGGGACCTTATGATCAGATACCACTTGTAGCTGTCGGAGGAGTAAATCTGGACAACATCAGGGAATATTTCAGCGCAGGAGCAAGGGCAGTCGGAGCA
>PJEL010002694.1_pt1 | contig 15953 bp, 13 predicted proteins | sample 1853271 | NCBI WGS metagenome assembly PJEL01 (sample SAMN08108733, study PRJNA415343) | Invertebrate metagenome, whole genome shotgun sequencing project. | host: Globobulimina | place: Sweden: Gullmar Fjord | collected 2015-08
ACCGTTTGTAATGATAAAAAATTGCCGACATTATAAAGCAATGTCAGGTAAAGTCACCTGACATTGCTTTATAATGTCGGAGTAATTAAGAGGCTTAACTTGTTTGGTGGTTAAAGACGTAGCTATTTTTACCTGATGCTTTAACTTTGTACATCAATGAGTCGGCAACTTTCAATAAGTCGTTATCTGACTCCCCATCTTCAGGGTACATTGCAATACCAATACTACAGCCTATGGTAGCGGTAACAGCCGACGACAACTCGATAGGTTGTTGGATAAGTTTTAATACTTTTTCAGCGACATAAGCCGCTTCATCTTGATGATGCAGGCCGGTAAGTAACAGCACAAATTCATCACCACCAAAGCGCACGACAGTATCAGACTCTCGCACACACCCTTCTAATCGTGCAGCAACTTCAATTAACAGTTCATCGCCAACATCATGGCCATAGTTATCATTAATATTTTTAAAGCCATCAAGATCAATAAATAAAACTGCTATCGATAATTGCTGACGTTGATGAAACGTAATGGCGTTATTCAGGCGATCTTTTAATAAAATACGGTTCGCCAGCCCCGTTAGGTCATCATGAGTCGCCATATACTTCATTTGTTGTTCAAGACGTTTGCGGTTTTTAATCTCACGATATAAGCGCCGATTCCAAACCATGATAATAATAATGATAATGATAATCAGCACACCAATTTGCGCAGCAACGCGCATCACGACATTTTTATCCAAGCCTGTTTCAATATTGATATCAAACCACTTTTCATAAATTTGTTGGCTTTCAACATCGCTGATAGTCAGTACCGCTTTTCTTAATACTGTTGCTAAAATCGGTAGCTCCTTATTGATAGCAATATGGTTACCATCTTTATCGACCTCATCTAACACCGACATACCTAAACTGATCATACTTTCGCGCTTTAGCAGTTCAGTACCTGAAGATAAGTTATCAATAAAACCATCTACCATACCTTTTTGTATTGCCAATAAACCTTCTTCATTGCCGTCAACTAATTTTAAGGTAATTGTAGGAAACTCTTTTCTAATGGTTGATACTAAATAAAATCCTTTAGAAATAGCTAAAGACTTACCTTTAAAGTTTTCTAAACTCAATTGACTGCCCAACTCACGTGGATGAACTATTACCCAGGGCATGCTCCAATAAGAATCAGTAAATAAAACCTGTTTTTTACGCGCTTCAGTCGCCATCACACTACCAATAGCGTCGATTTCGCCGCTTACCAAGGCTTGATAAAGCTCATCAAAGTTATTGTAAACACTATATTCAACATTAACATTTAAACGTTGGGCAACAAGTGCAAAAATATCTACATTTATCCCTCTAAAATCACCATACTTATCAACAAATTCTATTGGTAACCAATTCGTCGTGACACCAAACTTAATCGTGCCATGGTCTTTTAACCATAAAGACTCAGCTTCAGTTAACTTGAGCATCGCTAATTGACGTTTGTAAAAACCTGACGACTGTTCTAAATTCCATTTCTTTTCCAACGCAACCAAGGTTTCTAACGGTATTTCGTCAAAGCCTTCTTTTATCAACTGTGCTAATTCTGGCTGTGATTGATTTAATACGGCATGAATATGGCGGGGAAATTTTTAGGCATTAAAACGTGAAAACGACGACTGGAGATTACTTTTCACTAAAGAATGTTCAACTAAATCTCTTTGGCCAGCAATGATATCAAGTTCACCTCGCTCAGCCGCTTTAAACAATGACCTATAGTCAGAGAACGTAACAATTTCAGCGGTGTTGATATTGTCTTTAATATCAGCAATAAATGTAGAGTTTGATAATACCCCAATAGTTTTATGGCCCAACTCTGAAACATGACTAACCCGTTCAATATCATTGGCTAAGAAGAGATTATAATCAACACTATAAATAATCGGCCCAAGCAGCGCATCTGGGCTCTCATCAAAGGCTAAAACATTATCAAGGTGAATATCGGCCAGCCCTTGAGTGAGTTGATTTAATTCGGGAGATTGATCTAATAAAAATTCAACTTCAAGACCATTAGACTGAGCCCACAAACGCCATAGCTCAATAAAAAAACCTTGCGCACTGCCAGTTACCGAAGTATCAGAAAATGGCGCTTGTTTGCCCGAGTATGACAAGGTGATGATGTTATCTGACTTATCCATGCCCAACCATTTCCGTTCAATGGCATATTTTGCTTCAACGGTTATTTTATCGATACCTTGTTGCACAAACTCCAGCAAACTTTCACGCTCTTTCGCAACAGCCGTACCGTAGTCATTGCTATGATAAGCAATGCGAGCAAAGGCGGGAAAATTTTGATTTAACAAAGCATAGCCGTTGAAATTTTTTGATAGTTTCTCGATTCCTGCGATGACTAATATTTCATTTTTAATCGCGGCATTATACAAAGCATGTCTGTTGGTAAATAAGCGCACCGTCAAATTCGGATATTTTGTCTTAAGGGTGAGTTCATGACTAGAACCTGCAACTACACCAATGCTATAAGGTGTTAACTGCTCAATATCGCGAATATGCGCTACCGAGCGATGTAAGAAGAAGTGTTTCTTTTGCGTAAAAAATGCCTTACTAAAAGCCAGTGTTTGTTCTCGTTCGAGGTTTTTCGATAAACCCGCATGAATATCAACCGCAGAGCTTTTAACCTGCGCAATGGTCTGCAGCCAATTTAACGGTACAAACGTAATTTCAACATTTTGTTTTTTTGCCCATAGTTTCCAGATATCAATCATTAAACCTTGAGGCTTAAGCTCTTGATCAAGAAAATGATAAGGGTACGAGGTTTTATTAATAGCAATACGATAGGAAGTTTTAGCTTCTTGTGCTGAAACTTGACCGGCAAGTAAGGCACTACTGAGCATTAATATGATAAAACGTTGCAATACTGTTCGAAAAAGCAAATTAGTTACTCATAGTTATTTTTCTAATTAAAACATCACTGAGAGAAAGCTTAAAAAGCATAACGCGAATAATAACGTCACATAATTTCTCTGTTAACTTTGTTTTGCGTATTTATCACTGAAAATATCAGGTAAAATAGCGCCTTAATCTAAATGTTAATATAGTTTCGACATCATGCAAGAATCAGATACCGACTTAATTTTTTCTAATAAGCAAAGCAAAATCAAAGACTTTGCCTTTGACGCACATGTCGTTGAAGTTTTTCCTGATATGATCAGCCGTTCAGTGCCAGGCTATAATACTATTATCGATACTATCGGTCGACTTAGCCAGCGCTTTGTCAGTGATAATAGCCAAGTTTATGATCTAGGTTGCTCACTCGGCGCCGCAACATTAGCAATGCGTAAAGCGATAACAGCAAAAAATTGCAAAATAATCGGAATCGATAGCTCAAGCGCCATGGTTGAACGTTGTAAAATGCACGTCAATGCGTTTAAAGGCGATACGCCAGTTGAAATAATTGAAGGTAATATTCTCGATATTGAAATTAAAAACGCCTCAATGGTGGTGCTCAACTTCACGTTACAATTTATTGCCCCTGAACAACGCCAGCAACTATTAACAAAAATAGCTCAAGGCCTAAAACCTGGCGGCTTATTGTTACTGTCGGAAAAAATAGCTCATGGCGATCAAGTCTGCAACGAGCTGCTTATCGACTTGCATCATGATTTTAAGCGCGCCAATGGTTATAGCGAACTCGAAATAGCACAAAAACGTACCGCACTAGAAAACGTCATGCGCACTGATACCTTAGATACCCACTTAAGTCGCTTAAAACAGGCTGGACTTAACCATAACGCACCATGGTTTCAGTGTTTTAACTTTTTTTCTCTTATCGCCATTAAATAACTAGACTCTATATTTTTATGATTTCATTCAGCAAATTTTACCAAAAAATAGCGGGTAACCGTTTAAACCATTGGCTTAATACCTTACCGGCACAGTTAACCCAGTGGCAAGCACATCACTTACACGGTGAATTTGCCCAATGGCAAAAAACTATCGCAGCACTACCTAAAACATCACCTTCAAGTGTCGATATAACTACCACCGTTCGCGCCGGTGAGCGCTGCGATATTAACGACGGTGAGTTTAAGCGTATTGAAAATTTGCTGAAAAAATTTAAACCTTGGCGTAAAGGCCCGTATCATATTCATGGTCTACATGTTGATACTGAATGGCGTTCAGATTTTAAATGGGAGCGTTTAGCACCACATATTAGTGACCTAAGTAATCGATATGTTTTAGATATTGGCTGCGGTAGCGGTTACCACTTATGGCGTATGCGTGGCGCAGGGGCAAAATTTGTTGTCGGAATTGACCCGACACAATTGTTTTTAACACAATTTCAAGCTGTACAGCACTTTGTGCAAGATGATAACGTCAATTTATTACCTTTAGGTGTCGAACAGCTTCCTGAGCTAAACGCTTTTGATACTGTGTTTGCGATGGGAGTTTTATATCATCGTCGTTCACCTATCGACTTTATTTATCAATTAAAATCTCAACTCGCTGCAGGCGGCGAATTAGTACTTGAAACCTTAGTGGTTGATGGCGATGAAAATACAGTGTTAGTACCTGGTGAACGCTACGCTAAAATGCGTAATGTTTGGTTTTTACCTAGCTGTGATGCTATGTGTGCTTGGCTTGAACGTTGTGGTTTTAAAAATATTCGTGTGGTAAACACCGATATTACCGCGCTTGATGAACAACGAAAAACTGACTGGATAGATACTGAATCATTGCAAGATTTTCTCGACCCTAATGATGCAAGTAAAACTATTGAAGGCTACCCTGCACCAAAGCGGGCAATATTTATAGCCAATAAATAATTTGCATACTACTTACTGTAAATAAAGACTGCTACCAATAAACTATTCTAGGTAGCGGTCTAACACCAATTGATACACTCCTTGCTCTTTAATCAAAGCAACTCCTCGATCAAACATGTCACGGTGTTGCTTGGTATTAAAGCCAGCGGCGTATCCACGCTTATCAAATATAGGATGAATGGTATAACCTTGACTATATCGTCCACCAACATGTGATTTAACAAAAAATTTAAAAATACTGACATCAAGAATAATCACTTCAGTGCGACGTGAAAATAACATCTCTATTTGCTGCATTTGATCCGCTATTTCGCGGTAATCTGTCGACAAGCTAATACTCGCATTGTACTCATCACCCAAAAACTTTTTAGCATTTTGAAAAGCAATCACACTCTTGCCGGAAAGTGCTGCAATTGTTTCTATCGATAAATTATCATCAGTTAAACTTACGGCGACGTTTTGGTAAGTAATATAAGGTTTAGATAAAAATATACTTGGATGTTGGTAATCAGAGGGCAATATCGCAATGCCCTCGGCATTAAAGCGTTTAAAGCCACTAATGCTTCTACCTAAAGGTAAATGAGTAAAGTTCACTTGGTGATTAACACTGATAAAAGCTTCTCGGATAAGGTCAAGTTGTAACCCTGCACCATTCTTTTCAATAATAAACGGTGGTTTAGGTAAGCCGACAACAATATCAATACTGTGTGAGGCATGATTAGCCTTATTCATTTCTTGACTAACTTCAGTCAACTCCTCACTAACCGAAGTTGCACTTACAGAAAACGACAAGAGAGCTAAAAATAAAAAACGAGATATGCTAAAAAGTACTGTCACCTATATATTGCTCCATTTTCACGCTACTTTGGTAGTATAAAAATACACTAGCTATTGCGCTTACCTGAGAAAATTGGGTAATGTACTTACATCATAATGAAAATACAATTAACTTTATATTTATGCTCAAGCCACTGCTGTAAATAATAATAAACTATATGTAGCAATACTGTTAATGCACATTGAAAAATAGAGGTATCATGGAAAATCCTTGGTTAGCAAGACGATTAGAGCGAGTTGCCAAAAGGCATCAAGATCATCGTAGCCCCTTCCAACGAGACCGCGCTAGAATATTGCACTCTGCAGCCTTTCGTCGTTTACAATCAAAAACGCAGGTCATGGGCAGTGGCCAAAGTGATTTTTATCGTACACGTCTCACTCATTCTTTAGAAGCCTCTCAAATCGGCTCAGGGATTATTGCGCAAATTCGCAATAAATACCCTCAAGAAAGTGCTGAACTATTCCCTGCTGACGATAGCTTAATTGAATCATTGTGTTTAGCACATGATATTGGTCATCCCCCTTTCGGTCATGGTGGCGAAGTTGCCTTGCATTATATGATGCGCGATCACGGTGGCTTTGAAGGCAATGGACAAACCTTTCGCATTGTTGCTCATTTAGAACCGTTTAGCGAAAATTTTGGCATGAATTTAACCCGTCGAACATTACTGGGGTTAATCAAATACCCACAAGTGTTAGATAAATTACAATGCAAACCTTTGCCGGAACAACCAAAATCAATCAGAGCATTAAAAGCTGATCATTGGCACCCGCCAAAAGGCTTATATCAAGATGATATCGAGATGATAGATTGGGTACTTTCGCCACTATCTAAAAGCGACAAAGCGCAATTTCAAACAGCGTTCACCAAAGCTAAAGGCCATCAAAAAACCATTTACAAGTCATTAGACTGCTCAATAATGGAGCTAGCCGACGATATTGCCTATGGCATCCATGATTTAGAAGACGCCATAGTGACAGGCGTGGTATCACAACAAGACTTTATTCATCAAGTAATTGATAAGTTACAACAGCTTAATGAGCCATGGATACAGTCCTATAGCGCAACGTTAGCGGATAAACTTTTTGATAGTCAACGTTTCGTCCAAAAAGAAGCTATTGGCGGTTTAGTTAATTATTTAATCACCGCAATAGCATTAATCGACGTTAACGAAGTAAAAGCAGCTAACTTTCAAGAGCCGTTACTTAAAATCAATGCTGTGCACCCAACAATTGCAGCACAAACATTACAAATATTTAAAGACTTTGTTTACCAATACGTTATAAAGCAAACATCGATTCAACAAGTTGAATATCGTGGTCAACAAATAGTAATGGAACTATTTGAAGCGCTGGCGTCTGATCCGGAGCGATTATTACCTAAAAGCACGGTTATACGTTGGCAACACGCAAAACAGAACGGCCAAAATTCACATCGTGTCATTGCCGACTATGTGGCAGGTATGACAGACGAATATGCCACAAGGCTATACCAAACCTTATTTTTACCGATAGGCCAAACAGGTTTCGGGAAGCACGATAGCTAACCTTAAGCAATAATCTCAGCTACACAGCCGAGAAAATTAATTGAACAGTTCTGTTGGCAGCGACCAGCTAGTGACAATTCTCTGCCCTTGCCAATCTTCAATGGTCAGCCAAACTTTATCTTCAGCTTTTAACATACTAGCACTAATAGCATGTACTTCCTGTCCGTGTTGGCTACCATGCAATATGCCTTTATCACTGGTTTGTAGTACCGTTAAAGGAAGTGGCTCTTTACCAATATTTAAATAGGCCTGACGAATATCATCAATCTTACCTTCACTAAACATTATCATGAAATCCTTGGTATAACTGCCATGATGTAAATAAGGTTGCTTAAGGTTATATGGAATAGGCGTAACCTCAAATCCAGCTATTTTTTTGCTATCCCATGCACTAGGAAACTGCGGAAATAAGGATTGATAAAAAAAGTAGCAAGGTAAAATAAGTAGAAAACCATTGATTTTATACTTGTATCGGTGCCATAAATTATTATTAATTCTTGCCATTATTTTATTTCCTGTTGAACTAGTATTTCTTTCTCGCTAGGCGTCAAGTTTGCGTTAATCGCTTTGACTGTCGTTTGAACACCTCTACTCGCTTTTACTGTCCGACTACCCCAAATCAAAAAACCCGTAATTGACATGCCAGTTAAAACAACCCCAAAAGCAAACCAAATAATTTTAGTCCAAATCCCAGCAATAGTTCCATAATGTAGTGGGTCTGCAATATGAGACAGTGTTTGTAATAGCGTCATTTTCTCAGGGGCCCTTTCGCCGACAATATCGCCAGTCCAAGGGTTTACAATGACACCATAGGAGTATTTATCGTAAAAAATAAAATCTCCACTACCGTATAATTTATAGGTGTCACGATTATGTTCTGGCAACATCAAATAGGTACCGTTAAAGTCAGGAAAGTTTTTATTAGCTATCTCTAAAGCTTTAGTTAATGAAAGTTTTTCTGCTCTAGCAGCCAGAGGATTCAATGGAAGTTGCGCTACGCTAGCAATAGGAGAATGCGGCTCAATGTCATAATCTGCATGCCATAAAATTGATTGAAGTAAATACCATAACCCCGTAATACTCATCAAAATTAAAAACCAAATAGACCAAACACCTGCTAAGCGATGTAAATCAGCATACAGTGTTTTTTTTCCTTGGTTTATTCGAAGCTTAGGTTGAGTAAAAGCCTGCCAAAAATTTTTATAAATAACCAAGCCTGTGATCAAGGCTCCCAGCATGACAATAGCCATGGCACAAACAATATAATAGCCAATACTGTAGTTACTCTGCCATGGAAACAACAGCCAGCCATGCAACGAACGCATAAAGCCATTAAACGTAATGCCTTGATTAACTTCCTGTATTTCACCAGTGTACTGATTAATATAAGCAACTGCTTGAGGTTTATCCTTATCAGTGAATACAACTGCATGTATAAGATAAGGTTCAAATGTCATAACAGTGGTTATCTTGGCAGTCGGATGAGCCGCATGAACAATTGACATTAACTCTGGCGCCGTTTTCATCTGAACATTTTCAGGATTACTCGCTCGAGCGTTAGGATTAGTGAGCCATGTCAATTCTTGGCTAACAACGGCGACAGTACCTGTAAGGCAGACAAAGCAAAATAACATCCAAATAGGAAGTGAACACCAACCATGAAGTTGAAACCAAAAACGATTGCTCAGTTTTGCCATGAATTTTCCAAATTAATAAAGTATATAAATTGATTAAGCGAGCATAACAATACCCCTCCAAACAATGCAAACGATAACAACTATCATTTGCATTATCTATAACCGTATATATAATAGCGAAAAAATTTTGAAAATTCTAATAAATACATCAAGGGTGAACATGAAACTTAAGCATACTTTTGCACTTTCTTCGTTGGTTTTGGCGATGGGACTTCCTGCATACGCACACGCAGCGCAGCCTGAAAAAAATGTTGAAACTGATAATGAAAACATTGAAAAAATACTCATAGTTGGCGTACGTCAAGACCGAGTTAGCCAAGGCGCGACAGGTTTAACGATGGAACTCAACGAAACGCCACAGTCGATCAGTGTCATTAGCTCTGAGCAAATTAAAAATTTTGCCACTAATAGCATTGACGATGCATTACAAATGGCGACAGGTATTACCGTAGAACAAGGTGAAACAAACCGTACGAGATACACTGCTCGTGGTTTTGATATAAAAAGCACTCAAATTGATGGTATTGGACTACCTAATGGCTGGGGTCTTGTTACTGGTGCGATGGAAAGTTACGGCTATGAAGAAATTGAAGTTATTCGGGGTGCTAATGGTCAATTAACCGGTGTCGGTAATGCTGCAGGTACGATTAACTATGTCCGAAAACGCCCAACGAACGAAAATGAAGGTGAAATTGGTTTAACATTAGGTTCATACGATCTTAAGCGTATACAAGCCGATTATTCAATGTTGCTAACTGACAGCGGTAGCTGGGCAGCACGTGTTGTTGCTGTTATACAAGACTCAGAATCATATCTTGATGGCTTAGAAGATGACCGTGTATATATCTCAGCAGTGATCGATGGACAGCTGACAGACAATTCAACGCTAGCTTTTGGTGCATCGTATCAAGACGCTAATAGTGATGGTGTTATGTGGGGCGGTTTACCACTGGCTTATGCCGATGGCACACAGGCTGATTTTGATGTCAGCACCAGTCCAACTCAAGACTGGACTATGTGGGATACGCTTAATGTAAACGCTTTTGTTGAGTATACGTATACTTTTGATAATGATTGGGAAGTTAAAACAACATACAATCGACAAGACTCTGAAGATCAAAGTAAATTATTTTATGTTTATGATGCTCTTGGCAGTTTCAGCAGTGAAACTAACCTAGGTTTAGTCGGTTTGCCAGGACGATATGATTCTGAATTTAGCGCAGACTTATTTGATTTAACTGCAATGGGTCAATACAACTTATTTGGTCAAGAGCATGAGCTAATGTTTGGCGCCAGTACTTCTAAAAGCACTGATACTTCCTTTTCTAATGCTCCTGTAGCCAATGCACCTTACTTTGCATATGGCGGTTCTACCGTAGTATTCACTCCGGCTTTTCCATATTCGACCAACTCTGATGCTATTCCTGAGCCAGAATGGCTGGATAAAACTAAAACTTCTGAACTTGATGTCACTTTAACGCGTGTATTTGGTTCAACTAAGTTAAATATAACGGATAATTTATTTGTTATTGCTGGCTTTAATGCCATTGATTATAGCCGAAAAGGTTATAATTCAGGCGGCGCTGTTGATAATGATGAAAGTGAAATTAGCCCTTACCTAGCAGCAACTTACGCTATTAGCGATGACATTAACGCATACGTTAGCTATTCAGATATTTATCAACCACAAGAGCGCTATGATTACGACGGTCATTTTTTAGACCCAAGTAAAGGTGTCAACTACGAAATTGGGTTAAAAACACAATGGTTTGATGATAGTTTACTGGCGACTTTTGCCCTATTTCGTGCGGAACAAGACAATATAGCTGTTTTTGCAGGTATCAATGATACAGGTAAATATTACTACAAAGGCACAACAATGGACTCCAATGGTTTTGAATTGGAACTAGCAGGACATCTAACCGATAACCTTAATGTTACCTTTGCTTATACTAACTTAAATATTGAAGATGAATTAGGTAAAAGCTCGAGCTCATGGGAGCCAGAAAACCTTGTTAAGTTTTCATTGGACTATACTTTACCGCAGTTACCTGAATTAACCATGGGCTTAGGTGGTAAATGGCAGTCAAAAACTGAAAATGCTGCTGCAACAGTTAAACAAGACTCATACCTACTCGCTAATGTTTTTGCCCGTTGGAAAGTATCAGAAAGTCTCGAAATACAAGCAAATATTAATAACATTACCGATGAGAAATACATTACTAGCTTAAAGAACGTTGGCTTTTACGGTGCACCGACTAAGGGAAGTGTTAACTTAACATACCAGTTTTAAAAAAATTAAGTATCTGAGCGCATTAAATATAGGCTATGTTGAACCATGCTGAATATTTAATGCGTTTTTTATTTTCTTAGTAAAACCATTTTCAGTGCCATTAACTATTAATTTCTAATCTATAAAAATCTAATAAAATCAGTATAATTGCCAATTACATACAACATTGCTAATAACCCGGCAACTGAATTACTTTTTAATAGAATAAAATATGCTAGAAATTTATGCTGGAAAAAACGCTTTAAAAATCATCCAAGAACAAGGTTTTAAACAAGAACTCTTTACCACTATGCTAGGCGCGAGTGGTGGACCTAAGTGGTTTTCATTATTTGGTTTAGACAAATATTTATTTGGTGAGTATTTTAAAGACCGGACAGCTGAATTAAATTTAATCGGTTCTTCTGCCGGTGCCTTTCGATTTGCCGCCCTTAGCCAGCAAAACCCTGTTGCAGCCATTACCCGCTTAGCCACCTTGTATTCTGAAACAACCTATTCGCAAACGGCGGACGCAAAAGAAATCACCGAAAAAGCTATCACACTCCTTGATGACGTATTAGGCAACACGGGTTGTGAAGAAATAATTAATAATCCGGTATTTAAAGCGCACTTCATTGTTGCTAAATGCCGAGGTTTAACAGCCCTTGAGCATAAGTTACCGTTAATGCTCGGTTTAGTCGCTAGCATGGTATTTAATCAAGTTGACCGAGGTCTGTTGGCAAAACAATACCAACGCTTTGTTTATCATCATCCTAAAAGCCAAGTAACCATTAGCGATGATTTTAATTTCAACAATCAGTACCATGCGCTAAACAAGCAAAACTTAACATCAGCCTTGCTCGCTTCCGGCTCTATACCTATAGTAATGAATGGGATTAAAGATATTGCGGGCTCCGCTAAAGGCTTATATCGAGATGGCGGCATTATTGATTACCATTTTGATGTTAACATCAGCCCAAGCACAGGTTTAACACTTTACCCGCATTTCTCATCAACTCCAAAGGCTGGTTGGTTTGATAAAAATTTAGCTCGTAAAGTCAGTGCAAAGCATTACCAAAACACTGTGATGTTAGTACCGTCTAATGAGTTTATTGCTCGCTTAGCGTTTGGTAAAATTCCAGACCGTAAAGACTTTACGGATTTAGATACCAGCACACGGATAAAATATTGGCAAACCGTATTAAAAGAGTCTGATATATTAGCTGAGGAATTTTCGAAAATAGTAGCTACATCAACTACAAAGAATATTAAGTTGATAGAATGCTAATAATATAAAATAGCCCCCTACTGATGGATTAGTATCGTATGACCGATGAACCTTTAATCGTTTGGGATAAAAATACCTTTGAAATAGGTATAGAATTGATTGATAGTCAGCATAAAACGTTAGTCGGCTATATTAATGAATTAGCTTGGGCTATTGACAATAATCAAGCAAAACTTATCATTTCTAAGCTATTTAACAAACTCAATCACTATACAAAATTTCACTTTAAAGCTGAAGAAAACTATATCCTCAGTCTAAGTGAAAATGATTGCTTACTGCACCAGCTACAACATAAACATTTTATTGAAGAGCTAGATAGAATAGCGGAATTAAATGCGTCAGAAAACATATCTGAAGAGTTGCTGTATTTTTTAACTGACTGGTTATTACATCATATTCAAGTGGAAGATAAGAAGTTCTTCATTCAGCTACAGAATAAGCTATAGCAGAGCACTTCTCAAACTCATTAAAACGCACTTACCTATGAACTGCTTGGTATGAACTGCTTGGTATGAATAGCTTGGTGATAAATAAAACACGAAGAGCCTTCAAAATAAGGTAATGAAAGGCTCGATTAATTTTATCTTTGTGCTCAGCTTAGTATTACTTGGCAATTTTTTGATAAATTGCACAGGCAGCACCAGCGGGATCTTTAATTACCGCATATTTATCACTGCCCATCGATTTAACTTCAGTTACCAACGCCCCGCCTTTTGCTTGCACAGCCGCAATAGACGCTTCGATATCAGCAACTAAAAAGTAGGGTAACCAAGCCGGCGGTAAATCTTTATTTACGCCTTGCGCATGACAAATGCCACTTACCGCTTCACCATTAACAGGCTCAAGCATAGCGTAATCATCATAGTCACCCATTGATATATTTTCACTCTTCCAGCCAATAACTTCTTGATAGAATGACTTAACACTTTCAGCATTGCCTACTGATAAATCAAGCCACGCCATAGTGCCAATTTTATTGTCGCTCATATGCTATCTCCATTTATATTTTTGAACTTTTCGGATTTCTCGGATAAAACTTATCAGGTAACGCATTTATATGTTCAAAAAAGCGTGTGTCTTTATAAGGTAGCTTCATAAAGCCAGAAATACCAAAACCACTAATCGTCGGTAGTAATTGCAATATATCTGTTAAGCATTGCTTAAAGGCCGCTTCTTTATCGTGATTGAGTAACATTAAATAACTGTGAATTTTTAAATGTCGCGGTAATACCTCAAAAATAATACAACCCGTATGATGAATTTGGTTTAATCGCGTTAATACTGCCATAATTTCATCAGGTAAATATAAGTATTCGTCCGGATCTTTGCCATCTTCGAAGTAAGAATGTAGGCGAGTAACATCATCAATATCGGCAACATCACTAATATCGTATTTGATCACTTGTTCAATGCTAGCTTTAAAAGGTATCACATCATTTTCTCGCTCAACGTGTAAAGTATTACGGGCGTCAAACAAGCAACTTTTAAATACACCGACCCTAAAAATTCCTTGGGCAAGTCGCACCATATTATTCACAGCGCTTTGAAATGAAGCTTTTAATTTCGGGTCAAATAGCGATAGGTTTGAATCAATATAAACGCCGTCTTTTTCCCAGCGTATCGCTAAACCGCCCACTACCGGAAAATTTGCTAAGCGACTAACCGCGGCAACAAAGGCTTTTTCAGCATCCCCCATGCCCATAAGGTAATTTTTATAGTACTTTTCTAATTGCACATCATCGACATCGTCTAACTGCTCTCTACCTGAAGATTCACGTAAAAAAGATTTCCGCGAGCCGTAGACAACCGTATCAATACCTTTGTTATAATTTTTGCACCACACTGGTACTAAAGGCACAATATTTATCGCTAATGGCGGTTCAGCTAGTACAGTATTTTTAAGCAAGTGTTGATGTTTAAAAAAGTAATCGCCAGCTTTATTACGTGTAGCTCGGTCTTTACTCAACATACCTTCTAATACTTGGGCAAGTAATTTAGGTAAACCTAAAGATGACGGAGTGATCACCGCACTGCCATAACGGCATGACTGCCCTGAAGCGATGGCATATAGCGTGGCTGCTAATCCTTGTTCGTCAAATCGAGGCGACGACATTTCACCACTGATTTGCTCGGGACCAATAAAGTAAACATCGCCTAAGCGCGCATTACTATTTTGTAAGTCGCTGCTCATTAAATCCATGATGTTATTTGCCGTCGTTTGCCCGTATACATCAAGTTGTGCGGTTACCGCAGAGCCCCAATCAACCAAATAAACCTTTTCGGTTTCGGGATCAAAAACCACATTCGATGGTTTAATATCGCCATGTACATATGGCTTGCCTTTAGCATGCTGGCTAGCATCACGTAAATAATTCAATATATCGGCCAGCTGCAAGGCTATTTTAATAACAAGTTCAGCTGGCAATGGCCCACGCTTATGCGATAACTGTTCAAGATCAATACCTGGCGCTCGCTGCATATGAACAATAGACTGGCGTTTAATTTTGTAATATTCAATAATTTTAGGGATGCGGCTATGGGTCAATTGCCCTTGTATTTCAGCTTCTTCAGCGAGTCGGTCTTGCACATGTTGCGGTAAGTTGATGCGAGAAAATTTAAAAACCTGTGACTGTCCATGTTCGTCTTCACCACCAAACACAAAGCCATACGCACCTTTGCCGATTAACGATATATTTTGATAACCTAGCAAGCCAAGTTGTTGCTGACAAAGTTCCACCCATTGTTTTAATTTAGTGGCATCTTCATGATTGAGAAGATAAATCGATTGCTCTTCGGCAATATAAAAATGTTGAAGTTTCTTTTCTACCACTAATTCCTCCTAAACAACACCCAACTAGATTCAAGCAAATTATCATTGAATTTAAATGTAATTGATACGACTGACTTTACTCTTTTACTAAAACAATAAAAATACCTAAAAACCAATAAGCTGTCATCGTAACGTCATAAAAACACGCTATTCTTTTTTTCGTTAACAAATAGCTCAACATTGCATACTTTTGTTATCTCTCTTTAGGATGTTCGCCCCTACGGCTCCTCACTTAGCAGATTGCTTATGCCCTTTATCAATTATTTTAATGCTCGATAAAGGGCTTTTTTTAATTTTTACTGTCCTTGAAATATAAAAAACCTGCGATAAAGCAGGCTTTTCAATTGTACTGATATTGCTAAAAACTATGTTCTAACGCATAGCGTTTACGCCATATGTACTAGCATATTACTTGGTTCTTCAAGGAATGACTTCCATAAATTACAAAAACGAGCAATAGTGCCGCCATCAATTGTGCGGTGATCGCCAGACCAACTTACTTGCATAATTGAACGCGCTTCAACTTCACCTTTGTCGTTAAAACGAGGCAGTTTTTGTAGCTTACCTAATGCAACAAGTGCAGACTCTGGCTTGTTGATAATAGGCGTTGCCACCGTACCACCAATAGCACCAATATTTGAAATAGTGATAGTACCACCTTTC
>PJEL010002695.1_pt1 | contig 15951 bp, 30 predicted proteins | sample 1853271 | NCBI WGS metagenome assembly PJEL01 (sample SAMN08108733, study PRJNA415343) | Invertebrate metagenome, whole genome shotgun sequencing project. | host: Globobulimina | place: Sweden: Gullmar Fjord | collected 2015-08
TTCGTTTAGGATTAATCGATTCATTATTGTTTCCCCCAAATACCTTTCTCTCGTTCTGCACCTTGCATTTTAATTTTATTAATACTAGAATCTCTAATGGATTGTTGTGCTGGCTTACGAGCAAATGATTTAGCACTTGATTTCATATAATCAGACGCCATCTTTTGACCCGCAGCAAGTCCTCCACGAGCAACTCCTCTGATTCCACTATAAGCAGCTTTTGCGGCAGTTTTAGCAGCAGCCCCATAATGTCGATTCTTAAGAAAAGAACCAGCTTGTTGAAACCGAGAACCAGAAGTCTTTAAATGTTGGCCCATTCTTTGTTTAGACGAAACTGCTGATTTATTAAGAGCTGCAGATTTAGCAAATCTACCTGGAGCTACTTTAGCTATTTTTCGAGCACCCATTGCGAGAGCGGCTTCTATAATATGCACCATATCTTCATTTAAAGATTGATCTTTCATATTATGTAATGCAACATCTAACGCAGTTTCTTCAATTTGAAAATTATCAGGATCAATAATACCAAAATGAAAACAGTTCTCAGTTACAAATGGATAAATAGCATCTGCAATAGTTTGTTTGTCATTCTCTGTTAAATCTTCTTTAGATACTAAGTTCTTAAAATCTTCACCTAAATATTTTAAAGAGTCATTGACAGATTCTCGTACAATTAATTCATGTACCGGATGACTGCGTTCCATACATCCTCCTTAATCTTTTGGTCTTCCATCAATGGTTTCGATTTTCATCTGATCAAAGTATGCGTTGACATTAGCAACAACTGCTTTCTGATGCTCGTCTACTCCATTCTTTGGTTCATTACCAGGAATACACATCTTATCTTCTTGGATACGTCGAATGCGTCGTACTGCATTTAAAGCACCAATACCAGCAGATATTCCTAATGATTCTAATTCATTTAATATCATATTTATTCGCCTTATTATTGAAACTTACCTAATTGTTTACCTAAACTAGATATTCTTTTCGGTTTACCTTCTAAAGGTTTCATTTTATCTTTTGAGGGGTCTAAATTCTTTTCAGCAGCTTTCTCAATATCTTTATGAACTCGTCCCTTATATCCTTTCCCCAGGTTTTGAGTTAAAGCTGATTTTCCTATATCTTTATAAAACCCACCTAATGCTTTACCAGCATGACCTACATTCTTAGCAACAGTTGCTACATTGCGTAATCGCCTTCCTTCATTAATTCGGCGGAGGTTCTTTGCTAATCCTAAAGCCCCCATACCAGCAGACACTCCTGCTATTTCAATTGTATTCATATGATCTCCTATATATTCTCATTTATGTTTTCGTTTTGACAACTTGATCTTGTTCCTTTATTTTCAAGAAATTGTATCATTAGTGGGCTAGTCAAAGATGGTTTCCATCTAGATTTCCAATCATTAATATCAACTTCGAAACAAACCTTATTGTCTGCTTCATCAAATGAAAAATATGGATATTCCTGTACAATGTCTCCATTGTTTAGAATAAAGTTATATTTATAATCTCTTTGTATTACTAAATCTGTTTTATCAAACGATATACAAAAGATTACTTTATTATCCATATATGTAGGAGGCCCAACAGTCTTCTCGTCAGATACTATAAATGTTCGTCGTATAAAGGTTTTAGGTTTATCAAAAAGAACTTGATCCCTATTTGGATGATCATACATTGGTCCTATAATTGAATTTTTACGAAGTATGTCCTTCTCCTCATCGACAAAATATTTAGTATTATCTGATTCTCTTTCCCATACAGGCTTATTATCAATAATAATCCAATTTCCATCTAATGGTTTATCAGCGGCAACAAATTGATTTCCCGTATACTTATCGGTCCAAACCAATTCACCAGTGCTATCATTAATTGACCACTTACCATTATTAGTTACTCGTCTAGGAATAGCTGTGTCTAATGACTCGACTAAATTTTTATCCCTAAACAAATTTAAAATCGTTAGTACTGGATAATCTGCAATAGGATCGTGACCAAATCTTCCATAAACTATATTAACTGATTCTATATCACTATCAGATTTACATCCTTGTAACCACATCGGCATTTGGGTTAAATAACTCAACTCTATATTTACAGGGAAAGAACGTGTACCTGCATCAGATATAGATGTACTAATACTTTCTAGTCGAATATGAGGTTTGTAAGATAATGAATAACAATATTCTATCTGACCTTCATTTTCGTTCATCTTTGTAAATAAGTTAAGTATTTTGTGACCGGTAGTTTCAAAGTCAAGGGTTTTAAGGTTTTCATACGGTATTTCCAAGAAAGAAACGAATTCAAGAAACTGAATATACTTGCTTAATGGTAAGAAACGTTTAACCGTGAATTCGATATCCTTTGCTTGTAATTGTGATTCACAATTTATTATTACAGATATGTTTGTTTGTACATGTTCTTCTTGAACAAAGAATTCGTCTTCTGTTTCAGCATTCATTAATACTGTTTGTTGCATAACATTTCTTGGACCAGCTTCTTGAATAACATTAGGTCTTTCACCAAATAAATAATGATCATCGTTTAATGAAACTATGCAAGCCGGAAATTCGAATTGAGTCTTATAATCTTTATCAATTCTAAACACCCGATTTGCAATATTAAAATCATACGACTTAATTAGATCTGGTGGAAATATATATTTATCAAAAATTGATCTAACAGACAAACATAAGTCTGAATAATAATTATGAATTTGCATACATTCCTCAGCTATCTTTTAAATAGTCCGCCAAACATTTAATCTGATTAAATACTTCCTCTTGCTTACTAGAGGTATATATAATTCTTAATTCAAAATGAACACCTGTTCGATTCGGCCATCTGCCATAACTAAACATTAATGTCCAATTAAAATCATTTCTAGTTACTCCATGTTCCATAAATAATTTTTCTAATGCGACATCACTCTTCTCACTAAAATTATTTAATGTATCCATATTATCTACAACAAACAAAACATATGCTGTACACCCATGTCTGGATATATGTCCTTCGCAAGAAGAAAAAGTTTCAATACCCTTAAATGAATTTATTACATCACATAAAGGTTTAATTCCATCATCAATACCTTGACTATCTTCGGATTTACCACCGAATTGACAACCCTTATGAGGTTGTAGATTAGGTATTCCTTTATTAGCCTTTACTTGTTCAAGTATATCTGTCGGCATTGATTCTTTAGTTAGATCATTATATTTATGACCATCTTGTTCTAAAAATCTTCTTATAAAATATATTAAATTATCGAATTTTAAATCACCATAAGGTGTAATTAATAAATAATTTTTATTAATCTCTAAAATACGATTAATATTTCCATCTCTTAAAGAGGAATCTATAGATTGTAGATACTGGCACATTGTGTTGTTTAATTTATCAATATCAACATTATTATCAATAACAACACAATATCCATACGAGTAAATATTAATCATTCTGTATCGCCTTCGCTACTTTAGTTACTGGTCCAACATCACTCATACTTGCCATCATTTTGCGTCTCTGTGCTAATTTATCTAAGACACTACTTTTACCGGCTAGAGTATTTGTTGTTGTCTCTTGTGCAGACACTCCACTTTTTTTAAATGGATTCCAAATTTCTATAATTGATAACATAAATTCTCCATCAAATCACAATTGCCCTACAAACGTCATAGTTCGTTGTGAATTAGCATCTAAATTATTTATGGCCTTCTGATATCGTCTAATTAATTTATCTCTTTGTTCCGGATCTTTTGTTATCTGAATCTTCTCTCGGAACACTTTATTAATTAAACTTGGGTCAGGTTTTCTTTTCATAGTATTAATACCATTTATTTTATAATTTAACTGACACTTTCAGCAAATTTCTTGGCAACTTCTTCGCATTTTTCGTTAGATTTGATTATGAACGACTTTTCTAATCTATCGAATCCAGAAACCTTCGATGTGATCTCATCTCCGATCCCCCAACCAAACACGGCTCTATGTGACCATCCGTAACACTTACCATTTGCGGCCCAACCCCATGATTCAGTGTTTGATTTTAATGTTCGTTTATGCCCGTCTATTTGCAACCATTCCCGAAAAGTTACTTTTGACTTCTTTTGTGAATCTCTTGGTAAGTTCTTTAAAGTTCTATCTTCTGGTCTAATTTTTGTTACTAAGTATCTCGTTATTTTTTTATTTTTCATGCGACCAGTTTTTGGATTAATACCTTTCTTCTTAAGACTTTTACGCATTCGAACTTTAAATTCACCATCTAATAAAGTTGGATAGCTTCGAGATTCACGAGGTATAACACCTTTGCTCTTACCCCATCGAACTAAATCCCTCTCTGTTGTAATCGTACTAGGGTCTAATTCTATTTCCAATAGATTTATTATTGCTAACATGTTTATTCCTCAATAATATTTAATTGAGCCAATACTGTGTTTACTATTTCTTTAAGTTCTTTGAACTCAAAATAGGGAATCCTTAATATACCAATCCCTTTTTTTGCAAGAAAATCATTCTTAATCTTGTCATTAATAACAGTTCTTTCATGTGCATATTTTGCACGACCATATTTATTAACAGGTTTAAAATGATGTTCTCCATCATACTCAATAACAATATTGCAAGATTCAATATAAAAATCAAATCTTAATGGTCTGTTACTTCTACCTAAACAGCCTTCAAATGTCTTTTCCCTAATAAATTCAATTCCTAAAGATTCTAGATGCCTTGCTACTTCTCTTTCACCTTTAGACACTTTTTTCCCCTTATAATAAAACCTTCGTTTAGGCATGTGCTGGTTTCATCTTTGGTTTTGATTTAAACATCTTTGGTAATCGTTTCATTGTTTTAGTTAATGATTTACCTTTCATATATAAATCAGTTTTAAGATCTGGTTTAGTTGTACTTGTATCAATTGCTCTCATAATACGATGAGCCTTATTTGACCCTCCAGGTACTTTAGATTCTTTATTTCTTGAAATGATATTAGCTTGAGTATCAGCAAATTTTAAAGCTTCTTTAGTAATTACATCGTGAGATTTCTGCCATCGTTTTGAATTTTCTTTCATTCTCTTATTCGAATTAACAACAGCACTAACTGCTTGACTCCCAGAATCAAATTCTTCTAATTGATATAATATAGATAACATGTCTCATGTCCTACGAAGGATATATTGTTGCATGTCCTTCATTTAATAATGTGTCATTAATATTCAATAGAGTCTCGTCTGGTTGTTCTATAAATATTGTTCCTAAGATTCTACCATACTTACCTTTTTTATCCAATGTCGTAGCAACAATACAATCCTCAATAACTAATTCCTTTACCCTATCTTTAGCGGCGAATCCTCTTACTTTTTCTTCTGGATTTCTAGTTCTTGTTTCTGGAGTATTAATCCCTAATAAACGAACTCTGGCTTTATGATATATACCAAAACCTAAGTCTATCATTAAATCAATTGTATCACCATCAACTACTCGAACAAGTTTAGCTCTATAATTATACATAGTAGATAGGGAGCATGTTTTCACACACTCCCTCTCCTTATTAATTTAATGGATTACCAAAACCAGCAGCTTCAGCTTCAGCAACACCAAGTTTACTATCATTGAATGCTTGACCAGTCGGCTTAATCTGTGTCGGAGGTTTTGTGAATCCTTCACGTGCACGATGAGCACCGTCATTAGAATGACTACCATCGGCTTCCACAACAGGCGCTTCTGCAATCATATCTTTAATCCATTGACCATCAACACTATAGATACTAATTGTATCATCGACATTAGTTTGTTCTAATACTACTCCGTCGACTACTCCAATTCGCGCATCTTCTGCTAATCCAGGATTGTTTACAGGATCCAGATCATCAATATCTTCACGATGGGCAATAGTCAATGTAAGAAATTGAGATGCCGGGAGATCAAACATATCTCCTGCATAAGGAACGCAAAGTAAGTAATCAGTCTGAAATTCACCAACTCTTTTTGATACTATATATTTTGGTTTGCGAGTTTCAGCAGCATATGCAACTTTGATAACTTCTGGATCTGTTTCTTTAGCCAGGATTTGTAATTTGAACTTAGCCATTTTTAGGCCTCCTTATTAATATTGTTTTCTTTTAGATGTATAAAATCATCAATCCTTTGTCTAATCATTGGATCTATTTCGCTAAAATATATTGCTGTGTCGTATTCCTGATCAGATATTTTTTCGCTACGAACAACAACTCCTTCAAAAGTAACCTCACTACCAATAATATCTAAGGTTAAGTCTACACGAGTTAGTTCCGCGATTCTTTTATTCATACGACAATTAGCTCCGACACAACTTAAATCGTTTGTTTGACCTGAAATATTGCTTACTTGTCCATTTGGTATTAAACGAAATTTAAGTCGTTCATTTTGTCTTTTCTCTAACCTTCGTTCCCGAATAATAACTTCTTTATCATTCATGACTAATCTTTTTATAATGGGTTAAAATAATGCGTTCAAATCATCTTTAGTTACAGATGTTCTTTTCACTTTTACATACCATCCATGTTTTAGGAATGTATACCACCCATTCGTATAATCTATGAATTCATCTGTTGTAAAAGTTATATCCTTATTTAAAATATGATTTTTAATAGTTGCTTCATGTAATTCAAGTTCCGGCAAATCAGGTGGATCAATTTCTTCTAATATTACTTCAGTCCCTTTATACATATAATAATTATCATGAACAGAGACTTCTGTATTAGGTGGTTTTTTCTTTTTCTTTCGTTTCGGCATAATTATTACCCTTTTGAAATACTTACACGACCAAACCAACCACGACAATATTTTTCTTGTTTTGGACTTTTACCCATATAGTCAATATAATGCATACCTTGAAGTACATTCATCATTTTAACTAATAGAAATGCATCGTCATTAGTCAAGTAGATAGATAAACTATTTAATGTTCCTGGTCCAAGTTGACCATCTTCAACCATATCCGGAAATAATTTCTGATTACGGTTTAAACGGTTTAAAGATATCTGTAAGAATTTGACGGCTCTGCTTTTACTCATATTTACACTTGTATCGAATAATTCACTGGCTACAGATTGATCTTTAATTTGATCTCCTTGAAACTTATCCCAGAACTCTTGTTTATAGAATGTTTCAACAAGTGGTTCTAAACTCGGCTCATCTTTTAAACATTCAGGAAAATTGGACATTGACTTTAACCTGTCCACAATAACCCATCCGGGCCACCCAGGATGAAATCGCCTTGATATGCCTTTATATGTTTCTGCACCGGCATCATCTGGATCATTAACATATCCACCTTCGTGTCCCATTGTTTGATCATATTCTATTTTAAAATTCGCCATTTAACTACCCTCTATTGGTATTGTTATTATATTTCTTTTTTGTAATTCGTCTTTTGCGGATTGATTAATCCATATAGGATCAAATATTGTACAATGTATATTATCCGGCAATATGTATTTGCCATATGTCAACTCAGTTGGTGAATCGAAATTTAAATATATCATTTCACTACAATATAGATTCTCATCGTCCGAATCAAAATTATAATCATATTCTATATCATCATCATAAAAATCTAATGTTTGTTTAATAGCGAGCGGAATTAAATCTGGGCGATTACATCTCAAAATACAAACATGATCACATCGAAGAAATGTAATTAGATTGTCTTCATTAATTCCTTTTCCAATCATATGAATAATTCTATTATCCCCAACATATTGAGCGGCATGTGTCCAAAAACCAGGAATAGCTAAACCACCAATATAATGATCATATCTTCTAAGAAGCACATCGCCCGGTTGGATTATATCCATTATTTGTTCTACATGTGGACCTTTAATATGGTATGAAGTTTCACCGAGAATAACTATACCAAACTTATAAATTCTAATGTTTCCAATAACATTGACTACCCATTTCCATGCACTAGAATTTGTAATAAATTTTAAGTTCATAATCCTTAATTCTCCAAATTAATTATGTCCCATCTTTGGATCTACTATGGGCTCTATGTAATTTCATATTATAACAAGCAGTCCAATCATGATCCTCTGCGTCGACAACATTAGTTTTAGTTGTTACTTTTAATCTCATACCCTGTCCAATTGGATCTGCATCATCTGTATCAATATGCACACTATCGTTATATAATAATTGAAATTGATTCATAAATCTAGTTAAAATAGTTTCAACAACAAATATATTAAAATCTCCATCTCCATTTGGTGCTGGGGATATATTTTCAAATAATTTAGTTGATGTATTCCATGTCGCATTCCAAAAGCATAAAGATTTAACTGCATCTTTATCACCTGGAGGATGAATAAATACTAACCCACCGTCTGGTTGTGTGAGATCATTTATAATATTTACATTACCAACACCACCATTTAATATAGCAGGAACAATAACTGGATTAACACCATCCCATAGATATTCAGAACTTTCACCCATCGTGAACTGTACCGTTCTCGGAACAACTTCAACACTAACAGTATCTAAATATGCACCAACCCATTGGAGATATCCTTCTTGTAAATATGTTAAGTTGTCGATCGTATTAAAATCTGCATATAATAATGATGTTATATCGTCACCGATTTTATGAATAACTTTTATTTCTATTCCATGACCTGCAATATCAATATCAGTGTTATCATCGTCTGCCCCAGAGAAATGAACCTTAGTTCCAAAAGGTCTAACTGTTGGTTGTATAACTAATTTATTCTGTTTATTTGTTGCAAAGGTTTCTTCAACCGTTTGTATAATTGTTGTCTTTGTTGGATCTATCTCATGTGCAGAATTATTAGGACAAACAGTTGGTTCCGTTTCTCCCCAAGTTTCATACGGCATATTTTCAACATTACACCATACTTTATAATTATGTACCGTTGTCATAGCCTCCCCTTATTCTGGTATATTGTCAATAACATTTCCGGAAAATGCAATCATAAAAGAACTTATATATAAATCTTTAGCGCCTTTTATTCCTTGAAGTTCTAAAAGACATTCAGTTTCTGGTAAATTAATATTAGTCTGTTGTGAATAAATAGTGTAATTCGATATTTTATTTGTTACATACCAATCAAAATATACTTCACATGTATGCGCATTACATAATCTTAATCCACCATAACCTTTAATGCATGCTTTAATCCCAGAAGGTATACCTAGAGATTTAGTCCCATTAAATATAATATGAGCTAATGTCTTATAACTATTACTATTAATTTTACGATAATATGAAGAACCACTATGATCACCAAATGGAATAATAATATCTCCACTTCCACCACTTCCACTATCTCCTGAATCTCCTCCACTCGCTAGTTCACCAGTATGAGCAGAAATAATATCATCTAATGTATAATTTTCGTCTTGAGTTAAAGCAGATTCAAACCAAACAATACAATCATCATCCTCGATATTGGCATCAATATGATGTAAAGCAGCAGAGATATTAGATCCAGTAATTTCATCTTGCAAGATTGTTATATCTACTTTATGATTAATTATAAAATCATCATATATAGAATATGTATAATTGTTTAATGCCATTTAATCACCCTTTTACGATCGTTTGGACTCTACCGACATCACCAGAATCTAATCGTACTTTGATTCCACGAGTATGTTTTGGTTTACTGGTCAATATATTTTTAACTACACCTTTAGTTAATATACCTGTTCTTTGATCTTTCTTCTTAACTATTAAGACTGTAGTTCCAGGTTGTATATTATTTCGATACCAGTGATCACTATTTGATTTATGTATCTTATTCTTAGGTTTTGATTTAAACATTTGATAAGTAGATAACATATTAATATTCCCATATTTCTTCTATGATTTTATCAACGCCCAATGATTTCATTTTAATTGTGATAAATTCCATAATTGTTGGTTGAAAAGGAGATCTGATAAGAGGCATATGTGCTTCATTAGGTGTACGATCACCTTTTTTATTATTACATATTTTACAAGAAGCTACACAGTTCACGAAAGTATTTTTTCCACCGCGAGAACTTGGTATAATATGATCTATTGTTAATCTCTCTGTTGAGAAGTATGTACGACAATATTGACATTGATTCTTATCTCGAATTAAAACATTCTTTTTATTCCAAGGAACTTTACCTTTATATAGTTTACGAATGAATTTAACCCATTTAATAACACTAGGAACCAATATACTCCTGCTTACACTTTTAATAACTCGTGTAGTTGTTTTTAATACTTCTACTTTGCCCATAATAATTAGATTAATAGCTCGCTTCCAATCAATAGATGTTAAATAGCTATAGTCAGCATTTAGAACTATTACTTTTTTTGTTCGTTCCATTTCATAAAATTCTCCTACTTATCTGTTTACACCCTCCAATAAATGAGTTAAACTTTCCAAATTTCTAATCTTGCTCGGCGAATAGATGCCCTATTCCCTAATTTACTACAACACCAATCAATAGTTATATGATGATCTCCAGCGGATAATGTCTGGTAATCAAATCCACTAATAGGATAGAATTGATCTGACCCTGTATCTTTCGGTTCCGATTGTAATTCCATTATATTTAATGTATCATCAATTCGAACTCGGCCTTTAAAATCATTTTTACCATCATTATAATTCCATTCAAAATAAAAACCGATTCTATATTTACCACCAATTAAACCAGTTAAATCGAGTCTTACTTTTTCTTGAAATTGATTATTAGTCGTTTGTTGTAAAGAATCAGATGTTATATTATTTAATTCATCCATACCTGATCCTGCTGGTCCTGTTGGTCCTGGTGGGCCACCAGCAATATTAGTTATTAATGACCAAGCATCATTATTTTTAACATATACATCTTTAGTATCTGTATCTAAATAATAATCATTATTTTCACCTAGGGTTATAGTCGGTATTCCTACACCAGCGTACCATCTTGATCCTGAAGGACCAGGATCGCCTTTATCCCCTTTAATTATACTAATTTTATATGCTTCTAATTTAGCAGATTGTACATATGAAAGATTACCCTCGCCTTGAATTTGTAATGTAATATATTCCCCAGCATTAAACCATTCAATAAAATCGCTAGATAAAGTATCAGTTATTTCTGTGTGACAAAAATATAAATCTGTCTTATTAGTGTCATATGAATCAAGTATTGCGGAAACGCTATTCTTTAATACTCTAGAACTGGATGTTCCATTAATTGTTGTGTAGCCACCAGTTGGAGATGGTAAACTAAAATTAACTTTACTCTTTACACAAAACCATCCAGATTCATCAAAAACAAGTTTAGCTTCATCATGATGTAATTTTGTAGGTTCAGATACACTATCTACAATTGGTAATATAAGATCTTGATATGCGGCAGGAAAAACAGCCTGTGTATTAGACCGTATTCGACATTGAACGATAGATGTGTCAATATCAAATTCATATTTTTTATAATCGGATCCATCCCAAATATAGAATGATCCAGTATCTTTCGCAATATAAAGTTTATTCTCTTCACCAGTCACTGAAAAATTAGATACTGAATTATAAAAATATGTATCTGTTATCTTAACTTTACCTAATCCATCTCCAACCCACAATTCCTTTTTATCAAGGGCAAGCGCTGGCTCCCCTCTCTTTAGGGAAGCACTAACAACATTACTACTTGGTCCTCTTTTTAATTGTACTTCTTTTATTATGTTAGTCATTATGCTTCCTTATCCCATATTATAATTCACCACCATCGATAGAAAAGACATGATACTCTAAATTACCGGTCGATCCATTATAAGTAGGAACAGCACCATCTGTTAATCCAGCTTCATCGATTTGTAATGTTCCAAAATCAAAATTATGAGCACTTAATTCAGACATAATTTTATTAGCAGACCATCCAAAGTCAACATCACCTGCACCGGCAGAATCTTTAATTACAGCAGTTTTTGCTCTAGCATCTGTGTAATATAAATTTGATCCTTCTGGTATTTCTGTTGTTGTTAAACTAACTGTTGGACCTGCATTACCATTAATAGTCATAACACCATCTGGAGCAGTTAGCATTTCTTGCCAAGTAGATCCTGTCCAAATCTCGGTTTTATTAGTTGCTGTGACTATGGCAATATCGCCAGTTTGAGCAGATAATGCATCTCGTTCTGTATTATCGGCAACAACATGAACATCTGTGATTGCTAAATCAGGAAGATATGAATTAGGTATTTTATTACCACTGTCGAGAGGACACAATCCATCAATCTGACCTCTCCAATTATTTGTGATACGGGCATCGACACCGGCATTAAAATCACTAATATCAGATATGTTTAATGTTCCAGTACCACATGTAATCAATGTATACTGTGCCGCTTTATAAACATAGAGTGAAGACTCATTGGCTAATGTTTCATCAGTCAATACTAAGTATAATTTATTTTCTTCACCAGAACCAGGGAGAGATGCACGATCACTAACAACAACCATATCAGATATTCTAACTTTACCTGATCCATCTCCTACCCACATGGACCTCGTATCGATAGCAATGGCCGGTTCCCCGCGTAATAAAGATGTAGCAGCTACAGCATTTTCATTTCCTCTTTTTAGTTGTACTTCTTTGATTACCATTGACATTTGTTAATTCTCCTTATTAATTCTTTAGATAGGGTCTAAATCCCCACCATTAATATTTATTCCATCCATAACATCGTTAACAACATTAGACTGCGCTTGTGTCATAAATCTACGATCTGGTTCTTCTATTACACTTGAAGCAGGTAGTTGTTTTAATACAATTTGATTAAGAGCAAGATTTTGTTCATCATTTATGAATCTATGATCTGAATCCTCAATAACATTTTCTGCTAAAATTAATTCTCCATCACCACTACCACCTAATGGTTTCCATTCAAAGAAATTGTTAATTTTAGTATAAATCCAAAATTGATTATCCTTAACAACAACTTCATTCTCTTCTGGATCAGGTGGAAATTTGGACGGAGTATTAGCAACAATAGAAAATCTACCTACATCTAAAATATGTTGTCGACGAATCGTTTTCGTGTTATTCATATCGATAGATGGGGAGACTTGAGTAATAGTCTTTTTTACTTGAGTAATAACAAAAGACTTGTGCTCATTAGTATTTCCCATAAGCTTAATCTCCAATTTTTAAACTTTTTATATAGAAATAGTTATTTATAATACGACAATTTTATGTCGTAAAATAGTTTTATTTCGGTGGATTAAAATCTCATATAGTCTCATTATATTTAAAACTATTCTTATTTTAATTAATTGATATATTTTTTCAAGGAGTACGTTACATGGCATCATCTCAAGGCACAGTTAAATGGTTTAATGACAAGAAGGGTTTTGGTTTTATTGAGCAAAATAGTGGGGACGATGTTTTTGTACATTTCTCCAGCATACAGGATAAAGGATTCAAATCGCTTGCAGAAGGTCAGGAAGTCGCATTCGATGTAGTTGATGGTCAAAAAGGACCTGAAGCAAAGAATGTAGTGAAACGCTAAACTAAAATAGACAGTATGACTATATGAGATTCCACTAATAATAAGACTGGATTAGAGAGCTAATGCGAGTGCTACTATAGCACCAATAGTTACTATTACTAATCCAGTTTTATTTATCGCATTGTCAATATTATGTTGACTCTTTTCTTGTCTATAACGATTTTCGCTATCTACCCAAAGTTCCCGATACATTAAAGTTTTTTGACGTTCTAAAGAAACAAGTTCTTTTAATGCATTTATCTCACTGATATATGTATTAATTAAATACTCTTGTTCAATAGCAACTGCCTTATAAGATTTTGTCAATTTAAGTAATCCGCCTATTTTACCGTATTCCTTAGGAACTAATAATATATGAGTGGCCCCTTCCGCAGTAGGTAATTCTTTTATAGTCTGACCATTCATTTTTACATACATAGGTATTAATTTAGATGGCTTAGGTAACTTTGCCAACTGTGATTGTACCTCATATGCTTCAGTCTTATCAAATTTTATCTCTATAGGTGTGACAGGAGTAAATTTTGCTGGAGCACAAGATGCACATAAGAAACATAAACAAACAAACATTGACATAATTTTCATAACACTAACCTTTATAGGATTAATATGATTAAATTTCCGAATCAACCAACAAATAACATTGGCGTGGTTAAAGTTCCTGTTATAATGCTCCCTGTATTTCCTGAAGTTGGTGTACTTGGAGAAATAGTAGATCATTATAATGGCAAATGGTATACCTTGCATGAGATTATTGAAGCTCAATTAATGATAGAAGAAATGATAAAGGAGGCACAGAGACGTGGATCAAATGGTACAAATACACAACCGACTGAGTGATAAACGTCGAAATACATGGACTCGTGATGTATTCGGTGATCCTCCATGTGCTATTGAAATTGAGTTAGATACTCCACATATACGGAAAAGAGAGAAAGATACACATATAACTGAATATACGGATCCAACTGTCGCAATTATCCAATTGTTAGTTAAGATCGAAAATTACTCGACAGTTCGAATTAATAAGGCGGCGATTATTTCCGCCTTTATTAATGAATTATCTGCTAAACAAAAACGCGATCTTCGAATACAATTAGAAAGAGAGGAGTTTGATAACTCATGATAAGAATTCAATGGGAGATGCCAGATACAGCTAGTCACTTACAAGGAATGATTGGGAAACAGACAATAGAATCTATTCCTATTAAAATAACAGTTTCGGGAGATGATCAACCTATGGAGATTCAAACTATAGAATCCATACATGGTCCTCCAATGCAAGTACCATATCATCATAATCGTTACCCAAATAGTAGCGGTGTATATGAATTGATTAATAGATTAGTGGATGTGTTGGATGTAAATGTACATTCAATTATATTACAATTATTAAAGAATAGATCTGATAATAAGGATCTTCTTAATTTATCTAAACACCTTGAAAGAATAGTTGCGGAGAGATTATGATTAAAGTTCTTTATGATTATAAATGGGGAGATAATGGTACCCCAACAGATTTTAAAATAGTCCTTGACCAAATGTCTACATTTGATCGTGAACGTAAATCAGATGTGACTCAAAAATATGAAAACTTACATATGAATGATACAATGGGATTAATTGCTGTTTTCAAACATCTACTTCATAATACCGAAGCTAATATTGGTGAGTTTATGATTGGAATATGCGAGGACCATTTATCAAAAAAAGAAGTCATAAAAATTATAGGCGCTCTTGGAAAAAGTGTCTTCGAGGAAATATCATGATCGAAATATCTAGTAGAGCAATTCCTGAGAAATATGAAGGGGATTTTCCAAAAGTCAATCCAGATAATATTCATGCTAAATTAGAATTTACTGGATTCCATCGAACCCAATGTAAACCTGTTTATATTAATAACAGTACTCAATTTGCTTTAGAATTTGATTCTAAGGCAATAACAGGTCACACAGAAGGTATTACATTATTCATTCAACATGTCGCTAATAATTTAGCAGACGTTGATCTTCCTAAGATTATTTTGGAATTAATTGATAATGTATGTGATGAAGACAAGAGTAGAATTCGGGCATATATTGAAAGTCAACAATTAAAGGATTTCTAACATGATTGATATAAGCTATCACACAAGTCGAAAAATAACTAAGACTGTCGATGTTCAAAACCTTGTTACTTCCATTAATATGGAAAATACTATTAGAACCCGAGACAAAGAAGACGGAACTAATAGAATTCTAGATCAATTAAATAACTTATCTAACGAAGAAGGGGTATTTCAGTTAATAGCAATTCTTCATAGTGATCGAGCATTTAATTTGGAAGTATTTATTAAAACTGTTGCTAATCATTTAGGAACAGACGCATTAACTAAACTAACAACTGTATTACAAAAGATCTTATTTGAGAGGGCAT
>PJEL010002696.1_pt1 | contig 15950 bp, 11 predicted proteins | sample 1853271 | NCBI WGS metagenome assembly PJEL01 (sample SAMN08108733, study PRJNA415343) | Invertebrate metagenome, whole genome shotgun sequencing project. | host: Globobulimina | place: Sweden: Gullmar Fjord | collected 2015-08
TTTACAGCATTAGAGGAGGAGCAGGAAGAAAAGAAAGATACGGACAAAGATGGATAAAGCCCCCCTGACCGAACACCTGAGTGAAGCAAGAAACAGGATTGTTGTGGCGCTGATTGCCATAATGGTTGCGTTTGGTGTTTGTTATTATTATTCAGAATTCATTTTTAGATACTTAACCTTTCCGCTGCACAACACCATGAAGTTCTCTTTTGAATACCCGTATCTATCATTTGTGCCGGGAACAATGTTTGATTACAAACTTGTGGTGCTTCGCCCGGTTGAAGCCCTATGGACGCATATAAAAATATCATTTATCAGTGCGTTTATTATCAGTTCCCCTATTATCTTCTATGAAATCTGGAAGTTTATAGCTCCCGGTTTACTGCCAAAAGAAAAAAAATATGCGGTGCCGTTTGTTCTGACCACGACTTGCCTGTTTATGGTCGGGGCATTGTTCTGTTTTTTTATTGTACTGCCGTTTGCGATGAATTTTCTTCTTGATTACAAGATGGAAAACCTTGAAAATAGTTGGACGCTGGGTTATTACATTGATTTCTGTTTAACATTTATATTGGCTTTTGGCGCTGTCTTTGAACTTCCAGTTGTTACGGTATTTGCAACGAGGCTGGGCATTGTTACTACGGATTTCCTTGCAAAAAACAGGAAATATGCTGTGCTGATAGCCTTCGTGATCGCTGCGGTTCTTACGCCTACGCCCGATGCGTTTAACCAGACGTTGATGGCCGTCCCTATCATTGTATTATATGAAGTAGGAATAGTGGCATCGAGAATCCTTAATAGAAAGAAGAAGCCCAAGGAAGCTGAAGAAAAAGAGTAGAAACGATGCTTTAGTTTTTGCTACGGGAGCCAGCCTTTATCTTCCTGTACTTGTCCTCTCCCACGCACTCTTTGGCAAACGCACACCAGTCAAGACAGGTTGGTCCGATTATTCTTGTTACTTCACTTCCGCAGGACTTGCATTTTGTCTCTGTCTCGTCAGTCCACATTTCTACCTCTGCACCGCAATTGCGGCAGGTGATATCTTCAGGACTTGGATTTCTTATGTCCTTACTGCCGGGACATTCATTTTTAAATATGCTCATGGATATATGATATTAGAGCGGTAAATATATTTCTATGATATTGGTCATAAGGCCGGTTTAATTATCATTTCTTTCTGTTCCTTCTAAACTTTTAGCTCGGCGATGCCGATGTATAAACATAGTAAAGCTTGATATGCTGTATGTGCGTTCTGTATCACCCAACTGATTGATGATAAACCGTATGAATAACGTTAAGATGGAGGCTGTTCAATGGGACTAGAAACAGATGATGAACTGACTGAATTCTATAAGAGGCTGAATGAAGAGATCATGCCTCTATTTGATAAAGCAGTATCAAATGGCAATATCACTTTTCCGAATCCAAATTTGGTTAAGTGCTGGAAAGTCATGGGCTGCACGACGACTGATTGTAACCTGAACGGTAATGGGACCAGCGAGAAACCGGTCAGGTGCTGGCAGGAAGCAGGCACGTATTGTGGTGGGAAGCCGCAGGGGAGTTTCGTGCAGAAAAACGGTGATTGCCGCAATTGCCCAGTATTTAAGGATTCCTGCCCTACAATTATTGAAGAAGTCGGTGAGCGCTTTAATAATATGATGTTCCTGTTGAATAAGCAGAATGAAAGCATTGTGGAAGATAAGGAGCGGATAGAACACCTCAATAAAGAGCTGATTTCTTCTCTGGAGCAGCTGAACATAAAGAATAGGGAATTCCAGGAGATGATGATAACTGACAGGCTTACAGGTCTTTATGGTCGCCACCATCTGGTCTCTGCCCTTGAAGATGAAATTGCCAGGTGTCACAGGTATTCGCATTCACTTACCCTTATGATGATAGATATCGATCATTTTAAGGAGTTTAATGAACTATACGGCTATAAGTCCGGCGATGAAATGCTCAGTTATGCCGGTACGCTGATAAAGAAGAATATTAGAAAGTTCGACCGGGCGTTCCGATATAGTGCAAAGGAGTTTGTAGTAGTTCTGCCTGAAACTGATTTGACACTCGCCTACATAGTTGCAGAAAGAATACGCAAGGCATTTGAAAATCATTCATTTACGGTGAGCAATAAAAAGAGCAGTGATAGTGAAGAAGTGTCGCGTACGTTTAGTATCGGGATTTCTGCTGCATTTAACTTTACTACTAATAATATAGGTATTGAAGACTTAATAAGTCAGACAGCACAAGCAGTAAGCGAGGCCAGAGAAAAAGGCGGCAATATGTGTATCAGGCATGAATGATATTTAAATATGCACTGCATTTCCTGATGCCTCTTAAAGCCGCCTGTGTTATGCGTGCCCCTCTTTCGTTTCCCAAGCAGTTCTTGCCTGAACAAAAGGTGGCTGGTTTAGACTTTATTCCAGCAATCCGTCTGCACTAGATAGGTTTCCAGTATTTTATTCAACTCGTCATCCTGATTCAGATTCCTTGCTTTTAATCCTTCCAGAAGCTGCCTTGGGATCTGAATTGTACAGAGTTTATCATTTTTGATAAGCTGAAATTTATATGCGATCTGCATGAAAATATAGAATATACGAAATACGATGATAGAGCCGTCGATCTCTTTAATCTTCTCCTCAACGATTTCGTATGATGGTACTTGTTCCTTTGTAACCTGTCGATCCATTGTTTTCTACACCTCTGTTTTTATTTTTAAGATTTTATATCCTGGTTCATATTTTGTCTATAACTTTTTAATCACTAGTTTAAATAGTTCGTTATGTGTACGTTTATCCATTTAGAGTCCCACCAGTAGAGCGGAGATACTTCATATCCGTGAACTAGGACTCCATAATGGAGGTGATCGCCACCTGCCAGGCCTGTTGCCCCTGTTTTGCCTATTAAGTCGCCTTTTTGGACAGTGTCACCTTCTGCAGCGATGAGCTCGGATAAATGCCCGTAAATAGTAAATAATCCAAGGCCGTGATCAATGATGACAGTTCCTCCGTAGATGCTGAGATCATCTGAAAACTTCACAACGCCTGCGTTGGCAGCTGGTACTGGAGCGTGAGCATATGAAGCAAGGTCATATCCGAGATGAGCACTCCTGCTGATTACTTTCCCGTCATACACGTATTCTCTCTTGTCTCCATATTTGGCCATTACCTGACTGTTTCTCATCTGTAAGAAACGCCCTTCCCATAAGAGTTTCGGCTCTGTTGTTTTTGAGATATCTATAATTTTCTCCAGACTCTCTTTTCTCCAGTCCTCATTTACAGTTCTGAAAGCATTTGCAGGGTCTGATATTTCAGTGACATTTAATAAGGGCGTTACCACATTCCTAATAAAGGAATCATCGATAGTTATTGTTGACACCTTGTGTTCTTTCATTTTGAGCCGGGTTGACAGGGCTCTCACCTTTTGATTGCCGGCAGCATCTTTTGCAATTGCATAAAATGCACTCCCTTCTTCAATGTCAAAAGGGGCCGGGAAAAAGACATAGTAGGTTGCTGGAATAGATCTTTTTTTCCTGCTTCCCATGTTAAGTAATTCGGCCTGTTCGTCAGTCTCTGACGTAACCTCAAATGCCGGAAACGACAGATCCCCCAGTTGAACATAGACCGAATCTGCGTCTGTTGCTCTTAATACGGCAAACCCTGCACTGCCCTGAGTTATAACCGCTGGAGATTTCTGTATTTCAAGCTTTGGAGGTTTCGTATCAATTACAGTTTTAACGGTGTATGTGACTTCTTTAAAAAAACCTGCCGTTGCTTCAATAATTATTACGGCTGAAGCATCCTTTAACTTTAACTCTCGGGGATTAATGCTTAAAGTGTATATTTTATCTGAATTGTCAGGGGTATCATTCAGTAGCTCAATCTTTTGTCCCCCTTGTAACATATTGATAGTAACGGATTTAACGTTCTCTGTATGAAGAGTAACCGTTTTTTCTGCAGACAGAAGCTCAAGTGCCTCAATTCCGCTGACCACAGGGTCTGAAATAAGGAATAACTTATAAATAAAATAAGCCAGAACAAGTATAATGAATGGGAGTATGAGAATCAGGCCCACCCGGCCAAAACCATTTCTTTTCGTATTTGTCAGCATATGCTTTTCCTCTGTACTATATATAAACTTAATATAAACGTATTATCTATGATTATCATCATAAATGAGCCGTGTATTATCCCTTAACGTCAATAAAAATGCAAGATAAATCGTATGTTGTCAAATAAATTGACTTAACCGATTAAATACTTTATATTCTTAAAATTATGAAGCCTACCGTAAAAACCGTTGACTTCCTTGTAATTGGCGGGGGTGTTGCAGGTCTCAGGGCAGCTATTGAACTGGCCTCACAGGGGAGCGTGATGGTTCTTACCAAAGACAAGGCCACCGAGAGCACGACCGGTTACGCTCAGGGCGGCATCGCGGTTGCATTAAGCGATGAAGATGAAGTCTGTATCCACTATGAGGACACGATCAATGCCGGTGACGGGCTCTGTAATGAAGACGCTGTCAGAAGCATGGTGGAAGAAGGCCCGGAGTATTTACTTGAACTTATGTCCTGGGGGGCAGAGTTTGACAGGGAAGGGAGCAACCTTGCTTTTACCCGTGAAGCAGCGCACTCCCGAAGAAGAATTCTCCACTCTCATGGCGATTCGACAGGCAAGGAGATTGAACGGGTCCTCATAAAAAAAGCCCGGTCGTTTCCCTCTGTTTCACGCTATGATTTCGCGTTTACCCTTGATCTAATTGTTCGGGACGGCAGGTGTGTCGGTGCGGTTGTGCTGCGGGGAGATCAACTTATACATGTCCTTGCAAAGGCGATAATCCTGGCAACCGGGGGTGCCGGCCAGCTGTACTCAAGGACTACAAATCCGATGATTTCGACCGGGGATGGCATTGCAATCGCATACAGAGCTGGAGCACGGATCGTTGATATGGAGTTTATTCAGTTCCATCCTACTACTCTGTTTTCTCCAGGCGCTCCCCATTTTCTTCTGAGTGAGGCGATGAGAGGAGAAGGGGCGGTCCTGAAAAATGTGAATGGGTACAGGTTTATGCCGGATTATTACGATGCGGCTGAACTTGCACCTCGGGATGCAGTGACGAGGGCCATAGTCTCTGAAATGGTCAAAACAAAGTCAAAACATGTGTACCTGGATCTCACGGACCTAAAGCAGGATTACGTAAAAAATAGATTCCCGTTAATATATGCAACATGTCTTCAATATGATATTGATATTACCGAGGAAATGGTTCCTGTCTGCCCTGCTGCACATTATATTATGGGCGGTATTTACACAGACTTATATGGTGAATCGAATATCAAAGGACTGTTTGCTGCTGGAGAGGTAGCATGTACAGGAGTTCACGGGGCTAACCGTCTTGCGTCCAACAGTCTGCTGGAAGGGCTCGTGTATGGGGCCAGAACGGGGAAGAGGGCGGCAGAGTATGCCAGCGGGATACAAATGCCTTCATCCTCAGATGTCACGGATCTTTCGGAGCATGAGAAAGAAGAGTCTTCAACTATAGTGAATGACATAGACAAGTCTAGGAGCTCCTTGAGGCAGGTGATGTGGCACAAGGTTGGGATTATAAGATGTAATAAATCTCTGGGTGCAGCTAAGAAGTGGTTATCCAGACAGGAGCATATATTAAATGCCCCGTGCAACAGCAGGCGAGAATATGAACTGAAAAATATGATGATCACCGCCAACTTAATCACTGATTCGGCGCTTCTCAGAAAGCATAGTGTAGGAGCACATTACCGTTCTGATTTCAAGTTGAAGGGAGAGGGCGGGCATCGGCACACAGTGTGTCAGAAAAGCAGGGTTGTCGAATGGCTGGTTGGTTAGGACATTACATGATGCGCCCGACGATTCAGAACAATGCAGCAGTTATTCTAATTTCTTAGTAAAACGAAATAACTATTTTTCCTGCTCCATGGGGCTGTAAAACGATCTAAGCTTAAAAGACTTCGAGAAATACTCCGTCGCCTTATTCATCTGCTTTTTTTCATAATACGCATACCCGAGGAAATAGTATGCGCTGGCGTCTTGATTGTCTTTTACGTAGTCCTGTATTAGCTCTATCGCTTTATCTGTTTGCCCCTTGTAATAAAGAGAGTAGGCCTTTTCAACTGGAGTTGTTTCAGCCAGGCACAAAGAAACAGTCAGAAAAGAAAAAATCAATACGGCAGCTGCGATAAACTTCATAATACCCTCCCTACACAGGTAATGTTTATTATGGTAAAAAATGAGTTTTGTTATTTTTTGTCCTTCTTCTTTACTATTTTACTGAGGTCCTTTTTTTGCTTTAATATCAGATTCCTGTAAAACTCTGTCGAATACACTGTTGGGACAGAGCCCTCATTGAAGAATTCTACCATTTTTTCGGTCTCATTGGTAGCTAAAAGTCCTGTCAGGGGATCAATGACAGCAGTAACAATCCTGTCAGGGATAGTAAAGTTCTTTATATCTTTCCTTCTGGCCGCCTTTCCGTCAAGCGGTGAAACTTCGGCAAGAGCTTTTTTCATGAAGTTGACCCAAATGGGAGCGGCAGCCTTTGAGCCGGTTTCTTCCTCCCCCAGAGTCCTCACTTTGTCAAATCCGACCCACACACTTGTAGCCAGTTCGGGAGTGTACCCGATGAACCAGGCGTCTACATATTCATTGGTCGTGCCAGTCTTTCCTGCCACCGGCCTTTTAAGGGCTTTTGCCCGCCATCCGGTACCCTTTTTTACTACGTCCTCAAGCATAGATGTGGCGAGAAAAGCTGCCTGAGGGCTTGCTGTCTGGACGCCTTGGGGTTGATTATTCTCAATTACGTGTCCGTTTCGGTCAAGGATATATTTTATTGCAATCGGTTCTGTTCTAATGCCTCCGTTGGCAAAGACGCAGAACGCCGAAGTCATTTCAAGAGGTGTCATGCTGAGGCTTCCGAGGGCGAGTGTCAGATTGTTGGGGAATGGTCCATTGATTCCTATATTACGGGCAAATTTAATTACTTTGTCTACCCCGATTTCCTCAAGGAGCTTAACTGTAACAATGTTTCTGGAATGAATGAGTGCGTCCCTGAGCCTCGTTGTCCCGTGGTATTTTTCATCATAGTTTTCTGGCTCCCAGTCTCCGTACTCCTTGCTCTCATAGACAAGGGGTTCATCCACAATAACGCTTGCCGGAGTGTAACCGTAATTCATAGCAGCGGCGTATACGAAGGGCTTAAACGCTGAGCCCGCCTGTCGTTTTGCGTACAAGGCTCTGTTGAATTCACTTTTGTTGAAATCATAGCCTCCGACGATCGCCCTGATATATCCGGTTGAGGGTTCCATTGCTACAACGGCTCCCTGCACCAGGGGCTCCTGTTCCAGCGTAAATACCGGATATTCACCACCGAGTTTTTTCACCCTCACATGTATAACGTCTCCAGGCTTCAGTATATTTGTAAGCTTGAGTTTTCTGAATTTTTCAACTATATCCCCTTTGGAGTTAATAACTTTTCTGGCCCACTTCGCGTCCCCTAGGAACATCTTTCCGATGAGTCCTCTAGTCTTTACAGTCGCCTCAGAAGTCGAGACCTTAAGGACGGTTGCAGTCATAAGGTCTCCCTTTTTCATAACAACTGTCTTGAAGGAGTCCTTTTCCTGCAGCTCCTTGTTGACATTGATATCTTTGTGTCCGAGCGGGCCTCTGTATCCCTGTCTCTTGTCCACCTTCTTCAACCCGTTCTTTAACGATTCTGTTGCCGCGACCTGTATGTTTTTATTCAACGTCGTATAGACCTTTAGCCCGCCTTTGTATGTCATTTCTGTGCCGTACGTATCTTCAAGATTTTTTCTGATGTATTCCAGGAAGTAGTTTGGCTTAAACGTCTTTTGCCGCGTGCTTGCCAGGTACAGGGGCTCTTCGTAAGCCTGGTCAGCCTGCTCCTTCGTAATATAGTTCAATTCATGCATTCTCCTAAGCACGATGCGCTGTCTCTGTTTAGCCTTGTCGAGATTGTTGTAGGGGGTGTACCTGCTGGGTGCTTTGACGAGGCCGCATAGAAGTGCCGACTCTGCAAGAGTTAAATCAGAGGCGGATTTGCCGAAATGGGATCTAGCTGCCATTTCAATTCCGTATGCACCGTGGCCGTAGTATATGCTGTTTAGGTAGAGCTCCAGGATCTCTTCCTTTGTCATGTTCTTTTCGAGTCTGTATGCAAGCGTCGCTTCTTTTAATTTCCGTATAATAGTCCGTTCTGGAGTCAGGAATACTACTTTTGCAAGCTGCTGGGTAATGGTGCTGGCACCTTCTTTTATTCGCCCTGCCTGAATGTCTTTAGTGATGGCCCTTATAATTGCGATATAATCTATTCCTTTGTGCATCCAGAACCGTGAATCTTCGATCGAAACAATGGCCTTTATGACTGTTTCAGGAATCTTTGAGATCGGAACATAGTCACCCTTTTCAATCGTGAACTCCCCTATGAGCGTATCATCGTCCGCATAGACACTAGTGCCGTTGGCTGGTCTAAACTCTTTTATCTGCTCAATTTGAGGGACCCCTTGTGTAAGCGCAAAGTATCCGCCGGTGAGAATTCCGGAACATAATACAATTAATAGAATTATCGATTTAGTAATGAAGCTCTTCATGATAGATGAAATTATAGTAACCGTGTAGCTGAACTGTCAATTTAAGCAGATTAGTAGTGGACGAAGAGAGGCTCTAATGAGTAATCGAGGGGGTAGAATTCATACTTTATTGGTGTAGAATACTAATGTCTAAATTATTTTTTATCAACAGGTGATATAAACAGGGATTTTGTTATAATATTAGCTATGCTTGGAATTATTACAAAAATATTCGGCACAAAAAACGACCGTGAGATTAAAAAACTCTGGAAAACAGTAGAGCAGATCAATGATCTTGAAGAGTCTATCTCCTCTCTTGATGATGCCGGACTAAAGGCCAAAACAGCGGAATTCCGAGGTAGAATTGAAGCAGGCGAAAACCTGGATGACATGCTGCCTGAGGCATTTGCGGTGGTCAGAGAGACTTCTCTCAGGACACTTCAAATGCGTCACTTCGATGTCCAGCTAATTGGTGGGATCGCGTTGCATCGCGGGACAATCGCAGAAATGAAGACAGGTGAAGGTAAGACGCTAATGTCGACACTCGCTGTGTACCTGAATGCGATCGACGGCAGAGGTGTTCATATCGTTACTGTTAATGATTATCTTGCAAAGAGGGACGCCCAGTGGATGGCCCCGCTCTATTCATTTCACGGTCTGTCCGTTGGAATAGTCCAGCATGACAGCTCTTATATCTTTGATGCTTCTTATCACTCCGAAGACAGCAGACTTAAGCACCTGAGATCTGTTGAGAGAAGAGAAGCATACGCCGCCGACATTACTTACTGTACCAATAATGAGCTCGGATTTGATTACCTCAGGGACAATATGAAGTATCACATGAATGATTATGTCCAGAGGGAGTTGAACTTTACGATTGTTGATGAGGTTGACAGTATCCTGATTGACGAGGCAAGAACCCCGCTTATTATTTCAGGTCCTTCGGAAGAGTCAACGGACAAGTATTACAAGATCAATAAAATAATTCCTAAACTTGAACTTGAAACTGACTATACAATCGATGAAAAAGCAAAAAACGCTATCCTAACTGAAGATGGAAATGTGAAAGTCGAGAAGCTGCTAGCGTCGGGAAATCTGTATGACCCGGCCAATATGGAACTGGTCCATCATGTTAACCAGGGACTGAGGGCATACTCCCTCTTTCAGCGGGATGTCGATTATATTGTTAAAGACAACGAAGTCATAATTGTCGACGAATTTACCGGACGTCTTATGCCGGGAAGACGCTGGTCTGACGGTCTTCATCAGGCGATAGAGGCAAAAGAAGGAGTGAAGATCGCCAGCGAGAACCAGACCCTTGCAACGATTACGTTTCAGAATTATTTCAGAATGTACAATAAGCTTGCGGGAATGACCGGTACTGCTGAAACGGAAGCCCCGGAGTTTGGCAAGATTTATAATCTGGATGTTCTGGTTCTTCCGACGAACAAACCGATGATTCGAACGGACAAGCCGGACGTTATTTACAAGACGGTACAAGCTAAATTCAATGCTGCAATTATAGATATCGAAGACTGCTACAAGAGGGGCCAGCCTGTTCTTGTCGGTACTATATCGATTGAAAGATCCGAAGTCCTCAGTTCTATGCTGAAGAAGAAGAAAATACCGCACTCCGTGCTTAATGCAAAGTTCCATGAAAACGAGGCAGAGATTGTTGCCCAGGCAGGACGGAGTGAGGCCATTACGATCGCAACGAATATGGCTGGCCGTGGTACGGATATTGTCCTTGGTGGTAACCCAGAGGGGCTGGCCAAAGACATGCTTATAGATAAAAAAGATGTGACGGACGAAGATTATCTCAAGACGCTTGAAAAAGCACAGGATATCTGTGCAAAGGATAAGGAGAAAGTTCTTGCCGCAGGCGGCCTGCATATTCTCGGCACCGAACGTCATGAGTCCCGAAGAATCGATAACCAGTTGAGGGGGCGTTCCGGACGTCAGGGAGACCCTGGTTCATCAAGGTTTTATCTCTCTCTAGAAGACGATCTCATGAGGATTTTCGGTTCCGACAAAATTTCCGGCCTTATGGGCAAACTAGGCATGGAGGAAGATCAGCCCATTGAACACAACTGGGTATCAAAGGCCATCGAGACTTCACAGAAGAGGGTCGAGGGACATAACTTTGATATCAGAAAACATCTCATAGAGTATGATGATGTGAATAACACCCAGCGGACCGAAATTTACTCATTCAGAAGAGAAATCCTAACTAGTGAGAGTCTAAAAGCACGACTTATAGAGATGGCGGAAAATGTCCTTGATGATACTTTAAGCATATATTGTCCTGAAGATAAACACCCTGAAGAATGGGAAATGAAGGCCCTGAGAGAGGCACTTTACGGGCAGTTTCATATTTATCCTGAGCTTGAGATTGAAAGGTTTGAAGACCTCCGCGAAAAACTCCTGAGCTTGGTAATGCAGGCGTATGAGACTAAGGAAGAGGAGATCGGGTCTGAGACCTTCAGATATCTTGAGAAAATGCTTCTTCTACAGGTTCTTGATAACCAGTGGAAAGACCATCTGCTCAGTATGGATCACTTAAAAGAAGGTGTGGGGCTGAGAGGATACGGACAGAGAGACCCGCTTATTGAATACAAGAAAGAGGCATTTGATATTTTTGGCGACCTCAGTGGCAGAGTTGCTGCCGAAACCATTGCACGACTTATGAAAATTCAGCTTGCTCGAGAGGAAAATGTTAAGCGGCAATACGCTCCCAAGCCGTCAAATGTTACGTACGGCAGGGGCAGCGGAGGGGAGAGTGCTAAGCCACAGACAGTCGTTAAAGACCAAAGAATCGGAAGAAATGACCCATGTGTGTGTGGGAGCGGTAAGAAGTATAAAAAATGTTGTGGAATAAATGCGTAATATTCTCCTCATAGACAGGGGCGATTCATCGATACATAAGTTTAAAAAGTCCCTTAGCAACAAAGGTTATCTGTTAATGAACGAGCAGAGCCTTAAGCAGGCGATTGCTCACATCAAAAAAAAGTCCCTCGATTTAATTGTCATAGACAACGCGCTCGCCCCTGAAATCAGTAAATCAAAAAACTTCTCCCTACTTACAGTGAATGTCCCGAAACTCGTTCTGACGAACAACGTGAATATAAAAGATAGCAGTCTATGGCTGAGTGACAGGTCTGCGTATCCGGTTGATAAAAGGATTTCCTTAAAGGAATTTAATGCCTGGATACTTAAGATTCTGAAAAACAAGCGCATTGAAGATGATAATGAACACCTGCAGTCAGAGCTAAATACGAAGGAAAGAGAATTAAATTTCTTTGAGAACATTACAAAGCTCTTTAACTCAACATCAGACCTTGAAAAGAGTTTGGATTCTATCATGGAAAAGGCCGTGGAAATGACCGGATCCCGATCCTGGTCCATCGTTTTGAACGATGCTACGCTTCTGGAAGTAAAACAGTTGAGAGAGTCAAAAAAAGTGTACCAGCACAAATACGATAAACGGACCAGTATTGAGAGCTGGGTTATGAATAAAGGGGAGCCTCTAGTTGTTCCGGACGTATATAGCGATAAGCGGTACAATAAAAAAGTTGATAAGCATTCCAACCTGAAATTAACATCACAAATATATACCCCATTGATGATGAATAATAATGTCGTCGGTGTTGCATCGCTGATTAACAAAAAGCCGGGGAGCGAATTCACTGATATTGATATGAATATACTGATGAGCGCCTCCCACTATGTGGCGATGACGATTAAGCGCGCTCTTTTATATTGTAGAATAGAGGAAATATCGATAACTGATGATCTGACGAATCTGTACAATATTCGTTATATGCATCAGGCGATTGAAATTGAGATAGAAAAATCAAGACGCTACCAGTCACTATTTTCACTGATATTTACTGACATTGATTCGTTTAAAAAAGTAAATGACAAACACGGTCATCTTGTTGGAAGCAGGGTGCTTATTCAATTGGCGCATCTTCTGCAGGATAGTCTGAGAAAAGTGGATGTCGTTGCACGGTATGGCGGTGATGAATTTGTAATCATACTGCCCCAGACACCCAGTGATTCAAGTTTTATGGTTGCCGAGCGCTTGAGGAAAACTATAGAAAAGAAGGTCTTTTATCAGGAGGACGGTATTGCTATCCGTCTGACCGCAAGCTTCGGAGTGGCGACGTTCCCTGATAACGCACAAAATAAGGAAGACCTTATTAGACTTGCAGACGCAGCAATGTATCGTGGAAAATTCCAGACCAAAAACTCGGTCTATGCCGCGAGCTAGCATCGTGATGCGTGCCGACCTTTGAAAAAGTATATCTAGAGCTGAGGGATTAATAAAGGAATGTTTAATCGTAAAAAGAAAATATACGCTGAAGTCCTCGACAACATGACAATCGGTGCCTACCTTGTCGATAAAGACCAGAAAATACAGTTCTGGAACAGGGCCGCCGAATCAATGACCGGTCTGTCATCAGATGATCTGGTAGGGAGTTTGGTGGACGGCAAGAACATAGTATATGAAGACGAGAGCGGAAAAGTATTGCAGCCGTTTGAATACCCCTTTGCACTCTGCTTTCAGGATAAGAAGGTCGTTATCAAAAACTTATTCATTAAAACGAGCGGTGACACGAAACTACCAGTTGAAGTCAATGCTTCTCCTGTGTTCAGCGACAACACTATTACTGGAGCAGTAGTAACTTTTAGCGATATTTCGGGGTGTATTGCCAAGACCACTCAGAATGTGAAAACTGAAAGAAAAGAGCGCCTGATCCCGATATGCGGATGGTGCAAGAAGATTCGTAGTGATGAAAACTACTGGGAGCAACTGGAGACATTTCTCACGAATGAAGGATTTGGTATATTCACTCACGGCATGTGCCCTACATGTGCAGAGAAGATCTTTGAGAAAAAAATCTATCTTGAGAGCTACCAAAATATATGCAAAGAGATCAGCGCAAGCATTTCTCTAGATGAAGTCCTCCAGCTTATAGTTAGCAATGTTGTGAAGGTAATGAACGCAAAAGCCAGCCTTGTTCGTCTCCTTAATAAAGAAACAAAAGAGTTAGAAATTGCCGCGCACTACGGGCTGAGTGATAAATATGCTAATAAAGGCCCTGTAGCTTATGACCAGAGTATTGAAGACGCTATGGCGGGCAAGTCTGCGTCCGTCTATGATATTGCTGACCATGAGGATTCCGAGTATTATCAGGAAACCATCGATGAAGGGATACGCAGCATACTTTCGATACCGTTAAGGTTTGAGAAAGAAGTGATCGGCATACTCAGAATGTATACGGCAGAGCCGGTCAAATATACAGATGATGATCTAAAGTTTATATCTGCATTGGCAGAACAGGCCGGTATTGCGATTGTCAATGCAAGGCGCTTTGAAGCTGCAGTCTCGAACGAAAAAGAGTATCTACGGGTCTTTGAAGAAGTCACAAAAGCTATCAGTTCTACACTTAATGTTAATGAGCTCCTGAATATGATCGTTAGAAAAATCCCTGAAGTTATGAATTTGAAAGCGGGATCGCTTAGGCTTCTCAATAAAGAGAAAAAACAGCTGGAGCTCGCCGCTTACTACGGACTAAGCCCTAAGTACGCAAATAAAGGCCCTGTGTCCTATGACCAGAGTATTGAAGATGCCCTGGCCGGTAAGGCTATTTCCGAATATGACGTTACCGAGCATAAGGATTCGAAATACTATCAAGAAGCTATTGATGAGGGCATTAAGAGTATTCTGTCCGTGCCGATGCGTTTTCAGAACGAAATTATCGGAGTACTGAGACTATATAATGCCAGCCCTATCAAATATAAAGATGAAGATCTCCGGTTCATGCTGGGTATCGCTGACCAGACAGCCATTGCTATTGTAAACGCGAAACACTTTGAATCTGAGATCTCAAAGGAAAAGGAGTATCTCAGGGTTTTTGAAGAAATTACCAAGACGGTAAGTTCGACCCTTGATCTTAGTGAAATGCTCAACTTAATTGTAAAGATAATCCCGGAGGTGATGGGGTTAAAAGGAAGTACTCTCCGTCTTCTTAATGAGGAGAAAAAACAGCTCGAACTTGTAGCCTACTATGGTCTCAGTGATAAATATGCTAATAAAGGACCGGTACAATATGATGCGAGTATTGATGATGCAATGGCAGGAAAACCGGTTTCAGTATATGACTTAAACGATCACAAGGATTCTAAGTATTACAATGAAGCCACGGCAGAAGGCATTATGCATATCGTGACTATTCCGATGCGTTACCAGAATAAGCTTGTTGGCATACTGAGACTATACACAGTGGAACCTCCGACATGCGAAAAAGAGGACCAGAAATTCTTATTTGCTATTGCCGAACAGACTGCAATAGCTATCGTCAATGCAAAACGTTTTGAGACCGAACTATCAAAAGAGAGGGAGTATCTAAGGGTTTTTGAAGAAATTACGAAAGCGATAAGCTCTACCCTCGATGTTAAAGAAGTAATGAATATGATAGTAAATGAAATCCCGAAAGTAATGAGTTTGAAGGCCGCAACGATTCGCCTCCTTGACCATACAGGAGACAACCTTATTCTAGTTGCTGCTAACGGCCTCAGTCAGAAATACCTCGATAGGGGTCCCATCGATACAGAAGGAAATGTTAAGGATGCACTGAATGAAAAGCCTGTTGCCATATACGATGTGACAACGGACGATAGAATTAAGTACCGCAAAGAAGCGGATGAAGAGGGAATTAAAAGCATCCTTACTGTGCCCGTTATTGCACGGGGCAAGGTGCTCGGAATTTTACGACTGCTAACAGATGAGCATAGAAAATTTTTACAGCAGGAAATAGATTTTGTCGCATCACTGGCTGAAGTCAGCGGCATCGCAATAGAAAATGCAACCATGTACCAAAAGTCAAAAAACGAATACGACAGCATTATGAAATATCTTGACGGTGCTGTGCTTGAAAAAGAGTAGCCCTGCTTCGTTATTCCTCCTGCCCTAATTTACCCAAAAACGACATTTAGACACAGACTTTCACTGACTAACTACTAACTATTTTTTTAATAAAGTTGTCGTTTTTAAGTCTGTGTAAGTCTGTGGCTAATATTTTTTTGTTCTGGTCACTTCTGAAATAACTTCAAGTACTCTCCATATCCTTCCTTTTCCAGGTCTTTGGCTGGAACAAAGCGGAGTGATGCAGAGTTTATACAGTAGCGCAGTCCGGTCGGTTCAGGGCCGTCAGGGAATACATGGCCTAGATGGGAGTCCCCGTGTTTGCTCCTCACTTCCGTCCTCTTTGAAAACAGGCTATTGTCTTCTTTCTCGACGATATTCTTTGTTTCAATCGGCTTT
>PJEL010002697.1_pt1 | contig 15948 bp, 13 predicted proteins | sample 1853271 | NCBI WGS metagenome assembly PJEL01 (sample SAMN08108733, study PRJNA415343) | Invertebrate metagenome, whole genome shotgun sequencing project. | host: Globobulimina | place: Sweden: Gullmar Fjord | collected 2015-08
AAACATAAAGTCGCCAATTTCCTGCGGAAAAATCAAGGACTTTTCACCGCGCATGAAGGCAATACGGCACGATACATCTTTCAAACGTTGTGCCCGATCCCCCAATTCAAAGCGCTGCCAGATCAAGGGATCGAACTTCCATGTCCAGCCTGTGTCGGTCTCATGAACGGACTTGCCTGCGATGTATGAGACGATGTAATCGTTGTCACAAGGCTGGCGCGGAACGAGAGCGAAGTGCTCAACGGCAACTTCCTTCGTTTCATACACACCAGGCATTCTGAACGCATGGCCAGTTCGGCCCTCCTCATCCTCCGGTGCGGGACGTCTGACGGGCGTGTCAACTATGACCGCTCCAGCGAGCTTCTCGCCGAATGTCGCTGCCGTTTGGATCGTGACCATTCCTCCGAGGCTGTGTCCAACAACGACGGGCGGTCCTGGGAAACCGGCATCGTCGGACACTGCCATCACTTCCTTCGCCCACATCTCGTGTGAGTAGGAGTCCCGGCGGCCTGAGTCACCCATCCCGGACAGGTGAATGGCAACGGCATGCCACTCGGACATGAACAGGGGCGCGATGAAGGACCACCAGTGGGCATGCGCAGCGCCTCCGTGCACGAACACGAGCCCAGGCTTGTCCGTATCTCCCCACGACAGGTATCTGATCGGTGTGCCATCAACGATCACTTCCCGCTCCCGCGGTTTGGTGGCGATGGCGGCATCGAACCACTCGGGGGCCCGCTCACTCACCGGTGCGGACCTCTTCAGAGAGTAGGAACCAGCGAAGGTCCTCGAACGACGCCGTTGCCTCCACAGGAGGCTGTTGAGGCCCGGTCGTCGGGTCGATCGACTCGAACAATGTGCGCGCTTCGGTCAGGTAGCGAGCGAGTTCGGTATCCGGCGCGTGCTGTGGGTGAGAGTCGAACTCGAGAGATCCGCTCGAGTAGTTGACATCGAAAAGGGAGAACGGCGCAGCGCCTCTGCCGTCGACATGGATCCACTCTGCGGAGTGTGCGTCAAAGCGGTACCACGGCAGCAGTTTCCACCCGTAGGTCGCCACGAGGTTGACTGCCGCAGTGATGAACTCGAAGACGGCTTCAGAGATGAAGTAGTTGAAGTTGACCCGCACCCACCCTGGCTTGATTCCTTCACAGCCGAGCCCGACTTCGTGGCTGATCTCTGCGGAGTGCGCATCGTCGATTCCGAGCAGCGCATGACCGTATGGACCTGCACATGAGCACCCGCCACGCGACTGAATCCCGAAGAGATCATTGAGCACAGCTACAACGAAGTTGTGATGGAGATACTGCCCGTGGTGTTTGACAACGAATGAGACGATGGACAGTCGCTCAGCATCGTGGTTGCCGAGGATCTCAAGAGAAGGGTTCGCGGTCCAAGATTCGATTGCTCGATCGATGAATCCCTTTTCGAGGCTCTTGATACGCTCGGAACCCACAGCTTCTTTGAGCTGAAAGACGAGACCCGCCCTGATCGAACCAACGATCGCCGGCGTGCCGCCTTCCTCCCTACGCTCGATGTCTGTGATGTACTCGTGGGAGTCGAGCCGGACGAACGACACGGTGCCTCCACCAGGAACTGCGGGAACAGCGTTCTGGAACAGATCCTTGCGCGCCACGAGAAGCCCTGGCGTACCCGGTCCTCCAATCAGCTTGTGGATGGAGATGAAGACGGCGTCTTTGTAGCCCCCCTGAGGTGCTTCGGTCGGCTCCATGCTCATCGAGACGTAGGGCGCGGCTGCGGCGAAATCCCAGAACGAGAGTGCTCCGTGCTCATGGAGGAGGGCGGCGATACCCCACGTGTCTGACAGGATTCCGGTGACATTTGATGCTGCAGAGAACGATCCGATCCTGAGCGGCCGATCGGAGTACTTCTCCAGTTCGCGTCTGAGTTGATCCTGATCGATGTGACCGTCGGCATCCTCTCCGATCTTGACAACATCTGCGATCGACTCACGCCATGGGAGCTCATTTGAGTGGTGCTCGAATGGGCCAATGAACACGACGGGTCGTTCCGCGGCAGGGATCACATCTGTGAGGTGGTACTGGGAGTCGAGCGTGTCTGGTATCGACAGCCCAAGAACACGGATCATGTGGTCGATTGCTCCGGTGCAACCGTTGCCGACGAAGATCACGGCGTACTCGTCCGAGGCATCGAGGCACCGGCGGATGATCGACCGTGCTTCCTCCCTGAACTTTGACGTTTGCAGGCCTGTACCGGATGCTTCCGTGTGCGTGTTCGCATAGAGAGGCAGCACGACGTCGCGGATGTAGTCCTCGATGAACGTCAGCGAGCGTCCTGATGCTGTGTAGTCGGCATACGTAACGCGTCTCGGCCCGAATGGGCCCGGAACCACATTGTCGGCGCCGATGACAGACGCTCGTACGGTCTCGATGATGTCCATGCGGGCAGAGTAGACAGAGAGTGACAGCGGAGCGTTGCCCAACGTCAGAGAGCGATCGCTCCTTCATAGATGAGGAGATCGCGTTTCATCTCTGGTCCGAAGGCGTAGTTGCCTACGGATCCGTCCGACTTGACAACCCGATGACAGGGAATGAGCAATGGGATCGGGTTCTTTGCAAGCGCGGTGCCGACCGCTCTTGTCGCTCCTGGCTTGTGGAGTTCTTTTGCGATCCATCCATACGGACGAACCTGCCCCGGCATGATGGTGGCGCACGACCGGAGTACCGACTGCTGGAACTCGGAGATCCCACGGAGATCGAATGCGATGCCTTCCGGTTCACCCGTTGTGAGGGCTTCGTCGATCTGGGCCGCGAGGGGCTTCGGCAGCGCCATTGCTTTGTATGAGACACGTCGGTGGTGATCCACGAAGGACTCGACCGTCGGCGATGCGAAGGCCGGTGTCAGGCCAGTGACGCCAATGGTGCTCCACGCGATCCACAGAGGACCGAACCGACTATCGACCGCAGCAACGAGGTCTCCCGCTCCCGCATTGACCACCGTGGAAGCCTCGAGACCTTCGGGTGGCTCTTCGATCAGCCCAGCGAGTGTGGATTCAATAGTCGTCATCGCAACTCCTCTCGTGTGAGTGTCTCGCGCAGTCTGTCGAGACCTCGTGAAATGTCTGCCTTGACCGTCCCCTCAGGTCGTCCCGTGGCATCGGCGATATCCGCGATCGGTAAATCGACCACGTGCCTGAGTACCACAGCGGTTCGCTGTGCGCTGGATAGGCCCGAAAGCCTGCCGTTCCACGAATCAGCATCGATCGGTGTCGTGTCGGTGGTCGCACCTGCTGGGTCTGCGATCGCAGACGGTTCCTTCGTCGAGCGCTTCGCTCTATCACGGCAGAGGTTCAGGGCAATGGTCCACAGCCATCCTTGGATCCTGAGGTCCCCGATGCGTTCGTCGTCGTACGTGGCGAGCGCTCGGAAGGCACGCAAGAACGTGTCCTGTGCCACTTCCTCCGCATCCTCGTGACGATGGGTGAGTCGGCGTGCACCCGAGTAGATCCCCGGTTGGTGGCGCCGCACGAGCATGGTGAACCCGAGATCAGGGTCCGACATGAGTGTTCTCTGAATCTCGGCGTCATCAGACGCATCGCGTGCCTTCATACCCTTAAGAACCTCTGACCGACCGATTCGGTTGCACTCAATCCAAGATCTCCGCGATCAATGCACGCACTCGCCGGTCGATGTCATCCCTGACATCACGGACGACCGACAGGTCCTGGCCTGCGGGGTCGGTGAGTTCCCAATCGAGATATCGCTTCCCTGGAAAGACTGGGCACGCGTCCCCGCATCCCATGGTGATGACGACGTCCGAGGTCTTGACCTCATCCACGGACAGCGCCTTCGGGGATCGGTCCCCAATGTCGATTCCCCACTCTCCAAGCGCAGCGACTGCCACTGAGTTGACCTCATTGCCTGGTGCTGAGCCCGCTGAGCGAACCGCGATGCGACCCATTGCGTAATGCTCGAGGAGGGCTGCCCCCATCTGGGACCGCCCAGCGTTGTGAACGCAGACGAAGAGGACTTGTGGCGTCATGGTTCCTTTCGAGGTTGGTCGCGATACTACAGCGCCAGTAGGTCCCGTAGGCTCGCCGGATGGCTACCGACCGCGCCACGAAGGGAGCGCTTCTCGCTCTTGCGGCAGCGACAATGTGGGGTGTTTCCGGGGCGGTCGCTGGTGGCGTGTTCGATGTCGTCTCGCCCGCCCGAGTGACACAGAGCCGTGCACTGATCGCTGTTGTCTTCCTTGTGCCCTATGCGGCCCATCGCGGCGTGTTGCGACTCGAAAGCGGCTTCTGGAGATTCGCGTTGCTGGGTCTGAATCTCGCAGTGGTGAACGTGACGTTCTTCTGGGCACTCGAAGCGCTTGGCGTCGGGCCAGGGGCGACCATTCAGTTTCTCGCCCCGATCCTCGTACTCGGATGGATGGTGGTGGTCCATAAGACACGAGTGCGTGCTCTCGTCTGGTTGGCGGCCGTTGCAGCCGTCATCGGTGTGGGCCTTGTCACGCAAGCCTGGATGTTGGAGTCATCGGATGCGTTCGGAGTCGCCTCAGGACTTGCGTCCGCCGTAGCGTTTGCAACGTACCTGCTGTACGGCGAGCACCTCGGCAAGACATACAAGCCGGCGCAGATCGCCGCCTGGGGATTTGTGTTTGCGGCCGCGCTCTGGCTCGTCGTGCTGCCGATCTGGACGTTCCCAACAGACATCGGTGCGGCGGCGTGGCGAGATCTACTGATCATCGGAACGCTCGGAACTGCGGTTCCGTTCATTGCGGGATTCGCTGCCCTGCGTCTGGCCTCGTCTGGAGTTGTTGGTGTTGTTGCAACGGCGGAACCTGCGATAGCGGCGATTGCAGCGGCGTTGATGCTCGGACAGGCCCTCGGGCCCGTTCAATGGCTCGGCGTTGCGGTCGTTGTTGTGGCGGTTGCCACTGTCCAGCGCCTTGGGCTTCCTGATACACATCCGACCTCATCGATTGCCTGACGGCTTCCGACCGCACATTGGCGCCATCCACCGGCCAATACGTCGCATTCGGCTGGTAGCTTCATCACATGAGATTGATCAAGCGCGCTGTCGCCGGATTCGTGTTCCTCAGCCTTGCCACCACTCTTGCAGCGTTCATGGTGAGGAAGCGGATTCCCGCCTTTGGCGACTCAGAGGATGATCGGTTCTCCGTTGTTGCGGCGATGGATGGGACCGAATTCCGGAGTAAGACGACGCGATTCGAGGAAGGTCGCGCGATTGCGTTCATGGGCGGCATCGAACTCGATCTCGCGGAAGCAGACCTCGCTCCCGGGGCCTATCTGACGCTGCGAGCGGTCATGGGCGGCATCGATGTCATTGTCCCCGCACACTGGCGCGTCGAGGTGATGGGCCGGTCCGTCATGGGTGGTGTCGGCAACCTCACGGACCCGGACTCGCCTTCCGATGACTGTCCGATTCTCCTGGTTGACGCCCTTGCTGTGATGGGCGGTATAGAGATCCATCAAGCCGAGGCGGACTGATGGCGGTTGATCTTGCTTCGACGATCACATACCTCAAGGACCACGCCTTGGAGCACGGCTTCCACGTTCACGACGAGCGACACTTCGTTGAGACGTTCACCCTCCGGCAATCGTGGGAGATCGATGTTCACCCAGCCGAGGCATGCGCCGGGCCGCTCGATCTGCACATTGCGCTCGACGTCGATCCTCGGCTGCTGCTGAGTTTTGAGGATGCGCTCAATGCGTCAGATGGCATTCCAGAGGACGAGGACAATGCCTTCGAAGTGACCTTCTTCTTCAACTGGTCGCTCCCACCGTTGGTTCAGTCACCCGACATCATCGTCCTGTCGGCGGAACTTGCCGGTATCGGAGGCATCGACCTGCCCATAGAAGTGTCCGCTGTCGAGACGATGGCAGCACTCTCCGACAAGGAGGACAGGCTCCTTTCGGTTGTTGGTGCTGCGAAGCGTTCGCTCGCTGATGTCGTTTTCAAACAGGACTCGTTGTGTGAAGTGCTCGACCGTGTCCACGAGGTGTCGATGTACATGGTTGAACATGCTGACGAGTGGACTGAGCAGCGTTAACATCAACGCTCGATGGAGATGTGCTCCTCGATCCAGGCAAGTGTCGTTGTCATTGGCCGTCCTACCTCTTCTTCGATTGCACCGTAGAGCAATATCTCGGGTGGCAGTTCGCGTGCCGGGCCGATCAGCTGTATCCGGACGTTGTCGCCCTCGATCGTGACTTCGTTGATACGCATATCCGAGTCGTCGCCCAACCATTCGTGCACAGCTTCAGACACATTTCGCAGATCTGCTGCATTCGTGAGAATCGATTGACCGGTCAGTGCGAGCGGGATGGCGATGAGTGCTGCTCCGAGAGCAACGATCGCAAAGGACGTCCTGATCCTGTCCTTGCGTTGGTACAGCCTGCTCCACTCGCCGTACCCGACGAGTAGAAAGACGAGTCCGGCCATCAGGATTATCGAGAACAGATTCGTCAGGAAGAGCAGCGATGCCCCGCCGGCCTGGCTGAGGTCGCCCGCCCGAAGCGTGATGCCGACGACAGCCAACGGTGGCACGAGGGCAATCGCGACGGCAACGCCAGGGAGGGCGTTGGCCACTTCGACGCGGGAAACACCATACGCGCCCGCGGCGCCCGCAGCGATGGCGATAGCGAGGTCGAGCAGGTTCGGAGCTGTTCGCGAAGTGATCTGGCTGTTCGTGATCACGGTCTGAATGTTCGGGATGACGGAAGAAAGCAGCCAAGCAACGGCGACCGCTCCGATGATTCCTCCGAGTGCGATAAGCCCCGACAAAGCGGCAGATCTCAACCGGCCGTTGATGAGGCCAGCGGGAACTCCCAGGATCGGCAACATGAGGGGCGCGATGAGCATCGCACCGATTACGACGGCGGTTGAGTCAGTTGCGATACCGAACGTTGCGATTGTCGTAGCGAGGCCCATGAAGATCGTGAATCTCCAAAGGCGTGCACGTCGCTGACCTCGGAACAAGAACACACTCTCCTCAAGGTGTCCGCTCTCCTCATCTGTCAGATCGCGTAGCGTCATCCAGTAGGTGATGATTCCGCTCGTATCCGTAGCCGCAATACGTGCATCGGCGTCTCGGTGCGTGAACACGAACCACAGTGTGATCACCGCTCGGAGGACCGCCGCCACAGCAGCGAGGACTATTACGGCCTCCACCGCAGGTGCCGGGAATAGCAACACGAACACACCGATAACAACACTGATGAGCCCACGCATGAGGACCCAGCTATTGGTGCCGGCCGCGTGCCACTTGCGGATTCCGGCCCACACGTCAAGCGTTCCACGGGCGACGATGAGGACACCGAGGGCGAGCCCAGCGACGCGGAGTGTCTCGTTTGGCCAGAGGATCAGCACAATCCCAGCGACGACCGCCATCACCGATGGTGCCAGGTACCTGAGCTCGTGGTGACGGATCAGGACGATCACAAACTCGATGAGACCCACGACAACGAGGATGAAGCCGACGATCTCCTCAGTTGTGCGCACGGAGACAAAACCCGACGCAACCATCAAGATGAGCAGGACTCCGCCCAACCCATACACGACAATCTTCGTCAGGCTGCCCCTCGGAGGCTCCGCCGGAAGGGGGTACAGCTCGTCGTCAGCCGCGTCGGGATTATTCTTGGTCGACTCGTCCATGGGCGCCAGCATACGTCGGAGACCATCGTCTCCCGGTAGATGTGCGACTGCTAGACGCTGTTCCGATTCCAGGCCAAGGCGCCTTCATCTACAACGGTCTCGAACTTGAGGCCCATGAGAATCGCTCCCGCACAGCCAGCGCGCTCAGCCTCCTCAGCGACTTGCGCTGAGCTCTCCCAAGCGATCGCTCTCCGCGCCTCGTCGTCGGTGGCCTCTCCAAGGCGAGTGCGGAGGGTTTCCGTGGCCGGAATCGCACCCATCGACTCCATCCGGTCGATCCAGCTGCGTGAGAAAGGTGGGATTGTCATGAGGAAGACAGGTGGGTCGTCCGGCTGAAGGTCGAGCTTCGCGATTTCCTCGCTGACGGTTGCCGGGTCGACAACGGGTCCACACACAAGGAATTGCGCTCCAGCAGCGATTCTCTTTCGCTTCTGCCATGCCTGGAATCGTGTCGGCATTCCAACTTCGAACTCTGGCAGCTTGTGCTGTAGCTCCCTGAGGTGCCTCACGATCTCAAGATGGTCAGCGAGGTGATCGATCGCAGGCATCGTGTCGCCGACAACAACCAGAAAGGAGCTGACGCCGTTTCCGAGAGCGCCACGAACTTCGCTCTCTATGGCGAGAATATTTCGATCCCTCGTGGATACGACGATCGTTGGATCCACAGACGGGGTGTCGTGGGTGATGCGTGCGGCGAACGCATACGGGGATACCCGGATCTTTCCGAAGACATTGTCGGTGACGAGGACGTTCTGCCATGCGCCGTCGAGCAGCAGGTGCGACGCGTCGGGAAGATCGGGAGGGTTCACCTCACTCATGTGTATGAACGTCGAGGTGTCAGTCAGCATCTCTGACCTCCTTGGGTTTCCTTGCGATGAAGTATTTCGCTTGGGGATGGTGGCAGATGATTGCGGAGGTCGTTTGCTCAGGCTGGTACTGGTAGCCGGTTTCCGGTCCGACCTCGAGACCGATCCGCTGCGCGTCGAGCAGATCCGCCACCTTCATGTTGTCCTCCAGGTCCGGACACGCTGGGTAGCCCCACGAGTACCTGCCGCCTTGGAATCGTTGTCGGAAGAGTCCCCTGATTGTCGGATCATCTGCTTCCGAAATGTCCAGCTCCTCCCGAATTCGTGTGTGCCAGTACTCCGCGAGGGCTTCGGTCATCTCGACGCTGAGACCGTGCACCTTGAGATAGTCCTCGTATCGGTCTTCAGCGAAGAGCTCTGCCGTTCGCTCGGAAATCGCCGCTCCCATGGTGACGATGTGGAAGGCGGCAACGTCGTAGTGATCGGATTCTGCCGGACGGAAGAAATCCGAGATGCAAAGCCATGGCGGCGCCGACTGCCTCGGGAAGGTGAACCGTGTGAGCTCGGTTGTTCTCTGTCCGTCCTTCCAGATGATCAGATCATCACCGTCACTGTTGGCCGCGTAGTACCCGTAGACAACCTGGGGTAGGAGTAGCTCACTCGCGACCAGGGAGGAAAGCACTCGTCGAACCTCCGGCTCGAGTCGGTCCTCGAACTCGGTAGCGGATTCGCCATCCTCTGGCCGGAGTTGCCACTGGTTCCGTAGGAGCGCTGTTCGATTGAGGTACCGAGCGATCTCGTCGAGCTCGATTCCCTTGACGATTCTGGAACCCAAGAAAGGTGCATCAGGGACAGAGGCGTCTGCGGCGATGTCGGGTGAGCGTCTTGGGCTCGGTCCGTGGTCTGGTGACGCAGGGACGACCGGTGGTCGGAAGCGGATAGGCGCCACCGGCTTGTCACCACCGTCTGCAATCCATCTCATCGCATCGAGTCCAGCGAACGCGTCCTTGCCATAGATGACGGGTCCGTCGTGACGGTGAGCCAAGTCATCCTCCACGTAACTTCGCGTCAACGCCGCGCCTCCGAGCAGAACCGGAACGTCGTCGAGGCCTCGCCTCTTGAGTTCGTCGAGGTTCTCGCGCATGATGAGTGTGCTCTTCACAAGGAGACCACTCATGCCGATGGCGTCCGCATTGTGTTCCTCGAACGCCTCGATCATCTTGGCAATCGGTACCTTGATTCCGAGGTTGTGCACCCGGTATCCATTGTTGGTCAGGATAATGTCGACGAGATTCTTGCCTATGTCGTGCACATCGCCAGAGACCGTCGCCAACACGATGGATCCGCGATCCGAGTCGGCCGTCTTGTCGAGGTGAGGTTCGAGATAGCGGACGGATGCCTTCATGGTCTCCGCCGATCGTAGGACGAACGGAAGCTGCATCTCCCCATTGCCGAAGAGCACTCCAACGGTCTTCATACCTGCGAGCAAGATGTTGTTGATGATGTCGAGCGCTGTCATTGACGCGAGCGCATTGTCCAAATCCTCATCGAGCCCTACGGCGTTGCCGACGACGATTCGCTTCTCCAATCTCTCGAAGAGTGTGAGACCCTCGAACGGGTCTCTCGCCTTCTCAGCGTCTGTGATGGTGTCGAACGCTTCGAGCAGTGCTTCCAGTGGGTCGTAGTCGTTCGTCCGCCGGTCGTAGATCAGGTCGAGGCACACCTTGATGTGGTCATCGTCTATTGCGTGGAGGGGTGTCATCTTGCCTGCATGGATGATTGCTGCATCGAGGCCCGCGTCGCTGCACTCATGGAGGAACACTGAGTTCAGGACACGGCGTGCTGCCGGCTTCAGTCCGAACGAGACGTTTGACACGCCAAGGACCGTGGCAACACCGGGGAGCTCGGATTTGATGCGTCGTATTGCCTCCATTGTGGCGATGCCGTCCTGTCTCAGGTCCTCTCCGCCGGTGGAGAGCGGGAATGTGAGTGGGTCGAAGATGAGGTCCTGTGAACGTAGGCCGTATTGCTCGGTCGCGATTGTGTGGAGCCGATGGGCGACTTCCATCTTCCATTCAACATCTCTCGCCTGGCCGCGTTCGTCGATGAGAAGGCATATGACCGCTGCTCCGTGGATTCTCGCGAGGGAGAAGACACGGTCGAGTCGGGACTCAGGACCCTCGCCGGATTCGAGGTTCGCTGAGTTGAGGACGCATCGCCCTCCCAAGCGTTCAAGCGCGGCCTCCATCACCTCTGGCTCCGTTGAGTCGATCACGACGGGTGCGGTGATATCGGTTGAGAAACGTTGGGCGAGCGTGTCGATGTCCTTCGCTCCGTCTCTTCCCACGTAGTCGACGCAGAGATCAACGAGGTGAGCGCCCTCGGCGACCTGACCTTCTCCGATGGCCACGCATGTGTCGACGTCGCCCTCAAGCATGGCGTCTCTGAAGGCTTTCGAGCCGTTGGCGTTGGTTCGCTCGCCGATGATGAGAAGCGACGTGTCCTGATGGAGGGCAACGGAGGAATACGTGGATGTGACGGCGGGGATCGTCGTCGGTTGTCGTTTCGCAGGAGTGCGTCCTCCGAGCGCGTCGACGAGCCCTGCAATGTATTCGGGCGTTGTGCCGCAGCATCCGCCAACGGCACTGACGCCGAATTCCTCGACAAAGGTCGTGAGATGCTCGGTCATTTCCGTGGCTCCGAGGTCGTAGTGCATCGCACCTTCGACCACCGATGGAAGTCCTGCATTCGGGATCACAGAGACCGGTGCGACACTCTGGCGTGACAGGTAGCGGACCGCCTCGTACATTTCGACGGGACCGGTCGCGCAGTTGATGCCGATGACGTCGGCGCCAAGCGATTCCATCACCGTGAGGGCCGCACCGATCTCGGTGCCTGGGAGCATGCGACCCGTGAGCTCGATGGTGACCTGTGCCTGAATCGGAAGCTCCCGACCGGACGTCACCATCGCCTTCCGGGCGCCATTGATCGCTGCCTTGACTGACAGCAGATCGAACTGTGTCTCGATGATGAGTAGATCTGATCCTCCGTCGATGAGGCCGGCCGCCTCGATCTCGTACTGGTCCCTCAGGTCCGCATATCTGATCTGACCGAGCGTCGGAAACTTCGTACCGGGACCGATGGAGCCGGCGACGAACCGTCCGTCGTATGCGTCTGCCGCAGACCGGGCGATCGTCGCTGCGGCGGCGGACAGTTCGTAGGCGCGTTCTGCAATGCCGTACTCCGCGAGCGGGACGCCGAACGCACCGAACGTGTTTGTCTCAACGATGTCAGCTCCGGCATCCAGGTATGCACGATGGAGTGCGTCGATGACGTCAGGGCGCGTTGCGGTGAGGATCTCGTTGCATCCATCGAACTCCTGGCCGCCGAAGTCATCTGCGGTGAGGTCTTGCGTCTGGAGCCAGGTACCGGTAGCGCCATCGAAGATCAGCACACGGTCTGCAAGTGCATCGATGTAGTCCATCACGGCTCCTCTCCTCTCGAAACACTCACGCGCCTCGAACGGATTACCGCTCGACTCTCATCGATCAGGCATTGGCACCGAACACATCGGTTGCCGCGGTTTCATAGGGCCTGTCCCTCCACCGCTCTGGATGAGTATTTCGTCCGGAGAGCCTAGCGGCACGCCGCGGGAGGTCAATCGGGACGGTTTCGCTTGCGCCGTCGGCGCATCACCCCGACGAACCAGCCAAGGATTGCGCCCAAGATCATCGAGACAACAATCACGACCGACAACGGCACTGTTGCTTTGAAGAACAGGAACTCCATCGTGGTGTCGTCACTGTTCTGAAGTGCGAATATCACCGCAGCAATGGCGACAATCCCCACAACGATGACGCCGATGCCGAGCCCGCGCTCGGAGTACTCGATGTCGCCGGAGCGATGTTCGTCCGATTCGTGTGCCACGAGACGCCCTCCCTCATCGTGTTCAGGTCACGCTACCACTACATTCCGACCATGAAAGGTTCACAAAACTCGACACGGATGGGCATCGCGATCGCGCTCTCCGTTCTCTTCGGTTTGGCATTGTTTCTTGCAAACCACGCTGGCTGGCTCACGATGACGGTGCTCGACGAGGACCGTTTTGTTTCGACGTTTGCTCCGCTCCCACAAGATGAAGCTGTCTCCCTTGCCATCGCTGAGCGGACTGCGGATCGGGTCATCGAGTCGTTCGAGGTGACGGAGACAATCTCAGAGAGTCTCCCGGAAGGGCTCTCGTTCATCGCAGGTCCGCTGACGACCGGCGTGAGAGATCTGACGGTCACAGCAGCAGTGAACATCATCCGGTCGGACGGGTTTGCCACGGTGTGGACGGGTGCTCTCACCGGCGCCCACAAGATCGCGGCAGCGTACGTCGGCGCCTTCGATGGCGGAGTCCTCGTCGCTGAGGACGGTGTAGCTGTGCTCGATCTGACCGGAATCGCTGAACAGATCGCCGAAGACCTTGATGGGCGCGGATTCGGACTCCTTGACGACACCGAGCGAGATCTCACGATCGAGCTGTTTGAGCTGCCGGACTCCGGATTGATCAAGACCATTGCCGAACTGATGGAGTCGGTGAGATGGATCGTGATCATTCTGACGGGTGCCCTTCTCGTAGCTGCTGCCGCGGTAGCGACCGACCGGCGACGAATCTCGATCTGGCTCGGTGGAGCAGCAGTTACTTCCATGGTCGCGGCGCTAATCGAACTCCGGTTCGCACGCGATGCCATGACGGGAGGAATTGAGGATCCCATCCAGAAGGCTGGAGCAGAGTCGGCCTGGGACATCATTCTCAGACAGTTCGTATGGCAGTCATGGGTTGTCTTGTTGCTTGCGGTCCTGGTCATTCTCGTTGCTTGGGCGATGGGCGATTCATCCGGTGCGGCAACCGTGCGGTCTGCCGTGTCGAACACCGGGGACTCGGTTTTCGGTGGTGATTCGGACTCGCCGGTAGTGCGCTTCATCGCGGCTCACAGGTCACTCGTCGAGGTCGGTGCTGCGGTTTTGATCGGTGGATTCCTTCTCGTAGGTCCCAGGATTCCTCTCTGGGGCGTGATTGTCGCAATCGTGATCCTCGGAGTGATTGTGGCGGGTGTCGAGTACCTCTCCGGCTCGGTTGTGGAAGAGGAGCCAAGCCCGGAGCAGCCTTCAGAGCTGGTGTCCGAGGAGACCGACTAGCGCTTTGACCTCAGCGGTCGGTTCGGTACCAGTACTCGATGTTCCACGTGTGTGAAGCCTGCGTGGGATTGTGCTTGAAGCCGCCGATTTCATCGCCCCACACCGCTGCCGCTGTGAGTCTCTGGACGACAGGGACGATCACGGCCTGGTCTGCGAGGATTGCCTCTGCTTCTTGCACGAGCGCTACGATCTCGGCTTCGTCAACGGTGGCGTTCATCTCCCTGACGGTCTCGGCGAACCGCGCGGTGTGCTCGTCTCTCACCGATGACCCTCGTGTACCCCATCGGTAGTAGTTGCTTCCCTTCGGTGGGAGTCCGTTCGGATCGAAGACGTCGTGAATGGCGATGAGTCCTGCGAGCCCAGGTGATCCTACCCAGGCCCACTGGCCGATGTCCCATGTGCCTTCGTCGAGCATTTCGCCGAAGAAGATCGACGAGTCATAGAGCTTCACTTCAATTGGGATTCCCGCAGCGGTGAGCATCTCCTCGTACAGAAGGGCAGCTCGTGGCCGAGCATCCGCGTTGCCGGTTGTGTTGAAGATGGCTGCGCACTCACGACCCGTCTCTTCGAGAGCGATCTGGTACAAGGCTTGAGCCGCACCCGGATCGTATGGGTATCGATCCCATGCATCCGTTGAGATCGAGGGCGTGAAGGCTTCAACGTACGACGGCATGGCAACTCCGTAGCGAGGCGACCAATCCTGGGCAACGCGGTCGCGATCGATCGCGTGTATGACTGCTCTGCGGAACGCAAGGTTGTGGTTGCATGAGTTCGGCGACAGCTCGAGACGATCGTCTGAGAACTGGAAGTTGATGTGCTCCCAAACCGGCCCGTGGAGCACCTCGACGATTGCGCCATCCTCGGAGCGCGACTCCAGCCGCTCAATCCATTCGACGTTCGGGGGAGGCTGGATCACATCGACGTTCCGGAGCGTGAATTCATCGAGGATGTTCTCCGCCTCAGGAATGAACACGAACTCGATGGCGTCGAGGTAGGGAAGCCGGAGTCCTGTGTCGGTGTCGGACTTCCAGTAGTTGTCGTTTCGTGTCAGATTGACGGACTTGTTCTGCTCGAAACCCTCAACGATGAATGGACCTCCGGATGGCCACGTTGTGGTGTTCCAGTCCTCGGCAAAGTTGGACCCCTCGACGGCGTGCTTCGGAATCAACCACTTGAACAGGGGCTCGTGCAGGATGGTCGCCCGCCGAAGCGTCACAGAGAACGTCTTTCCTTCGCCGCCATATGACCGAACGTCGGCATCGGTGTATGGGCCCTTGCCGACGTCGGCCTCTGTGGCGAGAACGGTCTCGATGGTGAATGCGAAATCATCGGCGGTGATGGGGACGCCGTCCGACCATTGGGCTTCGTCACGGATGTGATAGGTGATCGTCATCGTTTGGTTCGGATTCACGACAATACCGCCGTTCGCAACCGTCGGCAGCTCCGACACGACCTCGGGGATCCGCTCGAGTGTGTAGCCGTCGATCTCCCACACACCAGTCATCCACGCCTGGCCGATGATCGAGACGATGAAGTTGTCGCCGCCCGATGCGTACGGGTTCAGCGTTGGCGGGAACTGGTCGTCAGCAATGATCACCTCGCCGCCATACCCCGGATCCGAGGGCGCCTTCGTTGTCGTGGTCGTCGACGACGAGGTTGTGACCGGCGATGCTGCTGTCGAAGAAGTCGTGGATAGCGTCGCAGGCGGCGCGGCGTCGTCACTTGGTGCCGTACAAGCCACCATCACGAGCGCGAGGGCCACGCCCCCAACAAGTAAGCGCCTCATGACCCCACTCTACCGCCAGAACGGCAGACCCACGAGTTCGAGAACGCCCGTGGCGTTCCTTGGACCGGACTCAGGCCGGTGTACAGCCCACAGAACGGATTCGAGCGTTCTGAGGGCTGGAACCTACCGTTTCGGGGAGCTGCGTAAGCAGCTCCTTAGGAATGCAGAATGCATTCCCTGTTGCCTGCGAACCCTGGGTTCGCAGGCAAAGAGGTGGGGCGGCTCTTCTAGGAGCAGCCTTTGGAGTCGCCGCAGTTGAGGCAGCGGTAGCACGAGCCGTTGCGGACCGTGATGTGGCCGCATGTGTCACACAGCGGTGCGTCGCCCATCTTGTCGGCGAGAACCGCTTGGACGGCTGCCGTCTGCACCTCTTCGACGGAGTGCGCCGACGCTACAGCCTGAGCCATTGCCGGAGCCGGTGCAGTCGAGGCCTGCGGGGCAGGAGCTGAACCGTTTCCAGTCGTAACGTTGTCAACGAACTCTGCCGCTCTCACCTGGGCCTCGATGTCCTGCTCCA
>PJEL010002699.1_pt1 | contig 15934 bp, 9 predicted proteins | sample 1853271 | NCBI WGS metagenome assembly PJEL01 (sample SAMN08108733, study PRJNA415343) | Invertebrate metagenome, whole genome shotgun sequencing project. | host: Globobulimina | place: Sweden: Gullmar Fjord | collected 2015-08
ACAAAGATGGAACCACGAATCAATCAAAGACAATGCTTTGATCGACTCGAGACTCTTTGCTCATCGACACGAACCACCACCCGGGTCGAGCAGGTCAACGCCAAAGGACAGGACACAGTAATGGAGATCGAGGAACATGCCTTTGTAGCACATTCCATGATGCAGCGTCTTGAGATGCTGTCAATGCTGACACAGCAGAGTCAATGGCTGCTTTGCTATTACCGTGTGCGCGACATGTGATACTACAAGAAGTGATACTAATAGAAAATTTATATTTAAAATATAGGGTAAACTCGTATATCAACTGTAATTCGCATCATTTAGTCACATTCATACGTATGGGTGGTATACCCAACATAATGATGCAAGTGCACTTGGCATGCAAATGCTGTTTTCGGTATTTGAGGTATTAACCATTTGCAAGAGAGCAATTATATTTACATCATAACTGATCCGAAACATTATGAGTTTTACCGGCCTGATCCTGACCAGCTGCAGCTGCCAAGGCAGCAATGTTCCCTCCTCCAAATTGAGTCTTTTGGATAGTGGCATTATTTGGAGCTACAGCAACTGGAGTTATTCTTCTTCTTTGCTTGATTGATGAAGGCTGACCTGATGAGAGTGCTTTAGGACTTGTTTCTACAGGTGTAGAACTTGTCAGGGCAGCAGATGCACACGAAGGCTGTCCTGCAGAAATTGGTGTGGCTGTGATACGCTTTCTCTTAACTGTAACATCAATGACAGGTCGCTTGCTCGATTCAAATTGTGCCGAATTCTCTTTGCCTGCAATTTCTTCTAGAATTTCCGGTGCGTCCAAATCTTGACTGTCAACTCGGATCTCTAACACGGCTGAAATGTGATCAGGCAATTTCTGGGGATCCATTTGTTTTCCCAATTCGCCCATTCTGAATGATACCACACTACAAAAGCAGTCTCTCGATGAGACTGCTAAGAATTCTCCATCCTTTGACCAAGCTATATCGGTGATTGAATCAAAATGTATCTGGAAAAATGCCGTCAGAGGTTTGCTGCAACTCGTATCATACAAAATGACACTGTCTGTTGTGGCAACTGCATATACCATCTTGTAAGGGAGAATTTCAAATGGTTTTGGTGTATCTTTGCTTTCTGAATCCTTTTCAAATATAATTGGGCAGAACCTTACAGATACAATTGGCTTTGTCTGCCCAGGGATGTGAGCGATTGGTGAAGCCCATTTTCCCCTTGCATATAGATAGGCCGTATTCTGCTCGATTGCACTTGCGTCCTCCCTATATATACCTGCCGGAACAATTACAAACGATCCATCAGGGGACCATGATGGCCGGCGGAAAAAGCTTGGCATGCTCTCATCGTGAAACAGCGCATGTCTCTGTGGATGACTTTCTGACATGCTGGACCCAAGAACCCTCTTGCTCATGGTGGCATGACAATAGAATTCCTTCGATGCCACGCAAGCCAGACGATGTCCCTTTTTCTGAGATTTTCTTTTTGATGCTGCCAATGGACGCAGTGCGTAGACTTTGCAAGTTCTGTCAGCACTCTGTGTCACAACAAACTGCTGATGTGGATCCCAAGCAACACCCTGGACAAAATGTTTGTGATTTGCAAGATGTGCCACCATGGTCCCCATTTTCTTCTCTGAAATTTCCCATATCATTGCTTTGTTGTCGATAGATCCGGAAAGCAAGGCAGTGCCATCGGTTGACCAGGCAATATCCATCACGTCGTCTGTATGACCTCTCAACACAGCCTGCCTTCTCCACTCTGCCCTGGCCTCCTCTTCAGATATCAGGTTTCCTTCAACTGGAGTATCCTGAATACCCCATAACAACAACTCCCCTCCATCACTTCCACTTGCAACGTGTTTACCATCAGGAGAGACGCGAATACAGTTGACGGTTTTGGAGTGACCAACAAGAGAACCGGTGTGTTCCACGACAGGATAGCCATGTTCATCCTTGGACAATTTCCATGTTTTTATTTCTTTATCAGCACCAGCTGTGAACAATAAGCCATTTGGATGAAAATCTAGGGAGTAAACGGGCTCTTTCCCGTGCCAGACGATTTGAATCGTTTTCAACTTGGGCATCGGGAAGGTCGATTCTCTCTTCTCCAGAAATTATTTCTCAGTGTATTTAATGTAATACAAAGTAAAAAGTATCATATGAAAAACGTGTGTAAAGATTTTGCCAGGGCACACCCGTCAAACAAAGTTTTGAAATTTGAAATTTCGAACATCGATCACACGTACGTGTGATCTCTTCCCCTTCCACCAAATGGTAGTTGCAACTACCATTTGGTCCACTGCATTTGCGCTAGCTTCCATCTTGACTTTGGAAGCTTTATATTCAAACATCACGTACACTCATAGCGGTGTACATCCTATAGCTTCAGGTTACTCGATTGCTGCGTTACAAATGGCAATTCCACCGCCATGCGATGCCGGCTTTTTCTGTGGACAGAATGCCATACAAATACAAATATACATACCAGCGCACAGCCTATTGTGATAAGTCGATATTTGTAGGTATCTAGCAAAAAAATAAATGCTGCATCATTCGCATGCCAGCTGCTTCCGTGAAGATGATAAAAGGCTGGATCCCCTGAGAAATCATACTTTCCATACAAAGGAGCAGATATGATGCGGACCCCCTTGGTCACTTGGGACTTCCCTGTTGCATACTGACACGTCAAAAACATAGGTCCAGTGCCAAACATCACCTGAATATATTTAATAAATAGCCAGTGGTTCCAAAACTCCAGTCTGTGGATAGCCCGATCAAGGAATTCACTTCCTGGGACTGATGCCATGATATCATTGGAAATCCCAACAGGGTACGTAAGGGGGGCTATGAAATCCCCTTTCCTCATGAACTCTAACTTTTGATTGCATCCTACATCAAGATCAATATAGATACCGCCGTATTTGTGAAGGATGAAATATCGCACAGCATCCACCCGCTGAATATCATATGGGTATGATGTATATGTCTTTAGAAACCAAGGATACTCGTTTTTAATCAACTCTAAGCCTTCTTCGTCCGTCCATAACTTGTACTCGTAATCTTCGTGGTGATCGATACAAGATTGCTGTGCTTTCTTCCATTTCTTCGGGACATTGGTATCCTTCCAAGTCTGGTGTATCAGTTTGGGCACACGTTTGTCAACTCTCGCCCCTTGCTCTGCTTGACTTTCTGAAACAAATTGAACTGATGGATGGATCCAATATAAATACGTATATGCTACAGTTGATATCATTCGAACATAGTTATGCAAAATAATCAGAAGAAGGATTGTCAGTCCAAACAGAAAGACGCGACGTTTCTGCAGACTTGACCAGGCAAGTGCCACAAATTTGTCCACATCGCTCTTCATGTTCTGCCTAGTATTCTATAGACATTGATTGTACGTATGTACTGTGGTATTGTGGCCATTAAATCTCCAAAGCCATGATCATGGCTCATGAGCCATCAAAATGCAGACAGTGGAACTCCATCCATCGAATGATGTTCTGTACAGGATCCTGGATGGCCAAAGGTATGGGAAGATCTTGAATACCACATAGATGAGGGTCAGGATTGCTCTAAGAAGTCCATAGACAACGATCATTGTCACCATCAAGATGGTGATGGAACACACATATCATTGATATGACATATCAAGAATCACTCTGTTGATTGTACGCTGGATCTTTCCTGAGAAACGACCCGAAAACGTTTCACATATAACATATTATTTCAATTTAGGGGAATATGACATACAATTAATGGTTGCATTGACTCGTGCCAAATAATGTGTCAGAATCCAACTCAGCGAATGGTTGGGGAACGAGTCGAGTGTCCAACCCCTCCGTCATCGGTTTCGGTACGTACTATTACATTTCAATGATGAGATGATTTTATTAGCGATGAGATATGACGGGAAACTCATGTGAAACCTTGGGTCTGTGTAGCGTTTGCAAAGTGTCCTGCGTCGAGAGCTCCAGGGTCTACAAAGTGGAGACTTTGACCATGTTTCGAGCGATCCTGGCGTTTGGAGTGATGTCAATGCCATGCTCTCCACAGGCACGGATCTGAGAAATTCTGAACAGGCATCAAATCTTAGCTCAGGTGCAGTTGCTTTTATCCGTCACATCCTCTCTCCTCTATTGAGATCTTCAATTGATGATGCCCGTTGTCAACAGAAAATGCGCAGTCATACTATTTCTCTCTTAGGAAATGTTTCAGAATTTGCGTGTGAAGCAGGAAGGCGAGCGGATGCTGTGGCGAAGAGAAACTTAGTCAAGGAAGTGCTGCACATCTCTGGAGAATGTCTGAATCTGGGTAATAGAATTGATGCCGTGCACAAGGATGCAATCCAAGCTCTATCGCAAATAAGTTTAGCACTATTGAAGCCTTTGAAAGGTGTATATGCTAATTTGTGTCAGTCGGATGAATATCACTGTCAGTCATTCGTTCAAGATTTGCAAACAATTGCTATGGATGGAGTTGTTTCTGCAATGAAACTGGAGAACGCTTCATCTCTTGACATTTGGATGCAAATCGTTGGCAATATGAACAGTGATTCAGAAGCATCTGTGCTTACAGAAATTGTTAAGCAGATTGGGACTGTAATTTCTCTATCCTGGCTCAAGCATCCCCTGCAAGCACAGCAGGATATGAATTTTCTTGAAATTGTGTCTCCAGACAAGTTCATCGTGTTGGCTGTCGCGATCGCGGTTCTTGAGAGACTAGAAGGAAACGAAAACTTTTCTTTCCTGGTTATTCCCCTGCTTATTGACATGATGGCGGTACAGGCAGAGCAATTGGATATATCAAATCATGTATTTGCAGTCCATGTCTTGGGGTCTATTGGAATTGTTTGTGCAAGGAACGCAAATTTTCGGGGGTTCTCTGCAATTTTAGAGTTGTTCATCAAGCTCTACAAGTTTCCAGAGCACAAAATCTCTGCAGCAATGATGTATGGGAAGATAGAGGGAATGAGGTCCCCCATCAAAGGAACTGCTCCAGGGACACTGTCTCGAGGATTGTCTCATCTCGCTTCTGGAATCCAGGATGCTCCATTGAAATTCAAGAAGCATTTCAAGAAGAAAATTTTGACTCTGTTCTCGGATTTCGCGTTGCTCATGCCAAATGATAGTTACAAGCTTGATTTGGGAGGTCTGCTTCCTGTCATTGCTGCTGCAGTATCCAACATCAAAGCGACATTCGTGATCGGTAGATTGTCTTCAGCGCTTTCTTCTGGGGATTTGAGTCTTGAAGCCTTGAATAAAATACAAGAAGAAGGAAGAATCGAGACTTCTGCATTTAGGCACCTTTGGTTTTGTTGTTCTGTGTATGACTTTGGTTCTATAAGATCTACAAGCGACAAATGGCCCAAGGAATGGGCCACCCATCTTTGCACAATTGCTTCTAGAACTCCATTACTAATGATTGGGAGTGAGCAACAGCAAGAGACAGTCTTTCTTGATCATATTGGGGCAGAATTTGGGGGGTGGTTGAGTATGTTTGGAAACCTTGCAGAGCCAAAATCGCTTTTAAATTCTCTGCATAAAACTGTGGATTGTGATAAGACCCGAAATATTAATACAAAACCAGAGATATGCTGCCATCTTTTGACAATAGCCTACATTGCTCGTTGCCATGCCCTCATACAGGAATTTTCTCGGATTGAGAGATCTCCTGTTGATCATGTCATTATCCATGCACAATTCAGCTTGTCAAGCTCACCAGAATATGAATGGTATGAAGCAATGATCACTGGTATATTTGCAAAATATCTAAACAGGCTGGTTGAGCTGAAAACCTCACCAAATCTGATGGACGAAGTGTTTGCTTTGGATGCTGCTGCATATTCTGCGGTTACCTTGATCGAAGCTTTGGTACAACAGGGTCCCAATGACAAGATTCCAATTTTGATGGCACAATTACTGCAGTCTATTTTGCCTCGATTTCCTTGCCTCTATTTTTCGGGGGAGACCATTAATGGTGCTATCCGTGCTGTAGCAACTGAGAGAGAGGCATACTCAAGCACCCTCAACACTGGATCTATGCCATTAACAGTAGACCCAAGGCAAACTACCGCAGGAGCAGTTGCATCCAAATACCTCTTGGATCTCATTGAGAGTGCGGCGTCCAGGGCTCCAGCAGTGATCGAGGCTATTGTAGGGGAGAACCTTAGGCACCTATCCAATATGGTAGGCTCATCAATAGAGATCACAAGCTCCATAACTCCATCAGTTATGGAGGCACTCCAACAAGGCCGAATAAAGTGCTCCCTTCCGGATTCGATGGGTGTTTTCAAAGGGGTAGCTGCATGGAGCTCCAAGATCCGCGCACTGGGCATTGTGGATGGTTTGAGACTTACAGGGATATCCGGGGAGCGCGTGATGCAACAGCAAGCGAAGGAATTGATCTTTAAATTACAACACCATGCCCCAATAAATTCGATTTCTGATAGTATTCTAGATCTGGCCGCTTCTTGTATCGCCATTGGGGATGAAATTGCAGCAAAGAAATCTCTAGAGCTTCTGGCTTGGGTTCCTTTGTCAGTGGTTCATCTTGATATTATGAAAGTCTCATGTCTTGCTTGGCATTGGATAACAGCTTCTTGTCCAGATATGACACCCTTATTGATATACAACATCACCCAAGCCTGGCTTTCAGAGCAAAACCTTGGCCTGGGAGTATTTGAAAAATCCCCTCAGAGGGCAAGAGAACATAACAGATGCATTGACGTGCAGAAGGTCTGGGTTGTGTTTTGGACAGAACTTTGGAGATCTGGAAGCGAAAGATGCCATCAAAAGGGCTGGAATTTAGAGTCAAACATGCTGAAAATTGCAGAAAGTGTGACAGGTGAAATTGATTCTTCCAATCTCACCTTGACTCCTTATTCGTGTGGTGTCCGATTTAGACTTTTAAATCTCATCTTAGAGGTTCTTTTGTCTTCCCACGCTATAAGAGAATTAAAGCCAGGCATGGATAGTGTTGTTGCGTCTCGATACCTTGATACCATCAATTCAGCACTTGCTTGGTTTGCCGCTCCTGCTGCTTGGATTGAAACGGACCGAGATACGGCGAATGAATCTGCTGTAGCAGTGGCAGAATTTGGGGCTTTATTGTCCAAAATGGAGTCTCATCTCAAACATCTAGGAATCAAATTAGTCAGCAAAGAGAAAGTTGGACTTTTGCTCTATCTTGTGGATGTAGAAATGGCTAGACTGCAGCTGTGGATCCAACCTACTGAAGCAGATACCAACACATTACTTCGAGAGCCGAGCGAAGGATGGGAAAATTTTGGATCCTTAGCTTGGCAAGAGTCGCCTAGTCTGGCACTGGCGTTAGGATCTAGATTCACAGGTGTAAAACCTTTGCAGTCTGTCCTGCAAAGACTTGTGGTCAGCCATGCAGAGGATAAAACAGTACAGCAATATCCACAGGCTGTAAAATATCTTATTGGATCACGTGAATCTCCTGACAAACAAAATTCCTTGAAATATTTGAGCTCATGGAAATCGATGGGGTTAGAAGAAGCGATCTCATTGATGTCTGAGCCTAGTGCAAAGGGAGGGGCCTTGTTTAATTATATTATCAGGTGTCTGGAATTGTGCAGTCCAGAAGATGTGTCATTTTTCCTACCACAGCTTGTACAACTTTTAAGGCATGACCCGGATAAAGGGGTTGAATCGTTTCTACTCAGCGCCGCATCGAAATCTTCTTACTTTGCCTTTCTTTTGAAGTGTCAGTTGCTTTCTGAGGGCACTCCACCAGATGAAGCCTTTTCGCCTGAGGTAAAGAGGTCAAACTGGTCGCCACCTTCTGATACAGGACTATGGAACATTGCAGATGCCACGTATCAGACTCTGCTTGAATCCTTGAGAGGACACATAAAGGTGCATCTCGATGCTGAGTCGGATTTCTTTGATGATGTCACAGCTGTTTCGGGAAAATTGTATCCCATTCCAAAGGACGAGAGGAAAGCTGCGGCAGTCGGCTTTTTGTCGCAGATCCGCGTGAAACGAAATGACCTGTTCATGCCATTTAGTCCGGATACCATTATCAAAAATATTAAGCCAGAAACGGCTGCACCTATGCAATCTGCAGCAAAATGCCCTATTCTCGTTGCCTTTGATGTTGAGCAATATGCAGGAACTGATAGAAGTGAGCCCTCAGTGGAAGCAGCAATATTCAAAGTAGGTGATGACTGCAGGCAAGACGTACTTGCACTACAGGTAGTTGAAATCGTCAAGAGAAAATTTGATCAAGTAGGGCTGCCCCTCCCCTTAGTACCCTATGGGGTCATCCCTACTGGGCATGAATGTGGGATCATTCAGGTCGTTCCAAAAGCAAAGTCCCGTGCGCAACTTGGAGAAATCACAGATGGAGGCCTTCTAGATGTTTTCCAACATGAATTTGGTTTGCCTGGCTCTGTAAGATTCGAAGCTGCCAGGAGACAATTCATTGAATCATCTGCAGCTTATGCAATTGTATCCTATATTCTGCAGGCCAAGGACCGTCACAATGGAAATATCATGGTCGACAATACTGGGAAGATAATTCATATTGATTTTGGGTACATCCTTGGTATTTCGCCAGGTGGCAATATGGGATTTGAATCGGCTGCATTTAAATTGAGCTATGAGATGACAGAACTTCTTGACCCTGGTAATACTAGAAAGTCTGTTCACTTTGTCAGGTTTCAAGAGCTATGCGTGAAAGGTTATTTAGCGGCTAGAACTGTCGCAGATAGTATAACATCCACAGTTCAGATGATGCTTCCCTCAAAACTTCCTTGTTTTAGCAGGGGTGACCCAATTCGTTCGTTACACGAGAGATTTCACCTGGAGATGAGTGATCAAGAGGCTGCCAGATTCATGAAGGTGCTGATTCATGACGCATACGACAAATGGACGACTGGAGTTTATGATCTGATTCAGTATTATCAAAACAGTATACCAAAGTAATGGAATTTATCATATGATCAATCAATCTCGTTCCTTTCGTTTTGAATTTTTGCTCTTTACCTTCTCTACTGCTTGGGCAAGTCTTTTCGACCTAACCCTTGCAAATTTCTCCCTGAATGTTAAGAATCCTTGGATCGTCTGCTGTTTATCCCTCTGGCTCAATGATTTTTTCACCGGCTGAAACAGTTCATTTATCTTAACCTCATCCCAACCAAACTTTCTCAAACATAGGGATTCCAGCATTGAAAAATCTGGTGACATGAATGTGAACTTTGACTTTGAGTCATCCAGCGTGGGCCTTTGATATGAATCTATAACTTCCTGGGATGGAAAATCTTCAGGAAGAACCCAAGACTTGCGTATATTTTTGTGCTTCTGCTTGAATTCCTGTGTGGTGCCTGAGCCCTGGGTCTCTTTGGTCTGGTCGTCACGCATAAGAGCAATGAGATCTTCGTCGACATCATTTACCCAATCCCTGAACTCTATTAATCCTTCAAAGCCTGTAAATGTACTTAAAATCTCTACGGCATTCACAACGCCTACTCCTGCAATTCCAGGTGTATAATCAGAGCCGAGAAGAAGGGCCATCAAGATTAAGCTATTCCTTGAAAATCCCAATTCCCTCTCAACATCTTCGGATCTATATTCTTCTACATATTTGTTTTCCTCAAAAATATGACGATATACACGTGTTGCTCCGAAGAGAAACGCGTCGTTGTCATCTGTCACAACTCCATCAACTAAATTATTGGCATCAAGCCATGCACACTGGGCCTCTGCCTCTGTTGGGGCAATAATGTATGGAATGCCGAACATCTGCAGCAATTCTTGACATTCGGTAAACATTTGCTCAGTTGGAGAATCAGATTGGCCAGTAGCAGCTCTTCTGTCGGATCTGAGTATTGCTTCTTCTTGTGCAAGCTGCTGCAGATCAAACATTTTGTTTGTGGTCTCCACAGCGCATGGCTTTTCTCTTTCCTGATCTTTAGATTCTTTGATATCAATCGTATATACAGTATCGAGTTGTGTGGGAACGATCGAAATTTGCTGCCGGAGATCGGCATTCTCTCCAAAATCTGGTGGGACTTCCAAACCTGAAGGGGTGTCATCAAGATTCTGTGGCTTCATGCTGGAGCTTGTCTGGTTATTTGAATCCCGCTCTCCTTCTTTTCCGATACTACTCGAAACGATCTTACAGTTATTTTGACTTTCAGGTGTAACTGTCGCAACATTCTTCTCTTTCTTGTCAATGCGAAGGTCAAAACTGCCCTTCGGGGAGCTCTCTTCCATTGAGTTTGATATGCGTGGTTCTGAGATATCAGATATCTGGTATACACTTATCCTGCCCTCATCAGCTTTTCTTGGCATTGCCTCATCGGATACTTTTGCTTGGGCCTGTTCATCTTTTAAATTCGTGTCCTGGCTGTCTAAAGTAGGCACAATAGATTGGCTTTTCTCATTTTTATCAGAGTTTGCTCCAAGCATCCTTCCTCTGCCCAATGGATGGCCTTTCTTCTCTAATTTTTGCTCATCAAAATTATGTGGTTCTATTAAGCTATGTTTAATAGCTTCATCAAGCATCATGTGCTCTTGCTCTGCGCTTACAGGAGATATCTCCTTTTCGGTTGCAAACGATTTCTGGTTAAGGGTTTCTGGTTTATTTGGGCTTGTTTGTGCCCTAATTCCCCTCTCTTCTAGAAGGTATTCTGTTTCATTTTTCTTTGATTTTATATCCATATGAGATGAATGTTGTTCGATTAGGCTTTTTTTAATGGCATCTTCAACTATTACTTCCTCTTCTGCCACATACGCAGTGTCCTGTCCAGTTACAGATGACTTCTCTCCCCAATTTCCTAGTGATCGCCCCTTCTGAAAGCCATGAGAGAGACTCCAATACTTTGACCTTCCCTGAGAATTGATCTTTTCATCTTCTGGTGCTTCCTCTTCCACATCTTCCCAGGCCATGTCGTCAACATCAGAGTCATCCTGGACACAGAAAGAGATGTTTAGAGCCTTTGACTCCGTTTGATCAATAATAGTGTAATTTGGAGCCATATCGATATCTTGAGATTCTTTTCCTTCCTTTTCTTCCTCTCTGTACAAAACGTAATGTTTATCTTCTTCTGCAGCCACAGGCTTGGCAATGTCTGAGTTTTTCTGTGCCACACCTCGAATAGCATCCAACTTCCTTCTCAGGCCAGTGGAGTTAAGATATTGCTGTATTTGATACTGTGAAAACTCTTCCGGTTTTGTGCATCTAGATTGAAAACCTCCTCTAGCTGCTGCCATGGCTTTTTCTCGAAGCTGTAACATAATCTCTAACTGCATGGAGGGTGGAAGTGTTGAGAGCACTTCTGGATCGACACCAGACTCTACGTCAACCTCAAATCCATCCAGCTCGTCACTCCCATCCGAACTTTGTACACTCGTCAATTTAATCTCTTTTTCATCTTTTCCTCCCATATTATGCAAAAGTTCTGGGTTTTTATTTGTTGAAGGCTGATCCTGTGAAGCTTTTCCCTGGATTTCCTGGGAAGGATTCTCTACTTCACTATCAAGTGAAGCGGCCTTTGACTTTTCAAATTCGCGCACAACATATTGCTTTAAACGGTTGAGGAGCAACTTCTCCGCTGTCTTTTTCACCCTGGCATCCTGTTGCTCCCTTCTTCTTCTTCTCTCAGCCACTGTCTTCTTCTTCAAAGCCGGAGTACTCCCATCGAAAACAAAGACTGGCCGTATATTGAGGTACAAAAGCTTACAAATTCTTCTAAGAAACCCTATCGTGTGAGCATTAGGAAGAATATCGCCCCGCTCATCCCGCATGGCTTTCAAAAACCGAAAAATCCAACCAGAGGCATCTACAAAGAAACTCAAGACTCGCGGGTGAATTCTATGTATTCGTTGTCACGCTGTTGTCATTCGTTCAATCTTACCTATTGCAAGTGTTTTGTTTCGCAATGCTTTGATGTTTATACGTCTACCACAGGGTTCAAGAAGTGTCCATAAACTCTTAACTCCCATGGCGACTTTAAACTCTGTCTGTCTGACAGACTACTGTGACACAGACTAAGTATTATGAGGTGTTAAACATAGATGAAATTTATACATTTAAATAAATAAATACTAAAGATTGGGAGATAAATCTCTATCACAAATGCGTGCAATCCACTTTTTGACCACGCCAACTGACGGACTGCCTGGCACTTTTTGAATCTGACTTCTAACATTTTCTTCAATTTGTGATAAAACTGTCTGAGCAAGTGTTCTGCTTTCCATATCTGTACGATTTTCACTCTTCTCTATATTATTAAGCCACGACTGAAACACCGAGAGATCGAGCCATAGTTGGGCTTTTGATTGCAAATCTGAGTTGCGGTAGTGATCAGACAGGAAAAGATTCTGAATGCCTTCTACAATGGCTAGGTACAATTCTCCAGTCACTTCCTCTCGTAAGACAGGAATTGATAGTTGTAAATCGGCATCATAACATTTTAAAGCCGTCAAAAGTTCCCAAAGGCAGGGCTTTGCCATGCATAATTCTACTAATGCTTCCTCGTGCTCATGACCTCTTTCCGCTTCTTCCATGGTCAATAATGTTTCCATTGCTGGTTCTAGCTTCTCAAGCTTTATTTCAACCCAAGATCTGATCAGATACTCTTGAGATTCTTCTATTTGGCGACAGCACCACTTGAATGCCTGTGCATTCTCTTTAGGCGTAGTGCCACCACTATTTAGGAGGAAACTCCACTTTGTTACTAATTGCGGTAGCACGCACGTTTTGATTTCCTCTAGTGTGTTCCAGGCGATAAAAAGTATGTATTCATCGACTTCTTCCCCATCCATGGATAGAACAGGTTTCCTTGAGGCCAGCTTTAAAATTGAGGCCGAGCAGACCTCTGATACAAGTTTTAATAGACTATTCACAGGATACGAAGCAACAGGTACTTTGACTTTGATCCTGGCTGCATGCTTTGATATCTTAGAAATACAAGAGAGATATTCGTCTATAGATTCATGGAGATGTATAGCATTTTTTTGAGGAATAAACCCACTCATGCAATTCCCATTAACCAACAAGACACTTTGTGCATGCATTCTGAGATGTGACTCGAAACCCAGAATAATTTGCTGACAACTGTGAATCACCAAATCTTTGCAAAGTGGGAGCAGCACAGTCGACATATCTTCCTCTTGTTCAAGCTGTGTATCTATCAAAAATTCAATAATTTCTTCAGATTCTTTTATGTCGCTATGCGACAAGCAAATGCTTGAAATGCAACTCTCAATCAAGTCTGAGTATGCTGAGAAGGCCCTCTCAATTACTGTGTTTTTTGCTACGTTTTTATCATAAGAATTAAGGATTGACGCATTGCTACTATTTGGGGATTTAAATAAACCCCAAATTTCGTAGCACCATTCATAAAAATCCGCTGTCAAAGTCTGGACGCAAAATTTCTCGTGGGACTTTGCCAACTTAGTTGAACCAAATGATTGATCCACCCTGGGGTTCCGAGACTGGCTTTCACTACACGACCTGTTTTGCACGCGATCCAGCGACTTGGAATACTCTCTCATTTTCTTCATACTTACTATTACGCTCGAGACCTGGAATTCAAAGAATGCGTCAACGCTTTTCTTGTCTGCAGCTGCTGGGACACCCAAGATTTTCAACTTCTCCAAGTAACATGCAGCTTCTAGAGACTCCCCCATTGTGACTTTAGAATTATGTAATGTTGCTTCTAATATGGTGACAGCGGACTCCATTGCCTGAAAACATAAAAGGGACCTTGAGCAATCAGATGCCAAGAGTTTGAATTACAATCATCATACCTTAAAGACCTCAGACTGCAGCCTTTTCCATATGGTTTGAATATCCCCAGTGCTGATGGAATCTCTTCTCACCAAACCCATTGCTTTTTGATAAAGCATTACCACAGCTTCAAAATCTCTTGCTTCAATTGATGATCGCACCATAGAAGGCAGTATGACTAGTGAATCATACTTTCCCAAGAGCTGCAATACACTGTCTAGATTTTGGCTTAGGCTAAACCTTTTGATCAGGCCTGAAAAAGAACCTTGAGCTACTGAATCTGTCATTTTCAATTCTTCCAAGACTTTTGCAGGGGTGGCGCCATGGACACCGACACCACCCTCCAAACTGGCTGCTTGTAAACGCATTGAAACTTCTCGAATAGTATCCATATTGTTGATGCAACTCTGAAAATTCTCCTTCACAAACCTTTTCAAGTGATCCCTGTGATTCAGTGACTCGTTCATCAAATCTTCTTTAACAGCCAAAAGCTCTCCCATATCCATATTGTTTAAATTCTTTTGGATAAAGTTTGTTGAATTCTGACTCTGACACTTCCCTTTAGCCTTGGAATTTTCTCGTATTTTGTTCTCCTGCGATCAATTATACCTTATATTTATCCATGGTATTGATTTCTAATGTGAATATCAGTAATTTGCAGTAAAATGGAGAGAGCACAAACCTCAGAGTGTTTGGAAGGCTGGGTATTTGAAGGTCGTTGCTCCAGGGTCGTCAACAGACCATTCGAGGACACGCAAGAGTATATGTTCCTTGCAGAAATTTCAATATCATCTGCATTGACATCAGTCCATCTTGAAGGAAGTAGCGATTCGATATCCCTGTGAACTTTGTCACAAAGTCCCTCATCGTCAGTTTCGAAAGATATGTCACTGTCGCTCATCTTGGCGGTGATTTTCCTTCTTTCATTAATCACATTATTACAAGATAATATAATGTGTATACATTTGGGTTGCAAATGTATTCTATTCCCAGTTTGTAACATCGTCAAATGAAGATTCTGACAGTTGCTCGTCTTTGAATTCGTCATTCCCATCAGCTACAGACGGCTTAAAATCTGCTATAGTCGAATCCCCTGGTCGCTTCTGATCCTTTTCTGCTTTCAAGACCCCTTCACAAGTATCTGCAGGGGAACAATCCTCATCTTGAGCAGAATCAGGGCCTGCAATTATGCTAGACCCAGAGGATATGTTGTCCTTCTCTTCCTGAAGTTCTGGATCGACATCTTCATTCTTGCCCCTGTCACTTGCATCCGCATCGAGGGATTCAATATCCTTGTCTGTTTGTGGGTCTTCATCATCCCAGGTATCACCCCAGTCAACTTCATCGGATTCAACATTTTTGCTTCGCACTGCAGCCTGAACTAGCAGCAATTGGTGCTTTTCAAGAATTTGTAACTTGAACAAATATCTGTTCCAAAATTCTTCATGTTTAACTTTTGCAGGGACAAGAAGGTTGTACATTTCTTGCAGAGTTCCAGAGTCTTCCAAAATTGCTGATAAAACTTTGGGGGCAGGAAAATTGTGAGCCTCTTGTTTCCAGCTTTCAAAGGCAGAGAGGTCGTCAGGATCTCTTTCGAATGTATCTGTATTCTTTTCCAGTGCCTCTATTGCGGATGCTAGCCTAGTATACTTATGATTATCGATCCTATCGCCTCCCTCTGTTTCCTGACCCCCAAGACCAAACTCCTTTTGAAATGTTTTGCTAAGTGCATCATACGTCCGACCAGTGCTCTGGAATATCTTCCTGCCAATTTCATGAACCTTTTCATCAGTACTTTCTGAAATCCATACAGTTTTCTTGGACTCCAGGCGTTCGTCGTGCCCCCAAAGCCTAACTGTCTCTTTCAGACCAGTCTTTTCAACAACCTTGGCAGTTTCCTCATTAATTTTCTCCGTCAATGCTTTGGCATTCTGTGAAATCTCTGAAGTATCCTCTCTTATTTCTTTTTTTATATCAGCGAATTCATTCTCCCACTCAGTATTGCGTACAGTATCCACGAAGTCCTTGCTAGTCTTTTTGACAGCGTCTGAAAACGCTGATGCCAGGCCCCACACATCCATTAATGGATTATATTATCAGTCCTCACTATATTCATATATATCATATCATTTATTAATTGTAAAGCCACGAAGTCCTAT
>PJEL010002700.1_pt1 | contig 15924 bp, 4 predicted proteins | sample 1853271 | NCBI WGS metagenome assembly PJEL01 (sample SAMN08108733, study PRJNA415343) | Invertebrate metagenome, whole genome shotgun sequencing project. | host: Globobulimina | place: Sweden: Gullmar Fjord | collected 2015-08
CCATTTATTGTAGCTACTACAATTAACTGTACATCATAATCGCCTGCATCTTGATAGGTATGACAGATGGGGTTCTGATAGATGCCATAATTGTAAGTATTACCATCACCAAAGTCCCATCGCCACTGTGTGATAGATCCATTGTTGCTTGATAGCTGTGAGGTGTCGCTAAAGCATAGCTCATATCTTGCACAATTATTGCCTGTTGGTAATCCAAAGTCGGCCAACAAGCATGGTTCTACATATACATCCTGAACCACTGAGTCTGTACATCCATTAAAGTTAGTTACTATCAGTTTTACCTGATAAGTACTATCATATGGTCCATATAGATGCGTAGGATTCTCTAGAGTTGAGGTGTTATTAGCCCCTGATACTATATCGCCAAAGTCCCACATCCAGAACTCTATAAACTCTCCGCCTCCAAAACTTATATCTGTAAACTGTGTTGGGGTGTTACATGATCCTGTTGTATTGGTAAATTGTGGTGTTGGTAAAGAGTCTATTGTTACCTGATGGAATGTTGAAGTGCTACAGCCGTTGGTATCTAATGCTACGAGCTCTACTATGTAGGTGGTAGGATTAGGGAAAACATGACTGATAGTATCCCGGTAGGTTACCTGGTTTGGTGAGCCATCATTAAAGTTCCATGTGTAGCTGGCTACAGAATCACTCGGTGGAGTGTAGCTTGCTGTGAAGAAAGTAGGTGTTCCCAAACACTCTTCTGTGGAAGTAAAGTCTATTTCTAATGTTCCATGCAAACACACCTGGGTATTGGTATCAGTTGCTATACAGCCATTACCATCGGTAATCTCTAATATTACTGTATAACAGCTATCGGTATATGGATAGATATAACTTGGATCTATCTCTGTGGAGTAATAGCCATCATACAAGTTCCAGTTCCAGCCTATTATTGGAGAGTTGTCACTTCCGGGCTCGGACTCATCAAAGAAGTTAACTTGTCCTATTGGATCACATACCTGATCGAATGTGAAGCCTGGGATCGGTACATCGAAGATTTGTATATACTGCGTAATGGTATCACTACAACCATAGTTATCTGTTGAGATGAGCGTTACCTGATATTCATCGTTGCTTAGATAGTAATGGGTGGGATCTTCCTGGGTGGAGGTGCCGCCATCGCCAAAGTCCCAATCCCAACTCGATATAAAGCCTGTTTGGCTATAACTAAGATCGGTAAAGTATGTGCTATCGCCTAAACAGTTATTCTGGTAATCAAAGTTCGCCTCGGGGGCGTCATTGACAGAGATTGGATAGCTGATGCTGTTTTGACATGCATCTGCTCCGGTCTCGGTTACTGTTAAAGTGACTATATAGCTTCCATGTGCACCGTACATATAACTTGGGTTTTGCTCTATGGAATTTCCTCCATCGCCAAAGTCCCAGTACCAGGTGCTGATATCACTTGTGCTGATACCTGTGAACTCGGCACTCTCTCCCAAGCAGATGCTATCATCTAATATAGAAAAGTCTACATCTGGTGCTGGGTCTACTGTGATATCTTGTTCAGTGGTGTCATTGCATCCTAATGTACTTACTATAATTAGTGTCGTAGTATAGATACCAGGATCACTAAATACATGGGTTGGGTTCTGAAGCGTAGAGGTGTTTTCTGTTCCTGAGTTAGGATCGCCAAAGAACCACTCCCAGCTCATTATATCTGTACCTCCATTGGTGGTACTTAGATCAGTGAAGAATACCGGATCATTATAGCATGTCTCCTCAAAGGTATAGTCTGCTATTGGGGATGGTACTACTTCTACATTCTTTACTACCAAGTTTTCACACGTATCGCTATCGGTTACCGTTAATGTGACTGCGAAAGTGGCATCGTTAGTGTAAATATGTGATACATCAGGACTATCAGGTGCTGTGATCGTTATATCTGTGCCATCGCCAAAGTCCCATTGCCAGGTGGTGATTAGTCCGTTTGGTGAGCTGGACAGATCTGTAAAGTAGACTGTATCGTTTAAACAAGCAGGGCCTGTGTGGGCAAAGTTTGGATTAGGTAGTGGGTTGATGCGTACTTGATGGGTTATACTTGCTGTACAGCCATCGGTTGTTACTATTACAAGGGTTACATCATAATCGCCTGTTGCTGCATATATGTGGCTTGGGTTTTGTAGGTTTGATGTGCCGCCATCACCAAAGGTCCAACTCCATGTTTGTACTTCAGGTATATTAGTGACTGTGCCATCTACCACAAACTGGGTCTCGGAGCCTAGGCATACTTCACTATAGTTGAACTCTACCTCGGGCTCGTCTGCTACCGTTACTGTTGATACTGTTGTATCTACACAGCCGTTGATATTGGTGATAATAAGCTGTACGTCATAATCGCCTGCTGCTGTGAACTGGTGGATGGGGTTCTGTAAGACCGATGTGTTATCAGGACCTGAAGGGGGATCGTCAAAGTTCCACTCCCAGGTGATTATAGTGCCTCCTCCATTTTCTATAGAGGTATCAGTAAAGCTTACTGGGCCACTGGCGCATCCACTGCTAGAGGTAAACATAGCCATTGGGCTTGGTATAGTAGTTACCGGGTTCTGGGTGCTGTTTGAGCAGCTATCAGAATTTGTGATTGTAAGGGTTACTATAAAAGTTCCTGTGGTGGCATATGTATAGCTGACATCGGGATCGTTAGGAAAGACTACTGTGGTAGTATTGCCATCGCCAAAGTCCCATAACCACTCTGTGATAAAACCGGTTTGGGTAGTGCTATAATCGTGGAACTGTACAGGGTTGCCTTCACAGGTTGGTGAGTCTATGCTGAATAGTGCCGTTGGTAGTGGGTTTACTGTGATGGGTTTTATAACCGTATTAGTGGCTCCCATAGTATCTACTATAGTCAGGCTTACATTATATGTACTTGCTGTTATATATAGATGTGTAGGTTCCATATCTGTACTTACTCCGCCATCGCCAAAGTCCCATGCCCAGCTTACTACTGCCGGTATGTCTGTTGGTGGGCTATCGATATAGAATTGTATCTCGTCTCCCTCACATGCGTTATCCCAGCTATAGTCCAGTTCGGGGATATTAACTACTGTTACCTGGTGGATAACTGTGTTTATACAGGCATCGATGTCAGTTACTGTTAGTTCTACATCAAAAGTGCCTATCGTAGCAAAGGTATTTGTGGCATCCTGGGTGGTGGCAAAGTTGCCATCGTCAAAGTCCCAGTACCAGTCTGTGATGGTATTGCCCGAAGTGCCAAAGAAGTCTGTCTGGTTGCCCAGCATGGTTGGCTCGGGATTCCATGTAAAAAATACTGTGGGTAAGCCTGGGGTTAGTACTGTTTGGATGATTGTGTCGGTGCAGCTGAATCCGGAGGAGTCGGCTGTTACTATCAGCATTACATCATATACTCCTATGCCTCCAGCAAAGCTATGTGAAGGGTTTTGTACCGTTGCTGTAAAGCCATCGTCAAAATCCCAGAACCATTCTACCAGGTTATAGCCTGATGGGGCTGTGGATAGATCTGTAAATACTACCGAAGTACAGGTTAAGTTTTGATAGCTATAGTTGGCTGTTGGGCCTGGCAATATAAGTACGTTATCTGTAGATGTGTTACGACAGCCTGATGAGTCGGTTACTGTTAGGGTGACTGTGTAGTTGCCGCCACCTGGGTAGAAGTGTATTGGGTTTTGATCGGGGCTGAAAGAGCCGTCTCCGAACTCCCAGTACCAGGTTTCTACGTTGGCGCTGACTGTGGAGGTGAACTGCACTTCGTTGCCGTGGCAGAGAACGCTGTCGCTCATTGAAAAACTTACTTCCGGCACGGAATCTACTGTGATTATATTACTCAATGTGTTCACGCAACCGTTCGTGTCGGTGATGTCTAAAAAGACATTATAGGTGCCGGTTGCTGTATAGAGGTGTGTGGCATATTGGTCCAGTGAGAAGTCGCCATCGTCAAAGTCCCAGTGCCAGATATCGATTGGAAAACCGCTCTCGCCAAAGAAGTAGGTTGTATCGCCTAAACACGTTGGATCGGGGGTCCAGGTGAAGAAAATATCGGGTAGAGAGGGTACAATTACTGGTAACACCACTGAATCGGAGCACATAAATCCGTTTGAGTCAGCAACAACTGTTAGAGTTACGAAGTATGTTTCTCCTCCAGGCGTCGTATTGCTTGGAAATTGATGTGATGGGTTCTGAAGATTTGAAGCATCTCCATCTCCAAAATCCCAATGCCACATTACCAAATAATAACCAGGTGGACTTATAGATAAATCAGTAAACTGCAACGAATCGCACAACGCAATTTCATATGTAAAATCAGCAATTGGAGGTTGGGCAATCGTAATGACATCAGAAGCAACCTCATTACAGCCGTTTATATCCGTTACTGTTAATGTAACTAGCATGTCACCCCACGTTGTGTAAACGTGAGAAGTGTTCTGACCTGTGGCGATTTGCCCATCGCCAAAGTCCCATTCCCATAATACTATATTCGAGTTGCTACTTCCAATAAAATTTATACTTGTATTAATGCAAGCATCATTCATTGAAGAAGTAAAATACGCATCTGGTAAATCAAAAACACTAGCTTGATGTACAGTTGAATCAGAGCATCCATTATCATCGGTATAAGAAAATACTACACGATAAATCCCTGAGGAAGTATATGTATGACCCGGATTAATATCTGTAGAAGTGTTACTATCTCCAAAGTCCCATAACCAACTGATTAGGTTTGCGCTACCAGTTTGATTAAATAAAGTAGATTCTCCTAGACAAATGGAGTCACCGGTACTTATTATAAAGTCTTTATCAATTTTTGGTCGTACAGTTAAGTTTGTAACTATAACGCTATCGCAACCATAGTTAGCTGTTTGTAAAGTATCGTAGAAAATACCTGATGCATAGCGCCAAGCTCCTTGTAAATATACTGAGTCGTAATAGCAGACTGTGATATCTACCGGCATCTCATAAGTTGGTCTGATTGTTAGTATCATTTCATCGATAGAGTCGCAATTGATAATGTTTGCTGCCACCATAGTGAGTGTTACAGGACCTATTTCACCAGGGCCAGGAATATAAATAGGTTGCTGTACATTTGGGTCAACAAAACTTCCTGTTCCACTTGTTGACCAATAAAGTGTAGCATAATGTGTTGCAAATGCTGAGTCAGTGGAATTTGCAAAATCATAAGAGTCTCCAAAACATGAGTTTTCATCAGAACCTGCTTGAGCATATGCTCCCGGAATTACAACCAACTGAGTTACTGAAGTATCATGTTCACAAGGAGAGATACCAAAACCTATCATAGTCATTATAAGAGTATCATTTTGAGTCACTCCTTCTGAGGGATGAGGAAAATATGTTGGAGTAACCAAATTGACATCATTAAAAGTACCTAATCCCGAAGTATACCATTGAACCCCCGAAAAGCCCACTGCAGTTGGTGGAGTAAGAGAATTAGCATAATTAAAATATACATCCTGACAGGTTCGTTGCAGTCCTCCTGCATCTACCTGGCAAGGTGGATTAATAATTAGTTGCTGAATAACTTGTTCTGAACATACATCGAGTACTACATCAACAGTATCGGGTGTTGTGTAGATATGAGTGGTATTATGACCCAGACCTGGCGCCGAACCATCGCCAAAGGTCCAGTTCCATGGGGTGAAGGTTACAAGAGGAGCTGTTCCATGGAAATCTACAGTGAAATCCTGACAAGTTTGTGAATTGGGTAATATATCGAAGTTGATAGCACTTACATTCTGAACATAACGTGTATGAATTGTTGTATCAAGACATCCATTTGCATTTTGATAGATTGAGAGTATGTTATATGTTTGAGTAGTAGGGTTTGTATATGTATGACTTACATTTTGTCCAATAGCAGTATTACCATCGCCAAACTGCCAATCCCAATTTATTATATCACCTGTAATATTTGTTGCATCGAAACTTATCAATTCACCCATGCAACTTGTATCGTTAGGTGAGATAGTGAAATTTGACTCGGGTATAAGTTCAATGGTGAGTGTCATAATTGCTGTATCATTTGAACATGGCCAAGATCGATATGCTATTAATGAAAGACTAATGTTTCCTGATTCGCTTATATCAGGTGTGTAAATAGGATGTATAACTGTTGGATTACTAAAAGTTCCTAAACCACCTATCCAGCGAATGGAATCATAATTGGTAGCAATCGGGAGAATAGAACAGTCAGAAAAGTCAAATGGTTCTAATTGACAGACTGCCTCATTAGAACCTGCATGTGCAAAAGGAGATTCTTGAACAGTAACGAGGATTGTATCATATGAAGTGCAACTTGCATTTGTAGCGGCAACAAAATATTCTCCACTGCTTACAATATTAATTGTTTGAGTTGTTGCCCCAGTATTCCACAAATAGCTTGTAAATCCACCACCAGCATCCAACATTAAAGTGTCTGTTGAGCAAATAGTAGTGTCGATTCCAAGATCCACAGTGGTATTGAAAAGTGTTAAATTAATAGTATCTCCTCCAGTACATCCATTATTATTCGAGACCGAAACAATGTATACACCAGAGTTAATTGCCGTATAAGTAGAATCAGTACTTCCATCCTGCCACAAATAATTATCAAACCCACCACCTGCATGCAAGATAACTGAACTAGTAAAACAATAGGTTGAATCATTCCCAAGATCAACACTAAGAGGTGGATTAATTCCTACTATTATTGTATCTGTTGAGATACATCCGTTTACATTTGTTACAGTTACCCAATAAATGCCTACCTGAGTGACGGTGTATGTTTCACTAGTTGAATTATCTTGCCATAAGTAAGAGGAATATCCGGTGCCTGGATCAAGCAATAAAGTTGCTCCTTGACATATTAAGGTATCGTTTCCCAAGCTGATTTGTGGAATATTATAAATAGTCACATCAGTAGTAAAGACTTCTGATGTACCTCCATTAAAAATAACTATTGCTGTTACAGTGTAATTACCGGGTGCTGTATAAACATGGCCAGGTTGTAATTCGGTTGATGTATTATTTGTGCCGGAAGCAGGGTCGCCAAAATTCCAGTTGATGGATTGAATTGGATCAGATGTGCTAATATCGAAAAAGGTGGTGTCTCCATAACAATCATTTTGGTAAGTGATATTAGCTGTAAAAAAGCTTTGTATGAAAGTTGGTAGACCAAAGACAGATTTTCTTCCATCAAGAAAAAGAGCATCGTCCACATAGTTACATCCAGTACCGCTAATGTTAGGTAATTCAATTATACCTAAGTATGAAGAGCCTCCTATTGGAACATCGGACTTTGCGACATATATTCTGTCATCTGGACCTAATTGTAGTGAGCCTACATGTGTTTTGTTAACAGTGCCGACGAGTACTCCTGGGTCTAATGGGTTTGATCCGCTTGGTACTTCGAATTGATAAATCTCTGCACCTCCACCATATTTGCTGACATATAATTTAGAGTTATCAGATGAAAACTCGATTCCATAGGCGAGTGGATATAATGGGTCAGAAGTCAAGGGGTTCGATATTATACCTGTTGCGTTATCAAAATCAAACAACTCAAATGTGTCGTCTTGTCTAACTATGATAGCCAGCTTTGTTCCATTAGGAGAGACCTTCAAACAAGAATGAGTCATTCCTTGGGCACCCATGTGGTAAGCTCCAGAATTACTAATAACAGGGTTAGGATCAATCCCTGTTTGAGTAACTAAATAAGCATAAAATTCATCAGAATCCCATAAATGTGTTATCACCCACACATCTGTGTTATTATTATGACGAACTGCAGTAACTTTTTCTTCAGTAGAACCGATCAGGTATTCATTTTTAACCGATGTAACATCTCCCAATCCCCCCTGTAAAGTCATATCGACCTCTGAATATCGTAATCCGATTGTGCCAATTTCAGCAGGTACAGTGAACACATAATAGATGTTAGCATTACCAGGTTTAGGGACTATAATTCCGGATTGGGCAGCTGAGTTATCTCCCATCAGGCCTGTTCCATTGGGCATAACCGCATGATTTTGATTCCAGATAGTTATACCATTAGTGTAAAATAATAAGTTTCCACTATTATCAGAAATAGCAGAACACCCTTCAGCAGTACTCATAGCACTATTTGTAAGAGCTACAGGTCCTCCGCTGGTAAAATCTAACCCGGCATATTCACCGAAATACCAGAAATTACCTTGGTTGCCCTCTCCACAAACTGGATCTTTACCTCCATCTGTAATTGTCCATCCATCGTTGTTAATCATATTTGTACGAGCGGCTTCTCCAGCGCAGTATAAACTATTTCCACCATGGAAATTAATTCCGCTTTGCAGGTTTTGGGCATCCCAGCCAATTAATAAGGCATCGTAATTTGGAGTGGAGAGTGTAACACCTAAAAACATGTCAGTCATATCTAAGGCGTTTTGGACATTCCAATTGCCAATATTCTGATCAAATGATGTTGCATTATTAAACATATCCCACATATTTTCAACGATGCTCACATTCCAGTTACTTAAATCACTATTAAAGGAATTGCATCCTTTGAACATACTGTGCATGAAATAAACGCCACTCACATCCCAATTACTTAGGTCAACAATAAAGGAACTGTTTCCATCAAACATATAAGACATGTCTCCGACATTTCCTACATTCCAGTTGCTTATATCAGCAGCAAAAGAAGTTGCACTACGAAACATTGCTGACATGTTTGTAACATTACTCACATCCCAATTACTTATATCACTATTAAAAGAAGTTGCATCCTCAAACATACTAGGCATATCTATAATGTTACTCACATCCCAATTGCTCATATCGCCATTAAATGAACCTGCCGATCTGAACATTCCTGAAAAGTTAGTAGCAATTGATAAGTCCGGTATATCTGCGGTATTTCCAGTAAGATTATTACAACCATAAAAAGCATTCTCCAATGAAGTCCAAATTCCGGTTCCCCACTGCACAATAGTCATTATTTTGTTTTTATCGCCTGTGTTGTTGAAGTAAATGCGTGGGAAGTCTAGAGATATAACTACTGTGTAGGTTCCGGCTGAAGCATAGTTATGTGTTGCATCTCCAGTATAACCCGTTGTTATATTACCATCTCCCCAATCTACATCGTAATTATATCCTCCTCCAGTAGTTGGTATGGTGATGCTTTCATTTGGAGTTGTAGTTTGCCAGGTAGTGATAAAATCGTCAGTTGGAAGCGGAAGAATAGTTAATACCATTGTATCTTGTATAGTGTCTATACAAGGTGCTACAGCAATTGCTTCTAGCATTAGTTCAACTGACCCATTAGCTATATCTGATACCCCTGGTGTATAAACAGGAGTAAGAATTGTTGCTTCACTAAAAATACCATCGCCAGAAGTTGTCCATAGTGCACCAGTACTATGAAGAGTATCTCCAGCAAGGGTTATTGTTTGATTATCAAAAATTGTTTCATCTAAACCAGCTGAAACATACGGAAGTTCCTGTATTCCAATAAATAAAAATGATGTATCACCGCTTCCACAGCTATCATTTATTCCATAAACAAAAATATCACCACTCGTAGCAAGAGGACCGAAATCGATTGTAATAAAGTTATCAGATGGAAGAAGTTGGGTTATAGTAACATCATTACCTGTAAAACCCCAGCTATATGTAGAGGTATTTGGATCAATGGCAACTGAGATTGGTATACCCATTGTATCAGCACAATAATTTTGCGGAGGTTGATCAAAAACTAAAGTATCAGGATCACGTTGTGACACCACTGTTACAGGTGCTGTAGTTGATGAAACATTATACCACCAAGTATTCATGACATGTAGGTGCCCCCATTCCCATGTATGGCATCCAGACCAAGGGTTTGAAGTACCGGAGCATCCTATGAAATTTGTTGTGCCCCCAGAAAAGTTTGAATCATCCCAGAAAACTAAAGGAGATGAACCATCAGGATTCACTAACTCAACTACAAATCCACTATCGTTGCTGTTGACATTACATAAAGGCAAGTTTGTAAGTCCATTAATATAACTTGTACTAAAAGTAACATTAGTACCATTTGGAACTGGAAGACTATCTGGCTGTGTTCCATCATAACCATCCCATGAAATAATATTTGTTCCCACATTGACATTCTCTTGTAACACTCTTGTTACAAATGGAGGATCAAATGTGAGTTCAATTTGAACACTTCCACTTTTATCCACATTAAAAGTAAAATCAATTGTTCCATCGCAATATGGCTGACCAATAATATCACCATAAATATGACCCAGAGAAGTAGCAGGTGGGTAAAGTACAGAGTCAGGTTCATTGAGAAATATATTGAACTCCGGTAAAAAAACACGCTCATTTGGCACAGATTTTCTATCTTCATAGAAATTACCTGTAGTTCCAACTCCTGTTGAATTACAAAATAGATGCCAGTAACCAGCCCACATATAATTTAATTCCAGTGAAGTTATAATGCTATCAGATGAGTAAATATAGAGCTTTGATGAACAATGATTGCTAGCGAATTGCCATCCTTGAGAGTATAATCTACCAGGTATTGCAGTATTAGTAATACTGTTGGCTACAGTTATATCAAAATACCTGATAATAGATCCTATTGTAACAGGGTTTCCGGTACTATTTAACACCATCTGAAACTCAATATAATAAGTGCCAACATCAGGAGGAATCCAGACTTCAGCATTATATCCAGCCGGGTTACCTAGTGCAATAGGACCTGCCCTTGCCTCACCAATATTATTGATAAAACCTATGCCTGCTATTGCTAGAGGTTTCTGAGGTTTTACAATATTACCACCAAGATCTTTTATCCTATATACAATGTGTCGATCTGGATAAGTTTGCCCATTAAAGCCTAAATAAATAATTTCATCAGTAGAGTTCACATCAATTTTCAGGCGCTCTGAATCAAGGCAATCATAAACAGCAAAATTTATATGGATAGGATTCGGACCACTATAACCATCAAGAAACAATCTTGTCAGATCGTTACCTACATAAATTTCTTTTGATCCTTCTGCTAACACAACAGTTGGTAGAATGAATATTCCAAATATCAGCAAATAAATGTGTCGATTAATTTCTTTATGAAATGATATTTGCTGTAATAACTTTATTTTAAGAAACGTAAGCAAATGATCCATGGTTAGTTGCTTTTTCCCAATCATCTTATCTGATTGTAAAATTATTAATTAATTGGTTTGTCTATAATGCCTCTTATGGTCACTATTGTTGAAGACTATATTTATATCAAAAAGTTGCATTAGGGTTACTTCATTCATTGAGGTTTTGGTTTGATTGATAGATTTACTGATCATAGTTTACAATTGCGAATAATATATTAGTAAATCTATTTGTTGAAGGGTATTTTGAAAACATAATTATAATATGTTAAAAAGAATACTTATTTTCATAATAATTTGTTTTGAGCTATTATTAAGACAGTTGAAAATTGATTTACCCTTACTCTGCTATCCCTTACCCTCGTCCTCATTTGCAATGTGGATGTAATTTCCACAAGCAACAGGCTAGGTAGGGGTTTTTTTCTATTCTTTTGATAGTTTAATTATCATTATAAAAAGAAAACCCCTGCTAAACTATTGTTAACAAGGGTTTTTTGACGGTTTTCAACCTTTTTTGATATTTTATCTATCAGGTATCAGCGGAGGGGGGGGCTTCCGAACCAAAACTCAAATCTATAATAATACCCGCCGTTTAGAACATCTTGAAATTTTTAGTCCACCAACTAAAACACCCTAATAGGTTCATTACTTTGCATTTAAATGAATCCAATTGCATTACAAAGGTACAAAATATTATCACTTTATCACATTGTCCAACTTATTTTTTACTAAATTATCCACTTATTATTTTCTACATATATTTGTACAAAACCCACCCTATGAAAAATATAATATCACCTATTGACGGAATCATTAAAGAAGATAGCGTAAAGGAATCCTTTTTGAAATACTTCAATGAATACAATAATAATAAGACTGAGTCTGTCAATAATAAATCTGAGCATTCACCAAAACAGAAACAAGTACTTTTTGCTTTTAATGAGTTAGTAGAATGTTATAGTGAAATTTTTACGAAAGAGGTTAATCTGATAACCAAGGAAATAAAAATCCAGGAGGTAAAAGATAATGATAATTTTACAGATTTCCTTCTTATTAACTATAAAGAACTCTTGTCTTTGTTCAATGAAAAAGAACTTAAGAAACCTGCTCAATTCAAGTTTGACAAATCAGTTAGAGATTCAAAGTATATCAAATATGCAATGAGGTTAGTAAATTATCACTTGCAGAATAAATTTGTCCTACCAATCATAAATTTTATTGATGTTAACTACATCTCCTTCCTTTTTGAACTCACTATTTTGCCTTTACCTATGCAAAAGCTTATGGATGAAATTCGCAATAGTAATTTGGTCCTGGAAGCACTGAAAACTGATAAACCACTTACCTCTAAATTCCACCCAGTGCGTTCTGAACTTGACAGATCTCTATACTATCTATCATACAATTCATTTGTAGATCTCTATTCCTACCATAGTTATTTAAATGAGATTGTTAATGAATTTGAGGAATATTCTAATCAAACATTTCAATTAATTGAGGATCCTTCTGAAAAGATAAATTTATATAACAAGATTAGGTTGACTCTTAAATTCGCATTGTTATCGTTTTCCAAAGTTGACAGTTCTAATACAACCGAAGTAGATTTTCTTCCCAAATATGCAAGAAATGACACTTCTGCTATTGTTCACCAATTTATTAATGAATCTTTTAAAGATACTCAAAAAGTCAAATTCAATCCAGGTTTAATAGATTTTCAAGATCTTCAATATAGCATTACTAATAGAGCTTTGCTTTTTATAACGAAAAAAATTACTATTCTCAACGATAGTCAAAAATTGATAGATAAACAGTCAAAATCTGTTAATGGTGTTCCTCAGTCAAACTCATTCCACGACAAAATCAGAACTAATCTGACCGTTCCACAGTTGTCATATCTTTTTAATTGTCTGTTCGCAGAAAATGATATACTCGATGAGAAAAACAAAACAGCCCTGCGACGGAGTATATCATCTTGTTTTACCTCAAAACGCAGTGAGGATATATCAGCTGAATCAATTCGAACCAGTTTAAAAAAACTAAATGAGAAAGTTATTGATTTTTGGATCGAGAAATGGATACATATGATACAATTAGCCAAAAAAGATCGAAAAAATATTAGGTCTTAAGAAATTGTGTAATAGTAATTTAACCCAAGCTCCTGAACCTTTCGGGAGTGTTTTTTCTGCACTCTTCTGCATATGTTTGCCGTTTATTTAACTAAAAATATATGCAATGGAATTAAAATTTGTTTCTAATGACGCCTATTCCCAACTTATGAAGAAGTTGGATGGAATTGAAAAACACCTTGGCAAAGAGTCAATGAGAAAACCACTTGATGATATCTGGCTTGATATACAAGAGGTGTGTATCCTCCTTAAAATTTCCACAAGAACTCTACAGGTTTATCGTGATGATAGAAAGTTACCCTATAGCCAAATTTCTGGTAAGATCTACTTCAAAGCCTCTGATATTCAGAAGCATTTAGAGAAGAATTACGTAAAATCACGAAGAAAAAGATGAATGATGTAATAAAAAATAAATTAAGGATCACACCCCGTGGGATTATCGAAGATGCCAAGGACCGGATAGAACCAACCCACCATCCTCATCAAAATATCCTAAGTATGCTCTTGGACAAAGTACAGCGTATCGACTTCCATCATATTGCTGATATAACCCCGGAGGCTGAGGTACCAATCTGGAAGACAGTAGTGATCTCAGTTGATCAGATTCTGAAACTTGCAAAAACATACCAGTGGGGGATTTGCAAAAACAAAGGCTTCATTTATCTTTATAACGGAGCATACTGGTATAATCTAGAAGAAGAACAGCTAATGCACTTTCTTGGTGATGTAGCAAATAAACTCGGTGTGTCGTTACTTAGAAGCCGCCATTTCGATTTCAGGAAGAAGCTTCTTTTACAGTTCAATGGTGTATCAAATATGCCGGCTCCTGAAGCAAAGACAAACAGCACATTAATAAATCTCGGTAATGGAACTTTGGAGATTTCACCAAATATCACCAAATTAAGGATATTTGATCAAAACGATTTCTTAACTTACCAGCTTCCGTTCTCTTACGATCCAAAAGCTACGGCACCCATCTTCGAAAACTATCTAAACATAGTACTGCCACAATCTGAGCTTCAGCAAATTCTTTCAGAGTATATCGGATATCTGTTTATCCCTACTAGTAAGCTAAAACTTGAAAAAACTGTAATGCTTTACGGAGCAGGAGCCAATGGAAAGAGTGTATTCTTTGATATTATTAATGCACTACTTGGTCGTCAGAATGTAACAACCTATTCACTGGCTAAGTTAACTGATCAAAATGGATATTACAGAGCTATGATAGGTGATAAACTGGTAAACTATGCTTCAGAGATTAATAAGAATCTTGATCCTGCATTCTTTAAGCAGCTTGTCTCAGGAGAGCCTATTGAGGCTAGGTTACCATATGGTCAACCATTTATCCTTGAAAAATATGCTAAGTTAATCTTCAATACAAATGAGCTCCCAAGAGATGTAGAATATTCAAATGCATACTTCCGTAGGTTTATAATAATCCCTTTTAATGTTGTAATACCTGAAAATAAACAAGATAAAAACCTGGCTTCAAGAATTATCGATAATGAACTTCCCGGAGTATTAAATTGGGTTCTTGATGGACTTAAAAGATTAACCGCTAACAGAAAGTTTACAGAAAGCTCAATAGTAAGCGATCAGATTGCTCAGTATAAAAATGAAGCTGATACATCTTATCTATTTCTGGAAGATCATAGCTATTTTCCTGATAATGATAATACATTTACTCTAAAGCAGCTTTATGATGAATACAAGGTTTTCTGTCGCGATAACAATTACATCGCTTTCAGTAATCGCACCTTTAAGAAACATTTGAAAACTCATGGTTTTGAAACTTACAAATCAAAAGTTGGCATTCTTGTTTATTGTATTTCGGATCTATCCAAAGCTTAGTTTTATGCTAGTATACTGCAAAATATTTTTTTGTTTGTTTTTTGCGTCACTTCCGTCACCTCCGTCACCTTTTGGATGTTTTGGTGGTCAGTTAATACGGCTAAACCCTAATGTTAACAGGCTTTTCAAGAAAACTACGAGAAACGCCGTTTTACATCTTTTACTTATTATTTCCGTCACCTTTCCGTCACCTTTTACACAATTTCACACATTTAATCATTCTCACATTCATTCATTTTCTCATTTAAACATTTACTCATTTTGTCATTTTTTCATTCAACATTTAAAATTCAACATTCCAATGCCATACTCACACATCCTTCAACCATACAAAGGCAAAAACAGCCGCTTTACATGTCCATCATGCAAACAACCTCATCAGTTTACCCGTTATATCAATTACGAAACCAAGAACTACGTGGCTGATAATGTAGGTATCTGCAACCGAGCCAACAAATGCGGCTACCACTACCCGCCAAAACATTACTTTAATGACAACTCCACTACAACAAATTCTAAATTTAAGGGCCCATTATATGGTATACGTCTTCCAGCCAAGCCTGCTGTCGTGTTGCAAAGCAGACTAACTCCATGCCCAGCGGAGCGAGTAGGTATGTGGATACCTCTACGTCAAAATAAACCACAGCCTTATTCTGTATCTCAACCTATTTCTTTCATAAACCACCAACTCTTCCAAAAAACCATAAACAATCACAACCAAAATAACCTCGTAAACTACCTTCATACAATATTTGATAATGAAATAGTCGATCATCTGATTAACATATACAAAATAGGTACCTCACCATACTTCAACG
>PJEL010002701.1_pt1 | contig 15923 bp, 17 predicted proteins | sample 1853271 | NCBI WGS metagenome assembly PJEL01 (sample SAMN08108733, study PRJNA415343) | Invertebrate metagenome, whole genome shotgun sequencing project. | host: Globobulimina | place: Sweden: Gullmar Fjord | collected 2015-08
TATACCAGATGCATTTGTGAGTTTTTCTTTTTTTGCTTTTCTGCCTGATTCGCTTTTTTGCAAAATGATGCAATGAGAGCAATAAAAGTAATGATGTTAAGCATAAATATGACATGACCATAAACAAGAATGTACTTGGAGAATCCCATGAATAAATTAACTCAGTCTATGCAACGTTTTCTTAAAGACTTTATTGAAGATGAAAGCGGCTTAACCGCCGTAGAATATGCCATTGCCGGCGGTTTAGTGGTTGGCGGCATGGTTGGTGCGTTTGTCACCTTAGGTGACAATGCCACTGGACAGATTAATACTTTAGCATGTGCAGCAAGTGGACAAACATCTGCTACAGCTAACCAAGGCAATGTTGATGATGGGGATGCAACAGAAGTTGGAGAAGCTATTTGTATAGACACCCCATAACAATTTGAGTTTGAATATTATGCTTTTACTCATAATCACATTACTGCTGTTGCTTAGCGCTTTATACCTAGATCTGCGCTATCAACGTATTCCTAATAAGCTTTGTTTGGCTGGGCTACTAGCGGCCCTTGCTTTACAAGCCTATATCAACCAGTGGTATGGCTTAGGACAAGCCTTATTGGGCGCGGGAGCTGCATTGGCTTTGTTATTACCAGCATTTTATTTTCATTACTTAGGCGCGGGTGATGTCAAGTTAATGGTGGCAGTAGGCGCGTTTTCTGGTCCAACACTATTATTTTGGTCGGTAGTTTTTGGTTTAATCTTTGGCACTTTTACTAGTTTTTTTATAGCACTTTATAAAGTCGGCTGGTCAGGTTTTATCAAAATGATCAGTCGTCATTATATTTATAGCGACAGTAATAGTAACGCAAATGGCAAAGCAGCGACTAGCGACAAAGGTAAAGTAGCGGGAGCATTACAAGTACCCTATGCACCGGCATTAGCATTAGGTTGGATGTTAGCTTGTGTGCTTAGTCCTGAAATTGGCCCTGAAATAGCCGCGGCAATTGCACCTGAAATTGAAGCGCTATTGAGTAGTATCAACTGATAGTTAGACAATCCCCCCTAGAGAAGAGTTATAGGAATGATCATGGACTCATCACCGTTTGATTTGAATAATAAAGCTGGCAATTCCTCTGCTCTTGCCTCAGGTAAGGTAACAGACAGTGCCTCAAGCAAAGAATCTAGCATTACATTTGAGTCTGTACTAGAGAGTGCTACTGAAAGTGAGTCTGACAGTGTGCCTAGCTCTGCCCGTGAATCATTAGAGCAAAAACAATACGAAATTCCACCTAAACATGGTCTTGCTCAATTACTTAAAAATGGTCGAGACAATAGCAAACAAAACCAAGAGAGCCCTTCATCAATAAACAGTGCACCTGCTGGCGACGAGGAAAATAATGAACAGCGGTCAAATCAGCAGTCAGTTCAACACTTAACTCAAGAAATCAAGCCACAAGAAAAAAACTCAAACCCTGTAATAACGCTAGCAAAACGCCCTAAAAACATTGAAGAAACAGGCCTTTCAGAGCAATTGCTTTTACAGCTATTAATTAAACATATGTTAGTTGCTCATGTAGCCAGTGTTCGTCAATTAGCAGAAAAAATGGCCTTAAGTGGCGGTATTATCCAGAGTTTATTAGATCATGCCAAGACACTGAACTGGTTAGAGAACCGTCAATCCGGTAAAAATGGTCAGATGCGTTATGCCCTGAGCATGTTAGGCGCAGCTGAAGCCGAAAAAGCCTTCAACCAATCGGGCTACCTAGGTGTGGCTCCTGTACCTTTGCAGCAATACAGTGATATTTGCTGTCAACAAACGAGCCGTAATATTGTGGTGGAGAAAGAGTTACTACAGCAGCGCTTTAGTAAGCTGATGTTTTCTGAAGAGCTGATTGCCACCATAGGGCCTGCCCTTAACTCAAGTAAACCAATATTAATTTATGGTGCCCCTGGTGTGGGTAAAAGCTATCTATGTCGACATTTAAACTTACTGTTTGGCGATGATGTATTAATCCCCTCTGCCATAGAAATTAATAATATTATTATTCAGGTTTATGACCCTCAGCTGCATGTATTGAGCACAAATGAGCAACAACTTGATGATAATGCCGCACAATTAGTCACTTTGGCGCAAGGTTATGATCCCCGCTGGCATCTATGTCAACGGCCGCTATTAGTCACTGGTGGTGAATTGACAGCCGCTATGTTGGAAGTTAACTTTGACGCCACCAATCGAACCTATAAAGCGCCGCTGCAATTAAAAGCCAATAACGGTATTTTATTATTAGATGATTTAGGACGGCAAAAAATTAGCCCGGTTGAGCTGTTTAACCGTTGGATAATTCCCTTAGAAGAGCGCCGCGACTTTTTATCTTTACCTAATGGCTTACATTTTGAAATTCCCTTTGAGCTTATTTTACTTTTTTCAACCAACTTAGCGCCGCAAGAGCTGGTTGATGATGCGTTTTTACGACGCTTAGGTTACAAGATTAAGTTTGAAGCCTTGTCTTTAGAGTTATACCAACAGCTCTGGTTTAAGACCTGTCAGGAATATCAGTTGCAGTGTGAACTGGATATTTTCAATTACTTGATTGAACAACGTCACTACATAGATCAAAAAGATTTTCTGCCTTGTTTACCACGAGATTTACTAAGTATTGTTAGCGATCAAATAAAATTTAACCAATCCGCGCCCGTGGTTACTCAGGCACTTATCTGTTTTGCCTGGCAGCATTACTTTGTACACGCTAGTGATAGTAAGCCTTCTGAGCGTCAAACCCCTGAACAACAAAGTTCAGCCAGTCAAAGCCAGTACAATGATTCAAACCAAACTAAGCCAAATTAAGCTCAGTTAAGTTAAGGAGTAAATAATGAATAAAAATACGATTGTTTTTATCCTCATGTCATTAATTTTTGGTGTTGGCGCAGTATTTATTGCCAAAAATTGGCTTAATGATAACAAGCAAGACCTAACTGAAGAGCAAGTGAATATTGTTGTCACCACCATACAGATCCCTACAGGTACTATTTTAGAGGCTAAACATGTCAAATTGTCGGTATTTCCAAAATCAATGGCCCCTGACAAAGCCGTGCATAACCTAGAAGATGTTATTGGCAAGGTCGCTAAAAATCAATTCTATATTGGCGATATTATTAGAGCAGAGCGTTTGGCTGAACAAGGTGATGGCAGTTACTTAGCCAGTTTGATTGGTACCAATATGCGTGCAGTAACTATTCGCGTAAACGATGTGGTTGGTGTTGCTGGTTTTTTACTACCCGGTAATCGAGTTGATATTCTCAATACTTACCAGCAAGACGGTCAGCCTACGACCGAAGTCATTCTTTCTAATATTAATATTTTAGCGGTTGATCAAAGGGCTGCTAGTGCTGAAAACAAGCCGCAACTCGTTCGAGCTATCACCGTTGAGGTTGATTTAATTCAAGCCGAGATATTAATGAGTGCTCGCAGGAATGGCTATTTGCAGCTCGCGCTGCGCAACCCTGTAGATGATAACGCTGTACTCATTGCCAGTGAAGAAACAACAGAAGTAGAGACCGAAGAACTAACGGTAATACCAGAGCCAATAGTTGATACAACGGCCTTACCTGCCGCTAAGATTTTATCTAAACCAAGCCAGCGGCAGAAAGTAGAGTTAATTAGAGGTGTTAGATTACAAACCGTGCAAGTAGATATTTAATTGCCATTTAATCGTTAACTGCCTGTATTTTTTAGGCACTAGAACGAATAAGGATACAGTCATGAAGGATAATGTCATGAAAGGTTTAACAATTAATTTAACCACAATAGGTCAATTCAAGGACTTATGTCGTGGTGAGTTATTACACTATGCATTAATAAGCTATGTATTGTTGGCATTAATAGCATTTTTTACTAGCGCTACCGTTTTAGCGGGTGGACCGACTAATTTGATGGATGGGGAATTTAAAGTTCCTATTTTTAAATCTAGAAATTTAACCATGAAACAAACTGTTAGCCGAGTGTCTGTGGGTAATGACAGGATTGCTGATATTTTAATATTACGTGCCAAAGAGCTTTATATTGTTGGTAAAAAACTCGGTACCACTAACATTATGGTCTGGGATGAAGAAGATAAGTTAATTGATGTTATCAACCTTGAAGTAACCCATGATTTAAATGGTTTACGCCAACGTTTATTTCACTACCTACCGGGTGAGGATATTGGCGTCGAAACGTCACAAGGTCAATTAGTGCTTAGTGGCCAGTCCTCTTCATTAGCCAAAATGAATACCGCGGTTGAATTAGCCAAAGGTTATGCAGATGCAGCATCTGTTGGCAAAGTAAGAAGTAATGTGCTTAATATGATTTCTATTGGTGGTGGCCATCAAGTAATGCTTGAAGTCACTGTTGCCGAAGTTAGTACTGAGGTTTCACGTAAGTTTGACTCTAAAGTAGCGATAACTTTTAATGGCTCTGACGGAACAGGCGGTATTGTTAATGGCATTGGCGCCGGAGCCGCTGCGGGCATTAGTAGTGGCTTTTTTGGCTCTTTAATTAAAGGTGAGATGCAGTTTGATTTTGCCCTAGATATTGCCAAACAAAACGGCTTAGCCAAAATTCTAGCAGAGCCAAACATTACTGCGTTAAGTGGCCAAAAAGCGGAGTTTTTAGCGGGTGGTGAATTTCCTGTACCTGTTCCTAGTGAAGATGGCACCACAGTGCAGTTTAAAGACTTCGGTGTTGGTGTGAGCTTTGTACCAACAATATTAGATTCAGGAAAAATAAACCTCAACTTAAAAGTATTAGTCAGTGAACTAACCAACTCCCATGGTGTTGGTGTAACCCCAACTGGCTCATCATCAACCTTAGTTGTGCCCTCTATTGTTAAAAGAACCTCTGAAACCACAGTAGAGCTTGCTGATGGCCAAACCATCGCCATTGGCGGTTTATTAAGCGATACCTTACGCGATAGTGTCAACAAGTTGCCTGGTTTAGGTGACTTACCCGTTTTGGGACAATTATTTAGCAGTCATGAATATGTCAGTGGCCAAACTGAGCTGGTTATTATGGTAACTCCTAGATTAGTTAGACCTTTTAATAAAAAAGGCGTTGCCTTACCCACCGATGGTTTTGTACCTGTCTCAGATATGGAGTTTTACCTATTGGGTACAATGACCCGTCAAGAGTCACCTGATTCAACAACATCACCAAACCAAGCAGGTACAAATAATAATGCTATTTTGACCAATGACGGTGGTACTAATCAGCGTTATGGCCACCAACTAAAGTCAACTAAAACCGAATAAATCCAAGAATTATCAGTTTAAAGCAATTTAAATCAATCAATAAAGTTAAGGAGTTTATAATGAAAACAACTAACTTAATGAAGAATTCATTGTTAGCCATATCAAGTCTACTGGTATTAGGCTGTGCTGAGCAACCTAGTTACCAGCTGGCACTATCGAATGCGCAAATTAAACAAGTTCAAATACTGGATATTGATGCCCCTGAATTAAATGACGGCATCATTGCCACCTTAGATGGTAACTATGGCAAGAATGTTGTAAAAAAATATCAACGCAGTGTTTATAACATGAAAGAGTCTCGTCAAATGACGCAGACTGGCCAATAGGCTAAGTGATCATGTTAACCATTCTTAGTTCCGTCAAGAAAACAAAAGCTAAACCTCACCAAGCTGGTAATGTCTTGGTATTATTTGTTATCAGTTTATTGGCACTGATTACTTTGGCATCCTTAGCATTAGATGGCGGCCATTTATTATTGAACAAAGGTCGCTTACAGAACTTGGTTGATGCTGCCGCCTTACATGCGGCAAAAGAGCTAGATGAGGGCGCAACGCGTGCTGAAGCAGAAACTGCGGCAATAGCATTAATGCAAGTTAACCTTGCTCACACCGATCAAGGTGAGTTATCCCGTGCTATTGATTTTGCTGACATAGATGATAGCACTACTGCTGTATTGTCCTTTGAGTATTCAGAACTAGCCGATCCCTTTATTGCAGTTACCAACCTCAGTGTCGATGCTCAATTTGTCAAAGTATCACTTAAACAACTAACCTTAGATAATTTCCTCGCTAATATTTATGACTTTAATAAACAAATATCTGCTACTGCCATGGCAGGCCCAAGTACTGCCGTCGAAAATTGTTTTACCAACTTAGTGCCTATGGCTGTTTGTGGCACAGGCACTGAGACCCCCTTTGGCTTTGAACACAATAAACTATATTTAATGAAGATTGGTTCCAATACTGAATCCGCCATTGGCGCAGGTAACTTTCAGTTAATTCGTTTAGCAAACAACTCTGGTGCCGCTGATATTCGTACCGCAATGGCGGGTGAAGACAATATTGTAAAAACTTGCTTTGATAACAGTGAGAATAATGAATCAGTGCCCACAGAGCCAGGTAATAGTGTCGGCCCTGTTGCACAAGGACTTAATACTCGTTTAGGCATGTGGAATGGGCCAGTAAACGCTGAAGAACACCCAAGAGATGAAAACATTTGTCAGGGTCAAAAAATTGAAATAGATGACATTGAAGTAGATGGTTTAATAAATGCGGAAGCCTTAGCTGAAGCATTTTCCACTAAAGCATACAGAGCTGCTTGGTATATAACAGATAACAAAAAAAGTTCGCCCTCTTGTACTGTACCAACATTAAATTTAAGCGCCCCCCCTCCTGGTCAGCTCAATTTTAGTTTAGGCTCGCCAGCATCTTCGGGGCGTCGAATAATGAATGTAGTGATTAGCAAATGTGACGGTGAAACTAACGGTGCTAATAACCTTGACTTTTTAGGTGTTGGTTGTTTTTTCCTTACTCAAGAAGTTGAGAATAGTGGCCAAGAATCTTTTGTCATAGGCGAGTTCCTTTATGATTGCTCCGGTGGTGGTGATGCTACTTTAGAGCCCGTGGATACCCCAGGACCTTATAAAATGGTGTTATATCACGTGCCTGGCAGTACAGATTCTTAGGAGTATGGCATGAAAACTATCTGCGCTAACAAAAGCAGTACAACAAACATAGCAAGCATTGCTAAACAAAGAGGTTTAGCCGCTATAGAATTTACTATGGTATTGCCCTTTTTATTATTGCTTATTTTTGCCTGTGCTGAATTTGGTCGCTTGATGTTTCAATATAATGCACTAAATAAGACCGTTAGAGATGCCAGTCGCTACTTAACGGCTAATGCCAAGCCTGGTGATACTGACCTTGTTAATATTAAAGATGCTGTCGCCCTCAATGTTAAACACTTGATCCGTTATGGACAAAGTAATAGCACTATTATGTTACTGCCTAACTTGCAGGATGATGATATCAGCTTTAACGTTAGCGGCGACTTTATCACCATCACCGTAACTTATGATTGGCAACCAATTTTTTCTGATACTTTTACCACTTTTGGTTTAGGTAATGATATCGACTTAAGCTTTCCAATGGTTTCAACCTATACCATGAGGGCGCTATGAATATGCTACGGAATAAACTATGGAGTAAAGCTAGGCATAAGCAACAAGGGGTTTATACAGTTGAGTTTGCCATTGTTGGCGCCGTATTTTTTCTATTGTTATTTGCCGTACTGGAAGTTGGTCGGTTATTTTTTGTTTGGAATGTGCTAACCGAAGCATCAAGACGTGGCGCTCGCCTAGCGACAGTTTGTCACTTTGATCATGGCTCTGTATCAGCTTTTAACCCGATGGCTGAAGCGGCTCTTTTTAACAACGTTCCCATGGCACCAGACTTAAGCACAGCAAATTTGAGAATAAGTTATTTACAACTAAACGGCACACAGATTGTTGATAGCGATAATGTTATGGATATCGAGTTAGTTAGAGCTGAAATAATAAATTATCAGCATCAACTGATTATACCTGGACTATTTATTACACTAAATTCTCCCAGTTTTTCAACCACCTTGCCTAGAGAGAGTCTAGGTGTAACACGAACAAAGTATACCTCTTGCTTACCAAGTACTTAACACTTGGCACTATTAGCGCGAGTAAATGGACCAACTAAAACCACAAGGTTATCCGTTAAAAAACTAAGGACGTACTATGAATAGTAAGGGCACTAATAATGTTGTTGATATGCCAGACGGAAGACCCGTTCCCATGAATAGCTCCAATAAAAAGAAGCAAAGCTTGCCTGTTCACCTGAATGTACTGATTATTTGTAAGGCATATGATGTTCAACTTGCCTTGTCTAGCCAGTTTTTCCTGATAAACAATTTACACTTTGAATTTAGCGAAAAAATACCTAAACAATTTAGTCAATATGACTTGGTTATCTTAGCCATAGACCAAGAAAAAAACACTAACAAAACAGTCATCGAAAAATTGGCTAATGAAAAAATGCCAACCTTGCTTTTGGGTAATGATATTTCAGCTGAAGTGATCAGAGTGGCGATGCAGTTTCATGTGCAAGACATTATTCCGTTAAAAGATATTGAGCAGGAGCTATTTAAAACCTTAACCGCTTGTGGCAATGAACTTTTAAAGCAAAAAAAAGTAGCTCCCATCATTAGCATCATTAATGGCAAGTCTGGTTCAGGGGCAAGCTTTATTACCGGTTGTTTAGGTGAAATTAGCGCTGATCTTTGTCAAGATGAAATCGCTTTGATTGATGCAGATCTTCATTATGGCTCACTTGCAGACGCCCTTAACCTAGAAGCCAGTTACTATTTAACTGATGCGCTAAATGAAATTGATAAACTTGATAACCTGGCGATAAAATCAATGATGACTAAGCGCAAGAATTTGAGTTTGCTCGCCAGTAAAGCCTACGCACAACTTGATAGTGAACAAAATAAAAACTTTGATAATTTAGAGCAACTGGCGTGGAAAATAAAACTGAATCATGACTTGGTATTAGTCGACTTATCTCGTGGCTTAGACATGCTCACTTTGCCGTTATTGTTAATGTCTAGCCAGATTCTCATTGTAGTTCAGCAAAATATTGTCAGCTTGAGGGAAGCAAAAGCACTTATCCAACAACTGATTGATAAAATGGGCGTTAGTAAAAGTTCGATCAAAATAATTGTTAACCGCCATTCTAAAAAAGTTGCCAATATTGGTATTGATGATATTAAAAAAGCCTTAAATATTGGCAGCGTCTTTTATGTCAGTAATAACTATCAACTAGCGAGTTCTTGTACTGATTTAGGCTCTCCTTTAGCAAAGTTATCAGAAAACAAAGTTATTCACAAAGAGATTTGCTCCATTATAGATCAAGTATTTCCAATTGAAGTGACCTTAGAAAAAACAGGTTTTTTCAGTAAACTTTTTGGGAGAGAATGAGATGTTTTTAGATAAAAAAGATGATGATCCCTTTAGTACCCTTAGTGATGAGGATATGCAGACTAAACAGGAGATATTTGGCAAAATATTAACCTTGTTAGACTTGTCTATGCTAGAGACCATGGAAACTAAAGTAGCCAAGGCACAGATCACCGATTTATGTTGTAGTTTGATAAATGATTTACCCAGACCATTAAGTTTAAATATCCGTCAGATATTAATTAAGCTAATTATTGATGAGATTTTAGGGCTTGGCCCTCTAGAGACGTTATTAGAAGATCCAAGCATTGCTGATATTTTAGTAAACCGCTATGACAGTATTTATGTAGAACGTAGTGGTAAATTAGAAAAAGTTGCCGTGCAATTCTACGATGACAAACATTTACTTAATATAATTGATCGCATTGTTTCCAACGTTGGCCGAAGAATCGATGAATCCTCTCCTATGGTAGATGCCCGTTTGAAAGACGGTAGTCGGGTTAACGCCATCATCCCACCTTTAGCCCTTGATGGTCCGTCATTATCTATTCGCCGCTTTACTGTTGATAAACTATCAGCAGAGCAATTGATTGATTATGGCTCTATGAGTAGAGAAATGGGGCAATTAATTAAGGCCGTTGTTGCTGGCAAGCTAAACGTCTTGATTTCAGGCGGTACTGGTAGCGGAAAAACGACCCTGCTCAATATTTTATCTAGTTACATTCCTGAAGATGAGCGCATTATCACCATAGAAGACTCTGCTGAATTACAACTACAACAACCCCATACCGTGCGTTTAGAAACTCGTCCTGCCAACATTGAAGGTAAAGGTGAAATATCACAACGTGATCTGGTAAAAAACTGCTTAAGAATGCGCCCGGACCGTATTGTTATTGGTGAAGTAAGGGGAGCTGAAGCAATTGATATGCTGGCGGCAATGAATACAGGTCATGAAGGTTCATTAACCACTTTGCATGCTAATACACCAAGAGATGCGCTTGGGCGTTTAGAAAATATGATTTGTATGGGTGGCTTTGACATGCCTATCCACAATCTTAGAGCGCAAATTTCCTCTGCCATTGATGTGGTGGTGCAATTACAGCGTCAAGAAGATGGTTGCCGACGTATTACTAGCATTCAAGAAGTAACAGGCATGGAGGGTGATGTTATTACCATGTCAGAAATATTTACTTTTCATCGTGAAGATAAAGATGAGCAAGGACAAATAATTGGCCGTTATCAAGCCACTGGAGTTATACCCGTATTTCATAACCAATTAATACTTAAGAGCATCAATATCCCTTACAGTTTATATGGTATTGATGAATCAGCTATGGATTTCTAATAGGAGGCAGTATGAGTCCTCAACTTATATTTTTACTTTTGGTGTTTATCGCAGTGGTATTATTATCTCAAAGCTTGTTTGTTTCGGTATACAACCCACAACGAGCCGATACCAAGCAGCTGAAAAAGCATTTACTGTCTTTGGCATTAAAAGATAAAAATATTGAAAAAAACTTATTGCTTAACAAACGCGTTGAGCAATTACCGGAAATTACTCACTGGCCAGAGTCATTACCTTGGATTGCAAATTTAACCTATAAAATGGAAATTTCTGGATCTAAATTATTAGGCCATCAATACCTTGCACTTGCCTTTGCAACAAGTATTTTTGTATTTATCATTATTTTATTATTGAGTAATGATTGGTTGTTTAGTTTGATATGTGCCTTGTTAATTTTGCTCGGGTTTCATCTCAAACTAAATAGAGATATGAGCAAACGAATGGAACTCATTGAAGAGCAATTTCCTGAGGCTTTAGATGTACTTAAAAGAGGTTTACAAGCTGGTTATGCCTTTAGTGACGCCATCAAGCTTGTTTTTGAGGAAATGGATGGTCCTTTAGCCGATGAATTTAAGATAATGTTTAACCGTATTAATTTTGGTAATGACACTAAAACGGCGTTACTTAATTTTGTTAAACGTGTACCAAGTACCTCTGCCATGGCATTTTCTAGCGCAGTTGCTATTCAAAAATCGACAGGCGGTAATCTTGCTGAAAATATCGATAAATTATCTAAAGTGATCAGGCAACGATTCACCTTTAAAAGGAAGATTAGAACCTTATCTGCAGAGGGACGTCTTTCCGGCTGGGTGTTGGTATTAATGCCTTTTGCACTATTTGCCGTTTTATATTTATCTTCACCTAGTTATGTTTCCGAATTAACCGCTACTCCGGCAGGATTAAACCTACTGAAGTGGGGTGGCGCCGGCATGTTGTTAGGCATTTGGTGGATAAAAAAACTGATTCAAATCGAGGTATAAATCATGGAATACTTACAAGGTTTATTGCAAAGTTTTATTAGTAATAAAGTAATGGTTGAATGGCTCATCTACATTATTTCAGCGACAGCAGGGGTCACCTTAGCCATTGCTTTATATAATCTATTTTCAGGTATTTACTCGCCAGTAAAGGCACAGATAGACAAGCTTAAAAAGCAACCTACATCTACAACTCAAAACCAAGATGATTATTCATCAACCCTTGAGCATAATTTAGAAAAACTTAATGCTATGCCGTTAATTAATAATAACTTCGCTGGCGATAAAGCAACTAAAAAACTTCTGATCCATGCGGGGCTCCATTCCACTAATGCCTTAAAGGTATTCAATGCTATTAAATTAATGTCATCTTTGTGCGGTGTTTTAATTTCAATTGCTATTGTGAACTTTGCTGGTGGCTTGTCGACATTAGTAACCGTATATATATTTTTAGCTATTATCGGTTTTTTTTATATTTTACCGGCGCTTGTATTACACAAGCTTGCCAGTAATCGCATGAAAGAATTACGAAAATTCTTTCCTGATGCGTTAGATTTATTAATCGTTTGCTGTGAAGCAGGTTTAGGTTTATTAGAAGCATTCCAACGCGTTAAAGATGAATTAGCCTTTGTCCACCCTGCTCTATCCCATGAAATAGGTTTAGTCTGCAGTAAAGTTCGCGTCGGTTTATCAATGCAGCAAGCTTTACAAGAGTTTAGTGACCGAACTGGTTTAGAGGACATTAGAGGTTTAAATTCAGTCATTGTGCAAAGTCTTAGACTTGGTACTGGTGTTGCTGAAACCATTAGAGTTTATGCGGATGAATATCGCGATAAACGTTTACAAGCTGCAGAAGAAAACGCCGCCAAGCTTGGCGTTAAAATGATATTTCCTATGATGTTTTGCATATGGCCATCTTTTTTTATCGTTGCCGTTGGTCCTGCCGTGTTAAAAGTGATGAATGTTTGGGATAAGGCATTTTAATTATGAAATATTCTATCAAAAATAATTTACTTGTCTTTTGCTTATTTTTTAGCTGTGTTTTTATGTTATCAGCTTGTTCTACGACAGACAAAACGAATAAGGGAGATTCAACCTCATCTTCAGAGAGTGTCATCAAATCAAAAGAGCAAGGCGTAAAATTAGCCGAGCAAGAAGTGAAAAGTAATAACCTTGATAAAGCTATTTTTTATTATATTCAAGCGCTGGAATTTGATAACCAGGATGTGGACATTATTTATAGCATTGGAGATATTCAAAATACACTAGGTAGTCCAGAATTAGCTGCTAGAGCCTTTAAACATGTATTAACCATCAACCCAAATCATATTGCCGCACTAGCTCAAATGGGTGTTTATTATTTAGAACGCAAGAGTATGGATAAAGCGAAAGAAACACTTGAACGAACAATTAAATTAGATCAAAAACGGCTTCATATTAATGTTTCATTTGAACAATTTATCCCGCTTGATAGTGAATCACCCATACTCGCTTATAATGCCTTGGCTGTGCTAAGTGACCTTGATAGTCGTCACGATTATGCCAGAGAAATTTTTAATTTACTCATCCCTATTTCAGATAATTTATCATTAACTTACACCAATATGGGCTTTTCGTATTATTTAAGCCATCATTATATCTTAGCTGAGACTTATTATAAAAAAGCCCTTGATGTAAACTCAGACTATGAAAGAGCTAAGCTTAATCTAGGGCTAATTTATGTGCGAACAGGGCAATACAACAAGTCGATTCAGCTATTTAAACAAGTGATGACCACCGCCGAAGCATATAATGATATAGGTTACTTCTTATTACTAGATGGTCGCTACCAGGAAGCTGAATACTTTTTACAAACTGCTATTGACCTTTCCCCTACTTATTTTGAAAAAGGTCATATTAACTTAGAAAATGTGCAGCTTTATTTGCGCGAAAACGAAGATTCAGACGGTGCTTCCGCCTCACTTAACTAAAATAAGCAAATAATAATTAGATTTGATTTCAACTGTATGAATTGATATTCCATAAAAAACCATAGCAAATGTTATGGTTTTTGGGGGCAACTAAAGTGACTAAGTTAAAACAACTCAGACAACTAGACTAGGTTTTTGCTAGTCTTTAAAGTTAGTAAACTGGAAAGATTGCTCTAATTCTGCTGTACGTACTAATTGCATTACCGCCTGTAAGTCATCACGTTTTTTACCTGTTACGCGAACTTGCTCACCTTGAATAGCAGCTTGTACTTTTAGTTTTTCGGCTTTGATAAGTTTAACAACTTTTTTAGCCATATCTTGCTCAATACCTTCTTTAAAGGTTACTTGCTGGCTCCAGTTTCTCCCTGTAGCACTAGCATCACCGACGGCCATAGCTTTAGCATCAACATTACGCTTAGCTAATTGACCACGTAACATATCGCACATTTGCTTTAATTGAAAATCACTTTCGGCTTTTAAAATAACATTCGGCTTTTTCCATTCAAAGCTAGCCTCAACACCACGAAAATCAAAGCGCGTGGTAACTTCACGGTTAGTGTTGTCGACAGCATTTTTTACTTCTTCTAAATCTGTTTCTGATACGATATCCATTGATGGCATAATTAATTCTCTATATGGGGATTTACTCAATGTCACTATTATACCCATGCAGTTAGAGCACGCAACTAATGCAACGAACTTAACCCCTTACTGAATAAAGTATCAAATGTAGTAATCCAATCCCAGCAAGAAACAAATGGGAAATCATGCTAGTATCGATTCAATTCCTTTTATAATTAATTTTAAATTACAGGCTGTTTGTGAAGGCTCGTCAACACTCTTATTTTTTCATTACTGTAATTATAGTAACGACACTATTGCTTTTCGCTCACGAATTTTTGCCTGATGGCATAAGAAAGCGCATATTTCAGTTCCCTGAAATTGATACCATAGGTCATTTAACTAGCTTTTTCATACTTACTTGGGTTTGCCACTCTATCATTAAGCTGTCCCTACCTCTTTGTATTCCATTGCTTATATTTTACGGTGCGTTAACAGAGGTTGGTCAATATTTTCTTAGCTATAGAAGTGGCCAAATAGGTGACTTTATTGCCGATGTTATTGGTATCAGTTTATTTGTAATGACAAAGTGGCTTTATGTTAGCTTCTTTCGTAAAACCGTAAGTAACACAGTTAGCAAAACCTTAAGTAAAGAATCGAGTAGAGCAAGAAACGAATGAATGAGCCGGTAAACAACATCATTGTCATTGGCCAAGGAGCAATGGGCTTACTTTGGTATCATCATTTATCTAAAGCTAGCACCAGCGCAAACATTAGCGCTAATGTAAGCTTACTTGCCTCTAATCAAGATAGACTCAGTGCCATTGAACTAAACTCCGCGCAATATCAATTTACTGCTTACCAGAAAGTCCAAGCTAACTATTATCCAATTCATTATGCGCAAATTACTGAAATCAAACATGCCAATATTATTATCTTATGTGTAAAGTCTTATCATATTGCTAGTGCGTTACAGAGGATTGCCAAAGACATTAACCGTGAATGCAAAATCATACTGGCTCACAATGGCATGGGTACCTTTGAGGAAGTTGTTAAGTTGTTGCCAAGTAGTCAACCTATATTGGCAATGCTAACCACTCATGGCTGTTTACGTAGCAGTGAACTAAACATAGAGCATACTGGGCTTGGGCATAGCGATATCGGTTTATTAGCGGGAGAATTAAGCTCAATACACCAAAACGACCTGAGTAAGTTGCTTAACCATGCACTGCCAGCAGTCACTTTTCATTCAAACATTGCCAACAAGCAGTGGTTAAAATTAGCGATAAATTGTGTGATTAATCCAATTACGGCAATTAATGATATTGATAACGGTAAAGTAAATAACAAAAAATATGCAGAACAAGTCAATCAGTTACTCTCTGAAATCACAGCAATAAGCCAAAAAGAAGGCATAAACTTAATATTGACTGATTTACAGGAGGTAGTTACAAAAGTGGCGCAAGCAACAGCAAAAAATTGCTCTTCTATGCGCTGTGATGTAATGGCGGGCAGACCAACAGAAGTTGATTACATTAACGGTTTCATTCACCGTTTAGGCAAGAAACATAATATTGCCACACCCGAAAATTCTCGACTGTGGCAACAAGTACAAAACCTTAATGCTTAATTTAATAAACTGAACTTTAAGGTTAAGCTCTATTATTTAAACTAAACACTTATGGACGATAAACTTTAACGTTTTTAAAGCCATTATCAAGTAAGTACAATGCTTGTAGTTTACTCATCACACCTTGATCACAATAGAGTAAGTAGTCTTTAGACATATCTAAATCACCAAACTGGGTGGCAAGTTT
>PJEL010002702.1_pt1 | contig 15919 bp, 14 predicted proteins | sample 1853271 | NCBI WGS metagenome assembly PJEL01 (sample SAMN08108733, study PRJNA415343) | Invertebrate metagenome, whole genome shotgun sequencing project. | host: Globobulimina | place: Sweden: Gullmar Fjord | collected 2015-08
ACCATGTTAATGGCAGTTTTACGACCTTTTAAGATAGTCATACCAAGGTTGAATAAGAAACCTAAACATACAACAACAATACCTAATTTAGTAATGGTTGGTTGCTCTAGGAATTCACGACCCATGGTTGGCCATAAGTGGTTAAGCGTAATATCAGCTAATGTAGAGTAAGGTACAAGTAAGTAACCTAAAATTGTTAGTACACCAGCAGCGGCAAATATCCAGAATAGCGCAATGGCTAATTTAGGACTATAGAGTTCAGTTTCTGACTCTTCAGGGATCAAGTAATAAGCAGCCCCCATAAAACCAAAGAGTAACCAAACAATTAGTAGATTGGTATGCACCATACGTGCAACGTTAAATGGAATAATACCACCTAAGAAGTCACCAACAACATATTGCAAGCCCATAATAAGACCAAATAAGATTTGGCCTACGAACAAGATCATAGCGAAAACAAAATAAGGAGTCGCTACAGCTTGTGATTGATATTTTAAAGTACTCACAGCTTAACCCTCTATGTTTGGTGGCCAGTTATTGTCATCTAGCTCAGAAGTCCATTTAAGGAATTCAGCTAAATCATCAATTTCTTGGTCATTTAAGTGGAAGTTAGGCATTTGACGACGGCCTGGAATATTTAAAGGCTGAGCCTTCATCCAACCGTTGAAGAAAGCTTTAAAGCCTGCTTCACCGCCACGGCGATCATATACGTTAGCTAGTTCAGGAGCGAAATATGCACCTTCACCGATTAACGAGTGACAACCAACACAGTTATTTTTTTCCCACAAATGCTTACCGCGTTCTACAGATTCGGTAATGTTATGTCGGTTATCCCTTTTGGGCATCTCTTTTACAGTGTGAAAAGTCAAAGCTAAGAATATTAAGAAGAAGAATACACTTCCACCGTAATAAATATTCCTTGCCATGCCTTTAGTAAAGCTCTCTGACATGGTGTTTCCTTAATGAAATAGTTCATGCGTGATACCAAGTCTAATAAATTTCTTCCCACTCAGTGAGAATTAAAAGGCTTAGGGGCAAGGCATTGATTGATGATAATGGTTTTTCCCTTATCAAAATCAATAACGACGCAGATAAGCCTTTTAAACTCACCCTTCGGGCACTCATTAGCAAACTGATAACATCACAAAATTAATAAAACATAGACAAACTATGCTTAACCAATTTCGCTTGTTTTAAGCTCACTAATGATGTGCTGAGCTGTGAATAAACTTAATAGAGTTGGTATTTATTTTATAAAGCATAAAGATAATAACTAGGTTGTTATACCTGCGACTTGATGGAAATCAAGTTTTCAAGGGGTTGTAATAAATAGTTACATAATTAGGAACAACCTTGCGCCATATCAAAAAACATCAACTTTATATCATTTTATTTTAGTTATAAAAACGGCCATAACCTCATTATTTACAAGGTTATAGCCGTTTAATACTAGCACAATTTTTAAGGTTACTAACTATTTCACCACTGTGACTTTACCCTTCATTTTAGGGTGTGGGCCACATTCATAAGCAAAATCCCCCAGAGCTTTAAATTCTCGCTGATAGCTCTCATCGGGGAAAAAGTAGTCTGGCTCTTCTTCGCCTGAACTTTTAAACCAAACATTATGGTATTGGCGTTTCTCAATGTTTTTCCAAATCACCCTATCCCCTTGCTTAATGGTAATTTCGCTAGGAATAAACTTCTTTTTATAGATTTCAACAATCACGTCTTTTGCCAGTACAGAGCTCGTTGAAAATAGAAAGCCACTTGCAAGAGTTAACGCCAATATTCTTTTATTCATTTATTAATCCTTTTTAAAGTGACATGCCACTATCAACTATAAAAACCTCGTCATCTTCGAAGTCTCTTTTCGAAGATTAACTTTGTTATTCTGATAGCTTTATTTAATTTCTTTAATATCTATTTTAACTTCTATTTCATCTTCAACTTTATACTTAGCCGCAGGTCTATCAACCTCGACCGCCTCATCACCACTAACCCAACTCAGCAAACTTCCCTCTGGGTTATGCTTTTGTACACTACTACAGGCCGCTACACACTGTACACATTGCGTACAGGTAAACTTTGCACGTTTCATATTCTGTGTCGGTAAACGCATCGGGCAAGCTTGGTCGCAAGGTTTATGTTTATGATAATGCACACACTCTCGACATGCTTTTGCCCGGCTACGGTCAAACTTAATTACCATCGCCTTATTATTTGCCATCCAAATTAAGCTTTGGAATAAGCCAAGCGCACAGCCGTACTTACAAAAGACATGACGAGCAAAAATGAAGTCAGCACTAAAGATAATTGTGGCAACGCTAATGAATAGAGTTGCACCAAAACCTAAGTCAAAACTCACCAAGTCTTGTAATAAAGGTACTGGTGGCAACATATAACTGGCTAAAGCGACCGCCCACACAAATGCCATGGCAATAGCAGGAATAGCAACAATTACCCTTGGCAATAATTGCTTGTTCTCAACTTGAGCTTTTTCCCAAACAGTCACTCGATTTAACTGTTTCATCATTAAGTCATTAACTAGCTCTACCACCGAAAAATGGGGACAAAGCCAACCACAATAAATACGACCAAACTTCCAAATTAAATAACCGCTTATAGCGACAAAAGTAACGCCAGGTATGAGTACACGGCTGAATATCTTAATAGCGGCATCAACACTATCACCACCGCCATGCAAAATAGAGTCAATACTAATAGTCCACGACTGACCAAAAATAATAAAATGTCCCAGTGTTAGGTCAAAGCGAAAAATATTTAATAGCGGCGCAAAAATAAAAAGTGCAAAAAATGCCACTTTTGCGCTTATTCTTGCTTGTTGCTGGGTCATCAACATAGGTGATTCCATAGTAATAAAGATGATGCATATGCATCATTATATACCGCATCATCAATTGTCGATTTAATCTAGATCACCCTAATCTACTAAGCATCTTTTCTGAATTTTACACTTTTTAAACAGTAAGCAACTTGCTACCAAGCTTAAACAAGGTTTTAATTGCTGTGACTAGCTTTTATAAGCAAACCAGGCGGTAAATTGCGCATAACATACATAAATAACTATTATGTAAACGTAACAAGAAGTTGATTACGTTTTGCAAAACTAAATAATTACCACTTAACAGCTATTACTGTTAAAGTTTTATCAATTTTCACTTATAGGATATGGAGATAAACATGAGGAATATACTTTTATTAGTTACAGCATTAATAGTAGCTACAGGGTGTTCAAGTCAAAAGTCGAGTACAGATATTGAGTCAGACATGGGTCTGGATGGAGCACCTGGTTGGGTCAATAATGGTACCAACGCAGTAAGCAATGAAGAAGGTCAATTAATTCATGGCGTTGGCTCTGCGCCTGCTATGGGAGATTTATCATTACAAAAAGCTACCGCTGATAACAGAGCAAGAGCTGAAGTTGCTAGAATCATGTCTACTTTTATCGACTCAACACTTGCAGATTATTCAGCAAGTAACGGCGAAGGCTTTGATATGTCTGTGGAAAAGACAGTTAAATCATCAACCAAAGCCGCTTTATCTGGTGCAACAATTATTGGTAGCTGGAAAGATAAAAACTCTGGTGTAGTTTACTCTTTTGCTGAGTTAAATTTAAATACACTTGAGACATCAATAGGTAATGCTGACAAAATCAACCAATCATTTAAACAATACTCAGAGAAAAATTTAGAAGCAAACTTTGAGCGTTTTACTAAGGAGAATAAAGAATGAGGCTTTTAGCAGTAATTTTAAGCATAGTAATATTATCAGCTTGTGGCACTACTAAGGTACAACGAGTCGACTCTTCTGAGACTATAGACTTAAGTGGCGCTTGGAATGATTCTGACTCTCGAATGACTGCTGAAACTATGGTTGCTGATGTACTTAACCGACCTTGGATAAACCGTCATGTAAGCCAAAAAGGAAAGCCTCCTACAGTAATCGTTGGCAGCATTAAAAATCTAACTCATGAGCACATTAATACTAATACCTTTGTTAGCGATATTGAACGAGAACTTATTAACTCTGGCATGGTTGACTTTGTTGCTTCAGCCAAACAACGAGGAGAGATAAGAGATGAACGTAAAGACCAAGACTTAAATTCAACTGAAGCAACACGTAATGCAGCCGGTCAAGAAATTGGTGCTGACTATATGCTTTCGGGTCAAATCAACACCATTATTGATGCCAATGCTTCAACACAAGTACGTTATTACCAAGTTGATTTAACATTAATCAGTTTGGCTGATAACCGTAAAGTATGGGTTGGCCAAGAGAAGATTAAGAAGTTAGTAGAAAACGCGAAACTACGTTACTAATTACATAGCTAGGCTCTCTATTAATATAATCCACACAAGGAACATCTATTGGGTAATTTAGCTTTAGTCACTAAGGTAAAGCCGACAATTTTTTTAATGGCTTTACTGGGCTTTATTTTATCTGGGTGTGCAGCCAATAATAGAGATATGTCTGATGTTGCCAATCAACTCAGACATAACCTACCTGTGGAGACTGCATTAGCAAGGGTTGAAGCACTAGAGTTTAAAAGTCAAAGTAGTGCTCAGCATCAACTAAACTTAGGCTACTTACAGCTTATCAATGGCGACTATCAAAATGCGCTAATCAATCTGGAAGGTGCTAAACAAACAATGGCGTCATTACAAGCCGCCTCAATTTCAGAAAACCTTACCTCTGCGACCATAAATGAAACCTTAAGAAGTTACTCTGGTTGGCCGACCGATCAAGCATTGGTGCATGGCATGATGGCTATGGCCTATCTGCTAAGTAATGATCTTAATGGTGCACGTGTTGAGATATTACAAGCTAATGTTCAGATGAATAAATTAGCGGAATCTGGCGGTGACCAAGGGCAACTAGCCTTTATACGTTACTTAGCGGGTGTTATTTATGAATTAAACCATGAATACGATAATGCAGTGATTAGTTATCGTATGGCGTTAGCCATTATAACATCTCGTAAAGGCTTTCCTCCTCTGTCTTTACAGCAGAACCTCGTTGATTTAACTGCACGCATTGGCCTTAAAGAAGAATCAAAAAAATACCAAGAGCAGTTTGGTCTTGGCCTAAGTAAGCCCTATAGCAACAAACAATTTATCTTTTCGTTTGATGGCGTAGTCACACAGATGGCACAAGCTAAATCAACACTTTGGTGGGACATTGATGACGTTTACTTATCCGTGGCACTGCCAACTTTCCCGCGAAATAACTATGTAGTATCTCCTTTCTATATTCATACAAAAGAGGGAGAAATAACTACACAAACTATCGAGAATATTGAAAGCAGAGCCAGAGATGATTTACAGGCAAGAATGCCCAAAATAACGGCTATGGCACTTGCTAGAGCTGGCGCTAAGTTTCAAACAGTAAAAGAGCTCAATAAAAAAGATAATGTCCTCGGCGCTTTTGCTAACGTGCTTACTATCATTTCTGAAGTTGCTGATTTGCGACATTGGGGCATGCTGCCCTCTTCCATTCAAATTGCCACCAGCTACGACACCTCAGGCACATTATACTCATCCAGCAGATATGGACTGCAAATGGGGCAGTACCAAGAAAAAGAACAAGAGGCCGTAGAGACCCTTGCTACTGACAAGAGTGGGACTGAAGAAATCATAGTTGGTCATCAGGTTATAGCTGAGGATAGCGTCGAAGATCTTATTTTGAGAAAACAAGTAGCAAAGAGTAAAACGGCTAAAGCGAGAGCGAATACTGAAGACTTCTCAAAAGTAAATGCTACAGCAGATAAAACATTCACCGAGAGTACTGTAAAAATAAATAACTCAGCACAAAAGAATGCAGTAATTCTTCTGTCTAGCTTAACAAATAGAATACATGTTGCCAGTTTTTAACTCTATTGCATTCATTGCACATAGTACAAGGATAAAAAAATGAAAAAGCTTATAACTATTTTAATGATAATAAGTATTGCCGCTTGTACCTCTACAAGTAATCAAGTACCAGCTTGGCTAACTCAACCAACCAAGGTTTACCCACAAAGCCAATACCTTTCGGCTGTTGGCCAAGGACGTGATGTAGAACAAGCAAAGCAGGTAGCCTTAGCCAATTTATCACGTATCTTTTCTGTCTCTATTGCGGAAGAGCAGATAGATAAAAGCCATTTTTCGACCGAGCAAGGTAAAACTAACAACGAAGTAACGCGCTTTATTTCAGCTAAAGCCAATCAAGAATTAAAAGGCGCTGTAATAAAAGAAACTTACCAAGACCAACAAGGACAAAGCTATGCTGTAGCGGTTATGGAAAAGCTACCCGCGGCTAAAACGTTTAGAGATTCAATCAGACAGCTTGATCGTAAAATTGCAGGTAATTTGTCATACGCAGAGAATGACGCGCCGAATTTTTTTAAAGCATTAAAAGCACTTGAGCAAGCTCACCTTGCGCAACAACAACGTGAAAATGACAATAGAAGCTTAATGTTAGTCGCGAGCAAAGGCATCGTTTCGCAAACCACTAGCGCAGATATCAAAAATTTAATTAAAACATCATTAGCGACTTTAAGTTTTAAAGTGAGTAGTGAAGATGCTTTTCTAAGTAAACAGTTAAGCGCATCAGCAGCCAACTTAGGAGTAAAGTTATCACAAACTTCACCTATCCTACTGCAGGGGAAAATAGAGCAACAACCACCGTTAGCGCAAGGCGGATGGTTCTGGCTCAGAGGTAATATTCATATTAGTGTAAAAGATGGTGAAAGCACCACACAACAATTGCTTTTCCCTTTCAAGATATCGGCACAACAAGAATCTATGTTAACTCAAAGACTAGAGAAGCATATCGCTGACAATTTAGAAAATTACATTATTAAAGCAATATTCAAAGAGTAATTGTAGATATCAATACGAGATACTTAAGACTAAAAAAACATATTTTTAACTAACTTAGCGGCAAGCGTACTTCTACTTGCAAACCACCTTGGGGATGGTTGTTTAAGGTAATTTGACCTTGATGACCATCACTAATTTCTCGGCAGATACCCAAACCAATACCGCTACCATCAGCTTTAGTTGAATAATAAGGTAGAAAAGCCTTAGTTAATACTTCAACAGGCATCCCTGGTCCAAAATCTTTAACAGTAATGCGCAACTGATCTTTCTTATTATCAACGGTCACTTCACTCGTTTCTTCAGGGCAAGCTTGTTGAGCATTCTTAAGTAAGTTAATTAGCAATTGCTCGATTTGACTTTCATCGCCAGAAAATATCAAACTTGTATGTCGACAACTTAACGTAAATTTATACAGCTCTTGTAATTGCGCTAAGGTTTTCACTAAATCAAAATTTTGTTTTTGCGGTTTAGATAATCGCGCCAGCTGACTATAACTTTTAATAAATTCGGCTAACTTATTAATACGCTTCGAGATAGTGGCAAATACTCGCGTTAGTTGTGGCTCAGCTAAACGCTCAGCGAGTATATTGCCGCTATGACACATTGAACTAATCGGTGCGATTGAGTTATTCAGTTCATGATTTATCACCCTGATGACTTTCTTCCATGTTTGCAGCTCTTGTTGGTGCATTGCTTGGGTAATAGGTTTTAACAAGGTGAGTTGATGACGACTGCCGTGTAACTTCAAATGATGTCGAGATAGGTGCCAGCTTTGCTCTGTTTTTGTTACCGCTTTATCATCGGCATCGTTTACCTCATATTTCGACTCAGGCAACATTAGTTGAATAATGGCATTATCTTTATCATCATGCTGACTCAGCTCAGGCATATTCTCGTTTAATAACTTTTGCCAAGACAATCCCAATAGGCTTTTTTGCAGAAAGAAGTGCTCCGCTGCGCGGTTAGCAAAAATAATAGTATCTCTATGATTCACTAGTACAGTAACAACATCCGAAGCATTAACTACTTTGTCTAACAATAATTCTCGCTGGTAAATAGATTGCTTCTCTTGTCGCAGCTTATCGATAACTTGATTAAAAAGCGTAACAACTTCTGCCTGACTCTGGTTTTTACTCTTTGTGTTATCCGCTAAACTAATGGAGAAGTCACCATCTTGCAGATTGCGTAAACCATGCAGCAAGGTTTGCATTATCTGATTGTTTTGTCGAAGATAGTAACGATAACGCATTATTGCTAAAACCAGCAGAAAGGTTGAGCTTAGGGCAAATAACCATGGCGAGGCAGGCATCAATAAAAGAAATGCCGCGATAAAGATAATATTAATCAGGATTAATTGGACTATTAACATAAGGGTTCAACTAAAGTGTTGTCATTAAGCATAAGGAATTACCTAGCTTAGAGAGTCAATATCAATTTGATATTTTTCAATGCGGCGATATAACGCTTGGCGACTTAAACCTAATTCAAGCGCACTGTGTTTGATAACGCCATTATGCTTAATCAATACTTGTTCAATATGTGCTTTTTCATTTAATCTTGATGCCTCTTGAGTGGCACTCAGTTGAAAGTCATTTATCGCTAATGACTTATTCTCAGCAAAAACTAATGCTCGCTTGCAGGCATTTTCTAGCTCTCGGACATTACCGGGCCAAGCATAGCTAATTAAATGTTCTTTGCTCTCCTCGCTGAGCAGATAATCACGACCGATAAAGTACTGTGCAAGAGGAATAATATCCGCTTTGCGCTGAGCAAGCTCTGGTAAGTGCAATTCAATAACATTTAATCGGTAATATAAGTCCTCTCTGAATGTGCCCAACTTGACGGCTTCACTTAAATCAGCATTGGTTGCACTTAATACTCTAACATCAACTTTCATTGTACTATTAGAGCCTAAACGTTCAAACTCTCCTGTCTGCAATACCCGCAACAATTTCATCTGACCCGATAAGGTTAAGTTAGCAATTTCATCTAAAAATAAAGTTCCACCATCAGCGGCTTCAAAGCGACCGACTCTTGCTTGGTTCGCACCAGTAAAGGCACCTTTCTCTGCACCAAATAACTCTGCTTCCATTAATTCATGAGGCAATGCCCCCATGTTAACTTTAATAAAGGCGCTTTGTCGGCGGTTAGAGTGTTGATGAATATAATCAGCAAGTTTTTCTTTACCTGCACCATTAGCACCGGTTATTAAGACATTAACTTCAGCTGTAGCTACTTTAGCCGTTTGCGCTATTAAAGCATGCATTTCTCGACTGCTATAAATGAAGTCGTTACTTGTGTTAACTTTTTCTACTATGCTTTTAGATGTTGAGTTTTGGCTATACTTTGCCACTAACTCAAGTAGCTTAGTATCATCCCAAGGCTTTTGTAGATAATCCGTTGCGCCACTTTTCACCAGCGCCACAGCTGTTTCTAAATGAGTCCAAGCAGTAATTAGAATAATTGGCAGGTCATTATTCAGCGCTTTTAGGGCATTGAAAAGTGATTCCCCTTCCTTTCCCGAAGTTATACCCTGAGCAAAATTCATATCTTGGATTACTAAATCTACTCGTTGATGCGATACAGCCATGAGTGCTTTTTTCTCATTATCTGCAGTGAGCACAGAATAACCATGCAAGCTTAAAAGTAACTCTAAGGCTTCTAGTATATCGGGGTTATCATCAATAACGAGTATTTGTGGCATTCTGTTCCTTTAATATTGTTTTGATAGTAGTAATCTTCGACAAGAGCACTCGAAGAGGACTACCATTTTTAAGATATTCTCAGCATCGTACTTAAATATTTACTGTTTACACAGTGCGAGTAGCAATCACTGGTGGTATATTGCTGGTCTTTACCGCAGGGATCCAAGTAGCTAATGTACCTGCAACAAAAATAACGCTACTTGCTAATAAAAACAACATCATATCTGGTTTGCTTAAGCTAATATACTGGCTCAATAAAATATTGAAGCCAAGTGCCATCACTAAACCTAAAGCACAGCCAATGGTGTATACCATCCAATTTTCAGTGAGCACATATAACAGAATATCTTTTTTACGTGCACCTAACGCGCGTCTAATACCAATATACTTTTTCTGACGTGAAATATGAAACTGTGAATAGGCATAACTACTAATTGCCGTCACAAATATCATTAAGCCACATAACATTAAGAATAATTGTGCTAATCCTTTATCGTGACGATAAAAACGCTGAAAGTGCTCAGCCATGGTGCGAATTCGATAAACATCACGTTCAGCTTGCACACCTAAAATAACATCAGTTACTTGATGACGTACCTTGTCTATTTGACCAGGAGCTACTTTTAATAAGTAATTTCTACCGGTAAAAACCCATTCCATAATATTATTACCAAATACGCCATATTGCTTGTCTTCAGGAATGCTTGGATCAAGCATAATATCTTTAACAACACCCACAACACGGCCATTATTGGTTTCTTGTCCTAAAGCCGATTTGTCGCCATACAATGCTTTCTTCAGCGACTCAGTAATAACCACATTACCAGTACCTTCACTACCAAAGTCACGTTGATCATCCTTGGTTAGAAACCGCCCTTCGACTAATGCCAATGCCAACGTATTACCTAGTTCCTCATTGGTTAAAAATATTTTAACATCTTGCAAGTATTTGTCTCGTTCAATACTTTCAGGATCATCTAAATCATATACGTTACCTAACATACCTCGTTTATTAATAGGTAACTGGTTAACGACTGATACACTTTCAACTTCTGATAGTTGATTTAATGCCTGTAAATCTTGGCTAACAATAGAACGAAAGTAATCTAAATCTCGATAATTACCAGAAGTTGGCTGCAACGATACAATCAAAGTATTTTCGGTATCTAGCCCCGTTTTCTGGTCCATTTTATTATTGGTATCGAGAGCTAAGATAGCGCTATTAATTAATAACCCCAAGGTAATGGCTAATTGTAATATTAATAAACCCGTAGTGAATTTTCTTAGTAGTAAAGATTTTAACAATGCTTTTATATTCATAATTTTTTCCTTGAGCTTATCTATTTAAGTTCAGCAGAAATGGTGTAACGATTAGCTCGGTATATCGGGTATAACGCGCTAGCGATAGAAGTTACTAATGCCAATAACATGCCTAGCATTAATAACTTAGGCTCAAGTACTGCAATATTGGCCAGTCGGGGTAAAAATTGCACTGACAATTTGAGAAATAGCCAACTTAAAACCAGTGATACTGCACCAGTAGCAACACCTAACACGACACTTTCAGTTAAGCCTTGCATCAACATGTGACGATTACTTGCGCCAATAGCACGTCGTAGTCCAACTTCAAATTTCGCGGCATGAAATCGTGATAGCAGCAGACTACTCGCGTTAAAAATACACACAGCTAAAAACAACACTGAAGCTAAAGTAAAGGCCAATACCTTTTGATCAACGACCTTTTTGGCTATCAGCCATTCATTAACATTATGTAATTCGTTTCTTATCTCTAGCGGATGTTCTCCTGCATCTTTTAATTGCTGACTGTAATTATTAAGGTAACTTTGAAGTTCAGTCCTTTGGTTTACATCATCAAGTTCAACCCAAGCTTGAAGGTAATAAACATCGCGATCACGGGTTTCTGAAACATCTCTATAATTTACTGCTGATGAGCTTCTTGCGTGAATGTCCCAACCTAAATCGATAGATGTTTCTAATGGCACAAAAATATCATCGGTTAGGTCAAATGCACGCCCTTCCGTTACATGGTAAAACATTGGTCTTAAAACCCAAGGTTTCAAAACACCAACAATCGTTAATAATTCACCATCTAACTCTAAGGTTTTACCAACACTGTTTTTTCCGGCAAATATTTTTTGGTTTAATACATCACCAATAACAACTTCCATACCACGACTTTTTTCAAATGCTGAACCATAAGCAAATGGTGCATTTGTCAACTCAAATAAGCCCGGCGTAGTTGCTGTAACAGATGACTCAAATCGTTTCATATTCGTTGACTCAACATCTCTTGCATAAACACCTGTCGCATAAGATACAGAGGTGCGTGAAGGAATAGTTGATTCAGCAATTTTCATCGCATCACGATAACGCAGAATATGCATCGGTTCATCAGGCGGCTGATCACCTGGCCAAGTATTCATACTAATATGGATTAACTTGTCACTTTTTTTCGGTATTGGATCGCTTGCCATAGAACTTACTAAAGCAAGATTTGCACACAATACACCAACACCAATAGACAAGGTGAGCATAATTAAAAAGTACAATGTCGGTGCACGCTTAAAGCTTTGCATCGCTAGCGTGAGGTTATAAAAAAACAGACTATCGTTACGCATCGGCCATCTCCTCTGCGACAGCCGTACTTGCTGCTTCAGAAATTGTTTGACCGTTCGCTTGAGCTGATCTATCTAATGGAGCATACACTTTAAAATCGGCAAGCTGGCCATCAATCACTTGTACGTTACGATTCACTTCACGCGCTTGGTCAGGATCATGGGTAACCATAATAATGGTAGCGCCATCCTTGTTAAGGTCATGTAATATTTCCATAACTTGGCGCGCCATTAATGAGTCAAGGTTACCTGTTGGCTCATCGGCCAATAATATTTTTGGTTCCCCCGCTAATGCTCTTGCAATGGCAACACGTTGTTGTTGCCCACCGGAAAGCTGGCTTGGCAGGTATTTTAATCGTGATGCTAAGCCGACCTTTTCTAACGCTTCTTCAACACGACGCTTTCTTTCACTGGCACTAAAGCCACGGTAGCGTAATGGCATATCAACATTATCAAAAATGCTATAATCCGGAATCAGGTTGTAGTTTTGAAAGATAAAGCCTATTTTTTCATTTCTTAATCGTGATAGTTCATCATCTTTTAAACCCTGAACGCTAACGCCATCTAATTCGTATTGACCACGGTCAAAGTTATCAAGCAACCCTGCAACATTTAAAAAAGTAGACTTACCAGATCCAGAAGGCCCTGTTACCGCAACAAACTCTCCTGCATTCACTTTAAGTGAAAAATCTCTTAATGCGTGAGTTTGAATAGTGTCACTTTGATAGATTCTAGAAATGTTGTTCATATTAAGCATGGTTCTTTCCTTTTGTATTGATCGCTTAGCTGCTGATTTGTTGGGTATCAACAACAAGCCTTTATTTATTGTGTTTTTTTATATGTATGTTAGCTAGTTAATTAACCACCTAAATAAATTTGTTCTGCTTTATTAAATTCAGTGTAGTCTGAAGTAATAACTTGTTGGCCTGACTCTAACCCTGAGGTAATTTCGATATATTCAACGCTACTAGCCCCTGTGGTTATCGCAGTTTTGTTAGCATAATCATCTTCTACTAATGCAAAAATGAATTTGCCACCTAACGACCCCATAAATGCGCCACGTTTAACCATGAGAACATTTTCTTTTTTCTCAAACTCTATACGAGCATTGATACGTTGATTTTGTCTTAACTGAATATCTGATGAATTTTTAATTCTTGCCCTTACGGTTACTTGGTTAGCTTTGACTTCAGGTGAAATGGCGATGATCTCACCACGCACTGAGATTCCGGAAACTTTCATTGCAACCTCTAAACCTATACCTAAATCATCGGCATAAAATTCCGGCACACTTAACTCAGCTTCATATTCAGATAAATCAACAATAGTCATGATGGCAGTGTTTGCTGCTATAGTGTTTCGCTGTGCAACTAACCAATTACCAACAACACCACTGACTGGTGCTTTTATTGCTAGTGCATCATGTCGACGTGATAGTTCATCTAAGATAAGTTTTTCTTTTTGTACGAGGAATTCTCTGTGCTGTTTTTCAAATTGTAAGCGCTCTTTGGCAAAAGTGACTCTTTTCTTGGAGTGTTCGAATAGTCTTGTCGCATCAGATACTGCGTCTTGACTTTTTAACCAGTCAACTTCACTAATGATTTGCTTGCCGTAAGATATTTCTGCACGTTGAAACTCGCGCTTAGCGACATTCAACTTTGATTGTGCGGCATTCATGTTACTTTCAAGATCAAGCTGCGCTTCTTTGTCTGCAAGCACTCCACGATTAGCATTGATACTTAACTGCTCGAATGTTGATTGTTGCTGCTTCATTAATGCATCTAATTCTGGGCTCACTAAACGTGCGACAACTTGATTTAGCGCTACCGCTTCACCAGGCTTCGCTAACAAGGTTATTTTACCTATTTCAGTGCTATAAAGTTGTGGTGCGTTTGCTGCTACCGCCTTGCCAGAAACAACAACATCACGAATTAAGTCTCCGCGGATAACAGTATCAATTTGAATTACTTTAGTATCAATAGTTGGTACGGCAGAATACCATTGAGATAAAGTAGGAAAAGCGACATAGGATAGTGCACTTATTACTACTAGACTCATTAGTACTTTAGGTAAAGTCCGTTTCTTATCGCTTGCTACTATCTCATCTTGTCCACTGGTACCTTGGATCATGCATTTCTTCTTTATTTATATTCGATAGTCTTATTCTGCAGGTAGGATGCCAACTTACATAAAACCTTAAGCAATTGGTTTTACTTAGGAAATTATATATAGATAAAATTGCACTGTCCGAACGGACACTGATTGTGTCCACTAGTGTCCATTCGAGATTTAATGGACACTGTAGTTATGAATAGAATTATGGAGGGAGGAATAAATTGAAAAAAAATCAGTTACCAGTTTTTTCTTTTTAGGAATTTTCTCGGATCTTTGTCTAGGTTGGTTTGGTTGTATGTCTTAACTCTAAAGTTTTTCCCAAGTAAGATTCTAATTTGATAATAAGACTCTCGAAGCAAAGCAAGTCCGGAATTGCTCCACCAACTTTTATTATATAGTTTTTTAGTTGCCGCTACTGCATCAGGGGAATGCTTAACAATAGTTTCAGCCAGCGCTACAGCTCGTTTAAAGGGGTTTTCATCTATATGTGTTATCAAACCATATGAATGTGCTTGTTCCCCATTGATGACCTCTCCTGTCATCGCAAGCTCTTTTGCAACATCAAGTTGAATGAGCTCTTTTAACGCAAGTGTTCCGCCCATATCTGGGATCAAGCCCCAACGTGCTTCCATAATTGCAATTGAAGCATCCGGTTTCGCAATTCTAAAATCAGCACCTAAAGCTATTTGTAATCCACCGCCCCAACAGCGACCATGTATAACCATGATCACAGGTGCAGGAATTTCTCGCCAACCAGTAGAAACATACTGAGCTAAATTTGCTTGCCATGGTAGCCATTTAAAAAGCAATTTCAAAGGATCACTGCGAGATTTCATCACTGACTTAATATCTAAACCTGAGCAAAAGTCTTCACCATTACCCTGAACTATAACCGCTCTTATTGCCTTATCATTCTTTAAGCACTTTATCGTATTCCGTATGGCGTGAAACATCGCCATATCTACAGCATTATGCTTTTCAGAGCGATTGAGATTAACTAGAGCAATTTCATTATTTATCTCTACGGTAATACGTTTAGCTATTTCACTTTCTTTCATGAGGCTACTTATAGGTTAAGGTTTAATCTGGTATGACCACAAGGTAACTTAACTATTACTGAATGTCGATAATGAAAGAAATAAATATTTAGAAGGTAAAATAGCTGAGGCTAGTCTTTTGAACAAGATGTTTTGTAGACGGATATATATTATCGCATATTCTCAAATGCAGAAAGCAAAAAACCCGTAGCCTGAGCTACGGGTTTCTTTAAATAGAAGTTTAGCAATGTCCTACTCTCACATAAAGGGAAGAACACCCACACGCTCATTACCACCGACGCCACTGCGTTGCTCTTCTGAAGCGCTGCGGCATTGAAGGTGAATGGGATCAGATGGGGCCACGCGCTATGAGCTCGGAACAAAAAACATTTTAAATCAGACAGCAAAAAGCCCGACTCTTTCGAGTCGGGCTTCTCTTAATAGAAGTTTAGCAATGTCCTACTCTCACATGGGAACTCCCACACTACCATCGGCGCAACTGCGTTTCACTTCTGAGTTCGGAATGGGATCAGGTGGGGCCACAG
>PJEL010002703.1_pt1 | contig 15915 bp, 30 predicted proteins | sample 1853271 | NCBI WGS metagenome assembly PJEL01 (sample SAMN08108733, study PRJNA415343) | Invertebrate metagenome, whole genome shotgun sequencing project. | host: Globobulimina | place: Sweden: Gullmar Fjord | collected 2015-08
CTGACTCTTCACTGGCAGCGTCAGCGTTATTAGGCACAGAACCACCCTCTCCCACGACTTTTTGTGCTGCGCCATCAAGCTCCGATCGTCCACGATACCCAGAAAGCAGGGAGTCAATGTCACATTTGGTGATCGCTGATATCGCTGAGATTTCAGATAGATTGAAGAATTTGGACCTGTCACCAGCCCATTCAGGAAGGTAGTTATACCCAGGAAGAAACTTCTCAACCCCCTGCTTGTAGTCCGAGTGCCGTCTTCGGTTTCCCCAAGCATGGGATTTCCCCTCATGTGGTACACAATCATGCCCGATCATGTAGATGTTTCTGAACCCCATATGAACCGCGATCTGGCAGGCTGTTCCGCCACCACACTCACAATTGTATAGCTGCCCTTCCCGGTACTTCGGCCTCTTGCCAGCCTTCAGCCCACTGGAGACATTGACACCCGAATAGGGGTACGGTCCTGTCGGCCACGGCCTGAAGTGCAAGAAGTAGTAGGGGTGGTACTTTGCGTTGTACGCTTCAATCTTGCGATATTTCTCGCGCCAAAATGAGCTGTCAAGAATGGTGTAATAGTCGCAGGGGATGTCCTCTGTCCCCTTACCGAACGCCTCCCACATTTGATTCACCCCGAAGACGATGCAATTCGATCGCTGAATAAAGTCTTTCAGTCGATCATGCCCAACGAGTGCAACGCTGGGTCCGTTGGCAATGACAATGCAATCCTGACCCTCATGGCATCGAATGACTCCCGAAGTCCCAAGCGACCCCGAGCACGCGGGGTCCGCCGTCCGATCAATCCTCCATCCCTTGCGAAGCGGATGCACCATCTCAATTCCCTTTTCCTTTTTCAACTTCTGGTATTTCTATTCCATGAAGACCAGCAAAAATCCTCAGAGATGCTGTGGTTGCTTCAGCAGCAAGCACCACCCGATCCACCCGAGCGTTCAAAGCAACAAGCTCCGCAGTGTTATCAATCTGCTCCGTCCGATGCTGCTTCCACTCACCACCCAACATAAACGCCGCCGTCATTAAGCCCGCCACCAGAACAACAGGAACCGTGAGTCTCTTGGGGTCCAAGTTCAGTAGGGGGGGCGAAGTAGTGCCTGTCGATGTCATGTCTTTGCTCCGATTAGGTGTTGTGAACCCTTTAATCCATGATAGGGCTACCACTTCGCCTTTGTCGAGCAACTTGCTGCCAATGGTCTGCGTCAAATTGATTTCGCCTTGTGACTGTCACTCTCTGATCGTGAGCGTTGTAATCGCAAAGCTGCGCATTGACGGCGATGATCTTCAGATTCTTCTCCCAACACGCCTCTTCGACCCTGAGCCAGTTGTCGTAGTCGTGTGAGATTTTGCCACGGTGCTCCTGCCATACCTCCCGCCTTATTAGGAAAGACGGCCCATAGTAACAATTTAGGGTGTTTATGAGCTTATCCGGCGCGTGCTCAGTGAAGTGGGCAATTGAGCGCCTTCGATGAACCCAATTGAACCCACTGTAAACCACGCCAACATCGTCCGCCATGGCGCTTTCGAGCGTCGAGCGCCAACCTGGGAGCATGATGTTATCGGAGCTGACCCACGTTAGAGCGTCCATCTCGTTGTTTGCGAACAACCGGCCAGCGTTGATCGCTTTCGCGGTCCCTCCGTTTTCGGGGAGCCGCATTGCTGTGGTTTGGATATACCTCGACTGAAAGCGGGCATCCAAAAAATCGAGACTGGTGAGAAAGCCATGTGTCTCATCAGTGGAGCCGTCATCGACAATAAGCAACTGATCGACCTGTGGAGCCACCGACGCGATTGCATCCTCAATCCAGCCCGCTTGGTTGTACGTCGGCATTATTGCAGCTACACGCATCTTCACGCTCCTTCTCTGACGGGGGCCAATTCTTGACCTTGCCCAATTTCTTTCGACTCATGTTCCAGTGAATGATTGACGAATCCGGTATCACCGCCGACCCGTACCCCTCTGGTGTCTTCGAGCACAAGCCAGCCATCTTGTCCCCCAGCTCGACAAAACGAATGTCAGGAACCTTTGTCAGCATCTCCTCATCGTCCTTGCCTTTAGCGTTGCACCAACGATCAATCCACTGACCAACATTCCCATGCAGCCATAGAGTCCCCGTTGACCAGCCATTACGCCTCCTATTCGTCCAGTAGTTCCTTGCGCCAAAACACCGGGGATGATCATCACTGAACGGCGGGATGATCGGTTTCACGATCCGAGCGTCCGCGTCGATCCACACCAGATCACCCAGACGATCATGGAACGCATTCCATACACTCCTGATCCACTCAGCCTTGTAGCACGTCACGTCGCCCCACTCGCCCGACTCAACCGGCTCAGAGCCAGCGATAACAGAAACGTCAGGGTGAAACTTGCGCAACGATTCGATCATGCACGCCATCTCGCGCTGATAGTCCTTCCCCACCGCGAATGATGTCACGAACCACTTCATACCCAAGCGTCCAATCGGCTTATCGCAGAGGCGTATTTGAATGGAAGGATATCGACATCCAGCCACGGAGTAAGATTCACAACAGCCACATTATCACGCGCATAGGTCTTCTTCAACGCAAACCATGATCCAGTCTGCTTGCCCATCTTGAACGGCCTCAATCTCCGCTCATCCTTGATCTGCTCAACGTCGTAGAAGTGGTGGGGCCGATGGTCGGTCGGCCACGCTCCCTCGCACCCGAGAAGGTAAATCATTCGGTGACCCATGAGGTATGCAAGCTGGATCGCCTGAAAGACAACATTACCACAGGAAGCTAACGCCTGATCATCCTCCATCGCTACACGATTACGATTCAACGACACCTCAACTTGGTAGCAGTTCTCATCCGGCTCGTACAGATCACCGTAACAGTACGGCGCTGCAACCAACGGAATGCCTGAGCGACGGATCAGATCGCCGTCCGTCTCCATCGGCCTACCGTCCGTGATGAACATTAAGTCAGGGTTGTACGTTCGGCCATCCAGCCCGGCGCGGAGTATCCTGTTCACCCCGATCACGAACACCTCTTTCGTCCATTCGTCTTGTGGCGGGGTATCCAGCAGCGAACCCGAGTTGCCAAGTATCACACAAGGAAGGTTCGGCGCTCGCTTGCACGTCATTTCGGTCCAGTTTCTCACGACAGCATTTCTCCTTCTTGGAAGTGATACACCACTGAATCGTGGTAGGTGACGTGCTCAACTCCTCGGCCCGCAAGCACCTCAAACAACGCACGGTCCCCAAACGTACCCTTTGGGTTTCCCTCTGGGTACAACCCCGCATCAATAACCGTTTGTCTGTGCATCACCACCGGCTGATACACTCCCCCTTTGGTGTATATCTTGGCCCTCTTATTGTCGGCCATCGCGCGGAACCCATCACTATTGAACTTCGATGGATCGTGACCAAATTCACCATTAATAGCGCCGGTGCCATTTGCCTGATCCGAGAACACACATTTGCGAACGCGGTGCTTTGGCTCAATCGAAAGCGGAGAGACCATTCGAGTTGGGCTTGCAGTCTCCATGAGAGAGTCCAACCAACCCGGCGTAAATCTATGATCACTGTTCACCAGAACGATGTACTCTGTTGCAGCTTCCATAACCGCACGATTCCAACCTTGATAGACACGGCGGATGTACTCAGGAGGATCAAACCCCAGCTCATCAAGCCCCTGATCGCCAAGCACAGGCTCGTTGCGATTTACCACATACTGATACCCACGATCGTCAAGATGCTGTAACAATTCAGGCTCAGGATCGTTTGCAATGAACAGGAACTCTACACCGGGAGTGTTCTTGTGAAACGAATCAAACACCGAGTCTGCATATGCTGGCGATTTGTAAATCAAAGCAACGCCCATTATAGAAGTCATTTCACAGCCCTCAAAGCAAAATGCAACTCATCAAACGGAGATACATTGCCCGGTCGCGGCGGCTTCACTCGCTTGCTTTCAATCGTCCACTTGAACACCCTTCCATAATGGGCAGGCGTTTCAGGGTACTCTAATGGGTCAAATGTCCACTCGGCAAACACTTGAACATGGTCAATCGTGTAGGGTTCCAACAACGGCACGACAACATTCAAACACGCGCCTGCCTTCAAAACCCGGTAAGACTCCTCAAGGAAATCAAGCATCTCGATGTGATTCAAATGCTCTAAAAAATGCGAAGCGTACATCTCGTCAACACTGTCATTATCAAACGGCAACCCCTTGCGAACATCACGGACAATCTCTGGCGAGTTCACATCGTTCATATCAATGTTGATAGCACCTGCCATCTTATAGGGTCCGCAACCGACGTTTACTTTTCTCATACCTTGACTCCTAATTCGTGAAGGAAGTTGCCCCATGTTGTTTTTGTTGTATGTCGGTCCCAGCCCCGATCGAACACATCCTGACGAGGATCGTCGGACGGAACGAAGTCACGATTCAAACCAGACAAGTCCAACATCTTCAGACCAGCCGCCATCGCCTCCCACTCAACCATGAAGTAGGGGCGAAGCCTTGAAGTCGAAACAAAGAACTCGTAACTCTGCATGAGCGAAGCAAGCGCCTCTTGCAATATCGGTTTTTCCTTGAACACCATCTGCGCGTCAATAGGGCAACGATCCTTACCCTTCATCCGATGATTAGAACCAACCCACAACTTTCCAGCACGATTCCTCAACTCCACTGACGGCTTGAATAGATCAGTGTCAACACCGATCGGAAGCACTTTGTAGTCACCAAACGATTCATAGAACGGGACCATGATCTCGCTGGTGATCGTGTTGATGGTGCTGGTGCGAGCGCAGGCATGAATCTTCTCGATCGTATTATCCCACTCATTTGATTGGAGCTGCATCTTCATTTCGGGGTGCAGCTCCCACAACAGCCCAACCGAAATGACATCGGGCGGGCAGGCACCCAACGTCGAATACTGCAACACACAATCACCAGACTTGAACGATGTCGGCTTGTCGAATGTCGAATTAGGGAACTCACGATTGAACCAAGTCCAGAACGTATCCTCACCAAGACCACTCTTTACCTCTGGAGTCAGATAGATCATCAAATAAACCCTTCGTGAATATGTTTCTCGTAAGTCGGCATCTCGTCACCGTCGATCAGCTCATTCATCGACACGTTGCGATCATGGTACAGGCATGAAACCTTGCACGCTTCCCGACAGTCCCAATCCTTCCTCCACTGCGATGCTGATTGCCACAGCCCCTTGAATCCTCCTGGATGTTCATTGAACTTTCCGTAGCAACCCATGTCCGAACCAGTGAAGGTGCAGCAGGTGTAAACCTTGCATTCACCCTCAACGACGCAGAGCACGTCCTTTGACGGACAGCGTTTGTAGTCTTGGACAGGATGGTTCGATTCCCACAATCGTTGTGGGAGGAGGTTGTGGACCGTGAAGTTGTCAGAGTTGAAATACGATTCGGCATGGTGCGCCGCCTCAACAGCATTGCGTAGCGCATCGTGATCGTCGTAGTAATTCATGCCCTGATCAGAGAATGTACTAGCAATCCGCACGTTGTCAGCGCCCGCCTCCCATGCCAGAGCAACGAACTCGAAGACCTCACCAATGTTTTCGTTCGAGAGTACGAACCCAACACCGAGCCTGAAGTCTGGATCGTCAGGCGCATGTTTACGAAGAAGCTCGACCGCCTTCCAAGCCCGAGCGAAGTGGCCCGATGATGCACGTCGCATCCGGGTATAAGTCTGCTTATGCGCAGCGTCGATCGACACCCGCGCCCACTTCATCTTTTGCGTGACCAATTGAGCAAGAGGGTCAGTCATCAGTGTCCCGTTCGTCACCAATGCCGTATCAAAATTCCTCCTTGCAAGCTCACCCCACAAGCCAACATTGTTCGGATACGCCAGAGGCTCACCACCGCCAGTGACTTCGATACCCTGCACACCCAATGCCTCAAAGTCATCAAACAACTCAGGTATCAGATTCTCGTCAATGTGCGCCGACTCATTGAAGACCGACGAGTTTTTGTTGTCGGGCATCCGGTACGAACAGAACTCACAGCTCTGGTTGCACACGTTCTGGGGCATCAGGTGAACGGAGAGCAGCTTAGAGGATATCCCCGTCTCCCGCATCTCTTGTAAGACGTTCAGGTGAGCACGAATCTTGTCAGTTGCGTAGGCATTATCCACGATGAAATCCCTTCATTGTTACTGTAATCATAAAGTCACATGGAGGATTAGGGGGCAGCGCCCTATCAACCCTAACACGACCAGAACCATCGCTCGTTGCAATTAGGGTTTCCCAAGATTGTGCGCCCTTGTGATGACTTATGTTTTCAATAGACCTCTCGACAATCTCATCAATAAGCGACTCAAGCGGCATCTCCATTACAATTCTCCAAAATGATCGAACGCGCCGATCTGTTCTAAGTACCAACGCTCGATTTCCTTGAACGCATCAATCGCCGCCAGCTCTTGAGTCTGGTGGACGATCTCATTATTCACGCACACCACACCAAGATAATGCCCAGAGTCACGTCTTGTCACCGCCAGAATCCACTTCACGTTCTCGCCTTCGGGCTTCGGGGCTACTGGTAATGGGTTCATGTCCGGGGTAACCACTGAGAGACCTCTTTTCAAATAACTCTTTGTCTTCGATGGGCATGTAACGTGGACTCACAAACATAGTTTCAATCGCAGTGGTGAACAGAGCTTTACCCCTCATCGCCGCGATGGTATTCAACTCCTTCTGAGCGTAGCCGTCTCCAACATACGCAGGCCAGTACGGGCCATCCCCGCCGTTCCATTCCATCGCAAACAACGGGGTCATCATGTGACACGAATGAGCACACGGAGCATCCGAACGCTGGGAAACCGCAGTCTGCATAATCGCCATATCTGACGGCGCATTCTTCTGCATGATGTCAATGTACTCAGTGACCGTCATCCTTGGATCGGGCCACGCATCAGACGAAGTTGCAAACAGATAATCCGCTTCGTGATACTCGACCACATACCGGAGCATCCGGTTCATGTTATGCGCCCAAGTCTCATCCTTGAGACCGCACACCAATAAATCAACATTCAATTCAGCACCCATCTCATCATCGAACGACTGACCAAGACTGGCGCACACCCGGAACCCCTTAGCACGCCACCGCTCACTAAAGAAATTGACATCTTCCACATATCGAAACTGAGCGCAAACCCAAACCTCAATCTTCTTCGAGTTCAACACCATGATCAACCTCGCTCAATGTTACTTGCGGAACCGATGTCACTGTTGAATTTACATCCTTCTTGCGATGCGCAATCACAAACTCGCCAGCCAAACCCTCGCCCGCCGACACTGCCTGATTCAACGCAGCACCCGCCTTCGCAGCAGTGGGGTAACCAGTACCAATGACCGCGTACAACTGAGGCTTACCCTCAATGCAACCCAAGCCCAAATCATGCTTCACGTCGCTCGGCTGCGCTTCCCCCTCACCACACAACGCCACGACATCATCAAAATCAATCTTCATCAATACTTCAAAATTACTCATCGCCAAAGAACTCCTTATTCAATTTTGGCACGTCTCGATAATCACCATTCAACGTCAGCCCCCTCAGAATATACTTACACAAACTCCGCTTCGTAAACTCTTTGCTACCCCAGAGGTTCGTCAGCTTGACGATCTCATAGACACTCGCACCACGACCGCTCTCACGCCACGCAACATCCTCAAACGGCTTCTCAATCGTCCGCTTACGCTTGAGCTTCGTCCAATCATCCCGACACACCAGCACAAACGGGTAGTCAGGCATCACGAAATAGTTATTAGGCCGCACCATCATCATTACTCACCAATCTATATTCATATAAGCCATTGCCAGCCTGCGAACGACGGCGCTCAACCACATACGAACCAAACCGCTCCTTTCTCAAATTACGCAACTGCGCCGAAACACTGGCCTCCGGTGCGCCAGACACCTCACTAACATCAGCCAACGTCCTCCACCGACCACCAGCCATAGCATCACGGACTCTATCAAGCTGGGTGGTCAGTCTCGCATGATCAGTTGCCGGGTTATAATCATCTCCATCAAAATGATTAGCCCCACTCCAATCGAATAATGTCATGCCTCAATCCTTTCACTCAGAATTTCCTTCGACCGTATTCTGCAATCAACAAAGCGTCGGCCCGGTTGTGATCCTTCTTGCGTGCCAGCAGATCAGACATCTTCGGGAACAATTCAATCGCCTTCAATCGCCCAGCGTCCTTATCCTTTTTGATTAGACCAAGCTCCTTCTTCCAGATATTTGCGCGAATAATCTCCACTCGGCAACCCGTCAGCATGGCGACCGCTTTGAGCATACCATAATTGAAACCCGTTCTAAAAGTTGATGTCACCCCCTGTTTTGACATCGCCTGCTGCTTCTCGATTACAATAAGCCAACTATCGTCACCAGCCGTTCTTAGATACTCAGCCAATACCGATGGATTGACCTCTTTCTCAACGACCGGCATATCCATTACCGACGCGCCACTGACATCCGATATCCACGCAATCGCACCCGTCATCCCCGGATCAATTCCAATTACTCGTTTCATCCTTCACTCCGATCTAAGAGACCCCCCGCCAGAGCGCTCAGTCTTGCGACCGATACAGCTCACATTCAGCCACACGCTCTGGCAGGGGTTGTTCATTCGCTATTCGAGGCAACGGCGTTAGCCTTCGCCTTCTCAAGCGGCTTCTTCACTATGTTACCAAGTCCAGTACCGGCGTTCAAAATACCAAGAGCCTTAGTGTTCACACCGCCAGCGTCGTGAACGTTTGTCACAAGTTGATTGAGCTGCCCAGCCTTCCTCCGAGCTAACCCCAACCCAATTGTGGCGATCAAACCCAGCGGTGTACCGGCTAACGTCGCTCCGATGAGCTGGTTGCCCGCATCCTGCCAAGACACGATCGACTGCACACGATCATCAATCTCTTGAATCCGTGCAATCTGTTCAGGCGTTGCAGTACCCGCAACTTCGATGTCACGCCTGATCGCAGCAGACTCCTTCTGAAGTTCGCCCAGATCGCAACCAGCCAACTGAGTACCGCCAATGAAACAGAGCAACACCAGAACAATACACAATGTCCACTTCATCAAAGCACCTCCTTTCAAGAGGGGGGAATAATCACCGTCTTGTCCATGCCACCTTTATGACGTTCGTTCATCGCATGGATGAAACCAAGCTGCGCCAAAGATTGCAGCACTGTAAGCTCATCATTGTTGCAATGTCGAACCTCATTCACACCAGCCTCATCAACCAAGTGAGCCATACGACGAAACCCCTCCGGGTAGACATCAATCTGACGGGAGATCATCGCCATGCACATCTTGAGGCATTGGGTGTGCGCCGAACGCATTTGGCCCACAACATCATCAACCGGCAATTCGCCATTCGTTCCACTCATAGCAACACCACTCCAATCAGAACACCCACCACCAAAGAACTGAACATCAACACCAGAACGCCAACCCAAATACCAGTCGGTCGATCCTGAACGGCTGTGTAACGAACACCCTCGACATCAGACCACGCACGACATTCTTCACGATCCAATAATTCATCTGTCATCACGAATCCTCCTGCCTATCCAAAGCATTACGCAAATCATTACCCATCTTGAACCGCACTGACCAACCTCCCTTGTCCGTAGTGTAGCCCTCGCCATTCAGGTTGCGTCGGCGCTGGGGCTTCCTCCAGTGAACTGAGAACGTGCCAAAGCCGTTCAAACGGACCTTGTGGCGCTTCACCAACTCAGCGATCAAAGCTCGCTTCACCACCTCAATAAACCTGGAGACGATAAAATCCTTGTAGCCAGTGAGGAACGTCACCTCTTCAACAACCGCTTTGGTGTTAGCCTTCTTCGCCATCATCGCCTCCTGTCTGTTTGAAGTGTTGATGTATTAGGATTATGCCGCCAATGAGTACAAATGTACCGTTTATCAACAAAACGATTCCTATAAGAGTTTCACCTGTCATCGCCGCCCCCTGTCGTGTCGCTGGCCGCTTGGAGGGCTTCGTATGCTCGACATGCAAAGCATTCACCGCATGAGAACTTGCCGCCGAGTCTGAACCCGCACACAGCCTCAATTTCGCCATCACCAAGCGACTGTTGTATTAGCTCCCGCAACCGCCGCCCGGCCTCGGCATCGGCTTGGAGTTGCTCTATCACCTGATTCTGTTCAAGAATATCCCATCCCAATAAATTGAATGTTTCGTGGTTCCGCTCCACCTGCTCGCGTAGTCGGGTATTCTCAACCTGTAAATCGCGTTCTTGTTGTGATACTGCCATCACGCACCACCACCTTCCTCGCCGCTCGCCGCGCGGAGGGCTTCGAGGGTAGAGTCAATTCTGCACGCAAGGCAGTTTCCACAATCGCCATCTATGTCGGGAGCGCAAATATCCACAAGATGCTCCGCTTCGCACAATTCTTTCATTAGCGGAAGCAACCGCCGCCCGGCCTCGGCTTTGTACTGGTCAAGCTCGCCCATAAACTTCTCAGCTTCACTTACCAGCGTATTTTGTGTTTGCATCACCTTCTGATATAGCTCATCCCGCTCAATTATCAGCCGCTCCACCTGCTCGCGGAGGCGGGTGAGTTCGGCTTGAAGGTGGTTGATTTCGTCCCTGTTGGGGTCGCTGGCTCTCATCATATCAATAAAACTCATCACCCACCCCCTTCCGCTACAAACATTCGGCACTGCTTGTTATTGCCGACATCATCACGCGGAATCAACATGTGTAAGATGGAGCTGGGGTTGTTGCATTCTTTGTAGTTGTGGATGACATGCGCCGACATAACAGGGCATCCCTCTTCTTGGTCTTGTCCATGAATACACCTTGAGCAATACCGCGCCTCGTAATCATTCCCCTCCGCACCACAAGAAAAATATCCCATCACTCGCCACCTTCCGCAGCTTGGGCCTGCCCCATGTAGTCGATACACATTTCCCTAATCTGAAAGACTTTCTCAGGAGAAGGCTCTGTGTTGTTCGTCTTGGCAATTATCCGCCTCAACATCCCTGTCATAGATCGCCGCTCCGCCACGCTCGGCTCGTCGCTGGGTGTTGTGATAACTTCATGGAGGATATCAAGTGTGCGTTTGTCATGTCCATTTCGCAGTTTTTTGTATGCTGTTTCTATCACACCTCTCAGCCTCGCCGCGTCAGCGTGGGCTACGGTGAGTTGCTCAACAGGTACAAATTGCTCTGGCTGGCAAGGCTCACTCTTGTCATGGTTGTTGAAACAAACAGTGATACCCGCCGCGCTTCTTTCAACATTCCATCGTTTTGAACGATTCGCCTCATCCCGCTCACGCTCGGCGGTTTCAAGCTGCCCTCGCAGCTCTGCGATGGTTTCGTCTTTTTCGACATTACGATTCGCTGCATGATATCGTGTAGTGTCACACTCCCGATATGACTTAGCCATAGTCTCTATCGTCCCCTCCAACTCCTTCACGCGGTCGGTGAGGACGGCGATTTCCTTGTTAGCCTGTTTGAGTTCTAAATCACGATAGATAGCCGATGAACGTATACTACGAATCCTGCTTCGTAGCTTTGCAACCCTATCAGAATCCTCACCCTCGGCTGGCGGATTCGCAAGCCCTTGAGTAACCACGCCGCAGTCACAAATGCCTTGACGCTGAACAATCGGCTCGCCGCAACCGTCGCAACGCTCGATTGCTGGCGGTGGGGTGGGCGATACTCGCGGGCAATTCTCGTTGTGACATTTCCACGCTCCGCAGTCAGGACAGACATCCGCCTTTGCGTCCTCGGCGGGTGGTGGGGTGACCTTGATTGGATACCACCCACGCCCATCAAAAACGATGTGGTCACCATCTTCTTCGCTAACTAATTTGATACCGTCCCAAAACGCATTGGTTGTAGCCTCAGCCTTCGCCGCTGCGAGTTCGGCCTTCAAACTTTGGCATCGTTCAGAGGCAACTTCTAAATCTGCTCGCAAGTCATCCAAAGCCTCCTCCCTGCTATCAATCCTCTCTATAAACCATTGAAGTATTTTCTCAATCGTCATACCGTCACCTCTTTCACAAAATCAACGACGGCTACGACTGTCATAACGGTTCGCAGCACGAATCAAACGCTCAACACTATGGTCATACACACCACTGCCCGGAACACACCAACTCTCCTCACTGCGGTAGGCTGACGCATAACCCAACGCAGCACCCTGCAACTCCAACAAAGCAAAAGCCGTCGAAATAGCAACCTCAACACGAGGACGAGCACGAACCTTCTTCTTCACCATACTCATAACAAATCTCCTCAACAAAAGTATCAATGCACACGAAAAGGAGCGCCAACCACATAAATCCGGCCCGTCCGGGTTCCGTCGTTGTCTCTAAAACAACCGGAATGATTGTCTTTTTTAAGCACCCGTCGCTCCTTCTCATATGCACTAACATAGGGATAATTTCTCCCTAAAGAATAGGCGGCACAAAACACAAGTCAAGAAAAAAATGGGCGAGGAGTGGTAGGTGCGCAGCGCGGGCTTTGATTTTTGGGGGGCCACCTTCCGATCGTGGATTTTCTGGGCCTCCTCCGAATTCCCGCAAAATCCCCCAACCCCGGAGCCGATGCCGACCATCCGCCAGCCGGAGCCGATCGCCCCGAAATCACAACCCGCGCCGACTTCACCGCAGATGCACCGCACCGGCCGCGCACCGGATCGCCATGGCGCACCGGATCGCACCGGCCGCGCACCGAAACCACCGAAACCGCGCCGCCACGTCCAAAATCTTTATCCCGAAACAGATTCACCCCCTTACAGAATCTTGCTAAATCCGTCCGGCGCAACGGATAAAACGTACCCCCAAAACGTCCGGTTCTTGGGCAAAACATACCAAAATACACCCTCTCAAAAACTTTCGGGGATTTTTGGAAATCCTGATCAATTTTCACGTCATTTTGACCCTTTCAAAACGTCGGGTTCTTGGGTGTTTCGGTCGTGCTTTTATCCTGGCTGGGCCGAAGAAATTTCACTTATTTTGCATTTATTCCTGTTTTATCCCTTGCAATCTGCCGAGATTCTGCTTTAATGGTAGTATCGGCAATTCCGCCGCAGGAGCCTAAACCATGACTACTGAATTCCAACGTCTGATTGACGAGAACCAGAAGCCCGCAGGAACGCCGCGTCCGGTGCTGGGTTGCTGGTGCATCCAGAAGGACCGAACCGGGGAGCCGGACCAGTCGGGGACCGTGGGCCCGGCTTTGTGCCAATTGAGCGCCGCGACGATCCAGAACCACCCCAGCGCCCACTTTTTCCAGATGAAAGACGATGACGGGAATATCTATTACCGGGGTTGGTGCATCCACGACGGAGGAGAGGAAATGTTTGCTCCCTTGGATGACTTCGGACAGCCTAACGCGGGCTGCACTTCGATCGAGTACCAAAAGACCACGATTGCGGCTGATGGGGCGCATGAGCATAAGTGGGAGCGTATTTGATGGGATGGGGGGAGGATGTCGGCCAGAGTGGAAACACCCTGGCAGGCTTTGCCAATTCCGGCAGGTTAGGAGCTTGAACCATGAATGATCTACAACGCGGCATCGTTTCCGTACTTTGTACGATGGCGGAGGAGGAGGTAGGGGGGAGTATTCCCACGCGTACCGTTTATATGGCGATGGAGTGCAATCTTTCGCAGATGGAAATCATCATTAACGCTTTAGTCTCCGATGGGCTGGCAACGCATGAGAACCACGTGCTGACCATCACAGAGAAGGGTAAGAGCGTAGCCGATGAGATTGTGGAAGCAGTGAAGGAATACCAGCAAGAGCAGGAAGCGCCACAGGTTGAAGTGTCCGAGAATCTGGTAGGAACTGACCCCACACTTGATTCAATTTTGACGGGAGGAGCGTAAGACCAATCTACCGAAGTTTGAAATCAAGTCGGGAGCGCTGGTTATCACCCTCCCACTGTCCGAAGCTGGCACGATGTCGGGATCAGGCAAGAACAACAACCACGCAAGCACGCGCGGCAACAAGGATAGCGGGCTGATGGTCAATGGTAAGCCCCTGATTATCGGTGTGAACGCATACACAAAACGCGGTTAGGCTCGCACCGGGAGCAGAGTGGGAACGCCCTGCACCCGGTTTTGTTCGGAAACCCCTATTTTAAGGAGCTTTAACAATGGGAATCGGAACGCAGGTTAGACATTATGAGGCAATGGAAGCGCCGGAGATGGCGCGTAAAACATTAATGAGCGCCTGGGAGATCGCACTGAGTCCATCACCAGAGTGGACCGAGCACCGCAGGCGACGCGGTGAGCAGTTCGCCCGCGCGATTCTTCGTCGCTTGCTGGTTGTTGGCGGGTATCGGGTTGGCGGGAAATCGTAACTACTGGAAGGCTGGGCGCGGGGTTGGCGACACGCAAGCGCCGACCCCGCAAACCCCAACCCCGGAATTTTTTGGGCTGATTAGCCCCATTGTGGTCGATCACGGCAGAATTTAAGGAGCTTAACAAAATGAATCATCGAGAAATGAACGAAGCAATTAAGAGGATGAGGGAAGGGGAGGCAATCCCGCTGAATACCGACGATCTGTGCCAATTGCAGGAAGGGGGCGCGATCATTCGCAGCGCGTGGAATCGTGAAGTTATTGCGACAGATGATAGGCCGATTTGGTGGGTATGCTGGATGTCGGGCAGGGATTCAACCACCCCGCCAGATTTTGAGATCAGCAGCGCCGCCAATGAGTTTAAGGCATATGCGAACCCCGGTCGCTGCCGATACTCGGACGGGAACGAATGCGCCGACAATTACCGCGTGCCAGATCACCACGCAGATATCGATCTGTGGAATAAGTGGTGGCAGACTGAGGGGCGCGTGATCGGGCAGGCAGAGCAGGCGAAAGGGGGCGCAGCGTGAGCAAGGCAAACCGACCAATAGAGGAACTAATCGGCCCAAACCGTCACACGGTGCGCCACATTCTCGGGCGCTTGCATTGCATGACCCCACTTAAGGAACAATTGAGAGCGGCACGACCTAAGAACATCCGCAAAGCACCGCCCGAACTGCGGCGCGGTTGGGTGAAGTGCGTTATTGAAACATCCGAGGAGCAGCGCCGAATTTACAACGGGGTAACTTCCGGAAAGTGGGCGGATTGAGGGATGGGGGGAGGGTGTGCATCCCCGGAGAAATCCGGGGGCGCGCGTTGGTCTTTTTATTCGATCACGGCACTTTTTAAGGAGCTTGAAACATGGAAACGGAAACAGGAACGGCGGACGATTACGGCGCGCATGATGCGACGTACTCCCCAGACGATAACAAATTGAGACTCTACCCCGCTTACTATTTCAGCGCTGAAGATTTGGCGACGTTGAAAGCAGCGGGGTTTAAGTGGGCACCAAAACAGGAGCTTTTTGTTGCGCCGTCATGGTCCCCGAATCGGGAGGACTTGTTAATTGAGTGGTGCGGGGTCATCGGTGACGAGGACAAGAGCAAAGAAGAGCGCAGCGCCGACCGTGCGGAGCGGTTCGAGGAATACCGGGAGAAACGACGAGCCGACGCAGGAGGCCACGCGGATACGTTCGAGGCTGGGCCGGTGGCGTTTGGTCATGCCAACGCGGGGCGGGCTGCAAAGCAAGCCGCGCGGCATGATCGCCATCGGGGGCGGGCGCTGGATAATTGGTCAAAGGCTGAATATTGGCAGAGTAGGACAGAGGGTGTGATACGGCACGCACTCCACAAGGCCGACCCGAAGGTAAGGCGCGGACGGGTGAAACGGTTAGAGGAAAGCGTGCGGGCGTGCTCTGAGGGTACGCGGTGGGGTGATCATTACCGGATGCGGTTGGAATATGAGCGGGCGATGTTAGCCAACGAAGGCGGAACGGCTGCGGACTGCGAAATGGTGGCGGGTGGTTTTGTTGGTCGGCATCAAATACTACGCGTCCACA
>PJEL010002704.1_pt1 | contig 15906 bp, 14 predicted proteins | sample 1853271 | NCBI WGS metagenome assembly PJEL01 (sample SAMN08108733, study PRJNA415343) | Invertebrate metagenome, whole genome shotgun sequencing project. | host: Globobulimina | place: Sweden: Gullmar Fjord | collected 2015-08
TATTGACATGATTCCTTGCAATGGATTGTTTATTTCATGGGCAATAGAGGCGGAAAGCTTTCCTATGGCGCTCAGTTTCTCAGAGTGAAGTAATTGGATATGGGTTTTCTCAAGTTCATTGGTTCGTTTCTTAACAATTTTTTCAAGGACATTATGCTCACGTCGGAGTTTTTCTTGTATCCGTTTTTCTGTTATGTCCTCAATGGTTACAACAATCCCGTTGAAATGTTTTTCTTCCTTTATTCCAGTTGCATTGAGCATGACCTGAATGGATGATCCGTCTTTTGAGGAAACAGTTGTTTCAAAGTCGGTGACCTTATGACCACGATTGATTGCCAAGGCAAGCTGTTCTTCAAGGTCAGCAAGGTGGTTTGAATGAAAAAAGACATGATACGTTATGCCAAGTGCTTCTTCTCTGCTGCGGCCAAGGAGGATGGTTGCAGGTTGGTTTAAGTAGGTGCATTCACCGTTGAGATCAAAAGTAATAACAGCATTTCTGGAATTATCAAGCACACTGTCTAGGAAATCCTTTACTCTGGTTAATTCTATAATTTTTGCATCGAGTGAATCCTTGTAGCTGACTGTGATTTCTTTCATTTGCCGGAAAGATTTTTGGAGACTGTAGAACTCGTCTCCCCATGGTGTTGGTTTTTGCTCGATGCCAAAGGTATCTTTTAAAAAGGCTACGGTTTCTTTGCTTAAATTTTTGATATTTCCAGACAAGAAAAAGATGAGAATCATAGCTGAAAGAATAAATGCAGCAATATAGGTGAGGGTCAAATATTTACCGGCGGAAAATAATTTCTTTTTCAGGGAGGCAATACTCGATTTGTTTACAAGAGTTATGTAACGAAGAACCGATTGGGATTCTCCTGCTAAAAAAGTTTTTTCTAGGAGCCTTCCGGTTAAGTAATAATCGTCATTGTAGTCATTAAGATGCGTTCCTCTTGGGGTTTTTTGGGGGTTGGTGCTGGCAAGAATATGATCATTTTGATCCAGCAGGATGAGGATGTCATCTCCCAACATCATTTCTTGGGATGAGATGAGAAACTCATCATCAATGGGAGTTACAGCTGCAATGATAACGGTTTCCTGGGACAGATCATCTATGACGATTTCTTTGGCGATTAAGTGTTGAACGCCACCGATTCCTACAGCGGCATTTTTGCCAACAGAAACTAAAACTTGGGGAAGTTTGGTGGTCAAGGAAGTTGGAGGCTCCTGTCCACTCCATGTGAATATTTCGCGTATGACATTATGTTGATTCAGGAGAAAAATATATCGAGAGTGGATAAATCTTCTTACAATTGATGGTGATGGATACCAAAAGGGCAGGGAGGAATGAATAATAACATCCCCATCAGGTACGAGTTCCCATTTTTTGATGATTTCATTTATGGTGTCTTTATTCTGTAACTCAGAAACCAGGAGTCCAATGGAGTCTTTGTCAAGCATGATGGAGCGGTCAACTCGGTTGCGATTTTCCAATGCTTGGTATTCAAGTTTGTCCATGAAATAGTCATCAAAAATCTCTCCAAGGTACCTGGAGCCTGACCATTGTAGAAATTGGGTTGCGGCAAACCCAATCAGAAACATTATGGCGGCAACCTGGAAGATTAATGGGATGCGGCTAATTATTTTACGTTTACTCATTGACTAACCCTAATGATCTTTACTCCCAACCAAAATTAAGCGTGTTATTCTTCTGGTTCACCGATGAGTTCATCATCTCTGAATTTCCAACCAGATTCTCTAAGGGTATCGGCAGGAACGAGGATTTTTCTAAAATAACCATTATTGGTTTGCTCCTTGAGGAATGTCACTAGTTTGTCAGCTGAAGGGTTTCGTAACTCTGGAGTGTTCCATAGAGCAATATTGTATGTCTGGTAAAGTGGGTAAAGGTTAGCAGCAAGGTGTTTGGGGTTTTCCGGGTCAAATCCATTAATTTTCAAGAACTTTATTTTGTGTTCAAGTTTGTAATTATATACCTGCCATAAGTTGTCAAAACCGATACCTTCCGGAGTTTGGGCGACCATTGTAACATTTGTTTTGATAGAGCCGGGCTCCAAGGCCCGAAAGCTGAACAGGTCTTTATTTTTAAGTAATCTATGCCATAAGCCTGGCTTTATAGCACAGTGCGGTCTGATGTATACGCTGATTGGTTGGTCAGGTCCATTAACCTCGGACCAGTTTTTTATTTCTCCGGTGAAGATTTTCTGGGCTTGAGAAAAGGTTACATTGTTAACCGAATTCTGTTGGTTAATAAATAAACCAATGGGCTCAATTCCTATTGTATGAAAAGATAAACCCGGCAAACGATCAATTTTATGGGGTGGACAGCACATCATGCCAATATCAATGGTTTTGTTGTAAAGACCTCCTTTAGTGTATCCACAGGTCCCTTCTTTAATGATAATAGTAAGATTGTTGTCCTTTGCATATTTTTTCACCAGAGGGTAGGCAGTGGTGTAGATATGTTGGTTTAAGTAAATAACCACATCGGCGCCTTCACCCCATTCTTCATATTTGATTGGTTGTTTGAGCCACTCCTTGTCCATTTCAGTTTTAATATCAGGATCAGAAAAGGCTGGGCCTTGGAGTTGGTTATACGTTTTGGCATGGGCCGGAAGCACAAAAAAGGTAAAGATGACATTGATGAAAAGGAATATTCTCGTCATAGCATTCTCCTGGATTGAGGTTTGAAGACTATTTGCAGCTGGGTATTGTTCTGAGCCCGCATTGTGGTCAGTTGTTTATGTCAATAATATTATAGCAGACTAATTGGGAATAGTTTCTAAAACAAGCCATGAAAGTAAAATAATAATGTTAGCTGTAAGAGATCACGGGCTGAAAATAGATGTAAAAAAAAGAGAAAAATTTATTGACTTTATTAGTAATTTCAACACACAATAAGATATGAAATGATTATTGGAGTAATATTATTGTTGATCTCGTAAAAAGTTATGGGATGGCTAAGTAAAAAGTTTGACATACAAGATGTGGTTATTTTTCAGGTGCGAGGTTATACATGTGGTATGCTGAGTGCCTAAAAAATTGCAACATCGCAGTAGATCGTACTTTTTAGGACGTCATCAAATTTAAAGAAGATGTAAAATGGAGGCACAAATGGCGAAGAATCTACAGATTATGCATTGTAAGTTATGTGGTCATCTTTTAGAAGTAATTCACGAAGGAGCTGGGGAGCTTGTGTGTTGTAACCAGGCAATGACCTTGCTTGCCGAAAATAGTACGGATGCTGCCCAGGAAAAACATGTGCCGGTGGTAACGGCTGTTGAAGGTGGATACAAGGTTGCGGTCGGAAGCGTCGCACACCCTATGACGGAAGAACATTTTATCGAGTGGATTGAATTAATTGCCGACAATGGCAAGGTCTATCGGGAAAATCTCTGCTCCGATTCTGCTCCTGAGGCAACTTTTTTATTGCAAGCGGCTGAAGTTACTGCTCGCGCTTATTGCAATCTGCACGGGCTTTGGAAAAGTTGATTTAATCTACAGGGTGGCCTAAAGACGGGGCTTCGACTTTTTTACTTAACGGGGCCCCTTTTTGTGCGTAGTAATAGGAGGTTGGCATGGGCGATATGACTACAAAAAGTTGTGATGCTTGCCACAAGGGAGCGTCTCCTCTCTGTGGTGAAGAATTGCAGAACATGTTAGGTGATATTGGAGATTGGCAGGTCTTAGAAGTTAATAATATTAACAGACTGCAAAGGGCTTTTAAGTTTAAGAATTTCGTAAAATCCTTAGCATTTACCAATGCAATAGGTGAGATAGCAGAAGAAGAAGGACATCATCCGACCATCATTACAGAATGGGGAAAAGTGACTATAACCTGGTGGACCCATAAAATTGGGGGGCTGCATCAGAATGATTTTATTATGGCAGCAAAGTCAGATGCCCTCTATGAAAGACAATAAAGCCTTTACTGGCCTGAGACATAAAAGGAGAACAGAATGGGGGCACATGACAAAATAACATGTTGCAACGCATTAAGTATTGGAGATCAGGTTCCTGATTTTGAGCTGGATACTTACGAGCCGCTTGAAAAAGGATTCGGTAAATTTTCTTTGCAAAAACAAATGAGTAACGGCAGGTGGACTGTTTTGTTCTTTTATCCGGCTGACTTCACCTTTGTCTGAGCTACTGAGTTTGCTGTTCTGGCAGAACAGCATAGTAATTTTTCAGAACTTGGTGCGGACATTGTAACTATCAGCACGGATACCCAGTTTGTTCATATGGCGTGGCAGCAGAATGAAAAATCCCTTCAAATGGTTGAGTTCTCTATGGCCAGTGACCCTACTTCCTGTATTTCAAAAACTTTTGGTGTTTATGATGATAAGACTGGGCTTGATCTCAGAGGGACATTTATCATCAGCCCCGAAGGGGTTTTGATGAATTCAGAGGTGAATTTTTATAATCTTGGCAGAAATATTGATGAACTTCTCAGAAAGATAAAGGCCAATATTTATCTGGCCGAGTGTGCTGACAAAGGGTGCCCGGCTCAGTGGAAAGAAAAAGGAGATAAAACAATTACTCCTGGTCCTGAACTGGTTGGTAAGGTCTTTGAAGCCATGAGTTGACAGCGTACCATTTCGAGTTTTTCATGATCTAATTGAAGAGGGATGTTCTTGTCTTTTAACAAGTACATCCCTCTTCATCTTTATATCCTTCGCAGCAACCTTCAAAATTCTTTCCATGGGGACAACCTTCCCCGCGTGATTCAAGCGGTGTCCAGCGACAGCCTGAAGGGCCGCAATCGCGTCCAGTGTAGTGAGCTTTGGGCCGATAAAGGGCCGGCTTGGGCTGGGCTTCGGCAAAACGTTCCTCAAGATAATGAGCACACCATCCGGAAACCCTGGATACTGCAAAAAAGACAGTGAACATATCAATGGGCAAACCAATTCCGTATAACACCGGTGAGCAGTAAAAATCCACATTGGGGTAAAGATCAAGTTGCTTTTTTTTCTGGAGGCAGGCCCGGCCAGTTTTTTCAACTTCCAGACCAAGTTTAAACCATTTTTCCTCCTCCCTGCCAGCGAGTACTTTAGCCGCGACTTGTTGCAGGATAGCGGCACGAGGATCTCTTGTTTTGTAAACAGCATGCCCTAGCCCCATTACTCTTTGACCGGCTTCGATTCGTTTTGTTACCCATGGCTCAACATTATCAAGGCTGCCTATTTCAAGCAGCATTTCCATAACTCTGGCATTGGCGCCACCATGCAGGGCACCGCTTAATGCCCCAACCCCTGCACTGACCGAGGCATAGAGATGGGCCTGGGTTGAGGCCACTTCGCGGACCGAGAATGTTGAAGCGTTAAAGGTATGTTCAGCATGCAGAATCAGTAAAAGATTCATCAATTCTGACTCATCTTTATTTGGAATTCGCCCCCATAATGCTTCAAGAAAGGCTGCTGCGTGACTAGTTTTGGTAGTTGGTTGGACAACCTCTTTATTGTTCCTGATTCGTTGCCATGCAGCGGCTGCCAGGGCAAAACTGGCGATGAGTCTTAAGCAGGAGTCATACACTGTATCTCGGTCTGTTGATGCTAAGTTTGGGTCATGGTCAGCCAAAGCTGTTACAATGCCTTGCATCACATCAATTGGGGCGGCATGTGGTGGCCTGGCCTGTAATGACGCGATTATCTCAGGAGAGAGCGTACGATACTCAGCCATTTTTTCTTTAAGGACAGACAGCTGATCTATATTAGGGGCAGTGCCAATTAGCAGTAAGTGGATAATCTCCTCAAAGGTTGCTTCTTGAGCCAGATCTTGAATAGCAAAACCACGATAGTTCAGTTTGCCAGCATTGCCGTCCACCATACTGATTTTTGAATCAGCAACTGTAACACCACGTAACCCTATATTCTTAGTTAGTTCTTCGCTTGCCATTGCCGTCACCATTTCGTTGTAATTTAATATGGTTTGTTGTCGTTTATCCCTATTAATATTGTAGCATAATGTTGATAGAAATTTATATTTAGATTCATTAAAAAGTTACTACTTATTTTTATCATTGCAGGAGGAACAAATAGTTCCCCCGTCTTTATGGCACATACCGGTCAGTCCATGCTTTGTTTTTCGTAGTCGTCTTTTGCAGTAGTTGATTACCAAAGAAAAGGCTACAAGAATGAAAAAAGTTATAATTATGGTTATGAAGTATTCCATCAGCCACCAAAATCGTCATAGTGGATATTGTCTGATTCCACCCCAAGATCATCAAGCATATCAAGTAATGCCTTGGTCATCATCGGCGGACCGCACATGAAATAGTGAATATCTTCAGGAGCAGGATGGTCTTTGAGGTATTTTTCATAGAGCACTTGGTGTATGAACCCTGTGTAGCCGGTCCATTTCTCGTTGGGCAGGGGATCGGAAAGGGCGATGTGGAAGGAAAAATTGTCGAATTCATGGGCTAGTTTTTCAAATTCATCATCATAAAAAACCTCTTGCACGCTACGTCCACCATACCAATAAGAGATTTTTCGATCAGTTTTTTGGGCCTTGAACAGATCAAAAATGTGGCTACGCAGTGGGGCCATGCCGGCTCCTCCACCAATGTAGATCATTTCAGAGTCGTTGCCCTCAATGAAGAATTCTCCAAATGGTCCAGAGATGGTTACTTCATCACCCTCTTTGAGATTAAATATATATGATGAGGCTTTGCCTGGAGGGATATTGGCCGGGCCACGTGGTGGTGGGCTGGCGATTCGTATATTTAATTTAATTATCCCTTTTTCTCCTGGGTAGTTGGCCATTGAGTAAGCCCTTGTAACTGGAGTATGGACATGCGATTTATATTGAAACATTTTAAATTTAGTCCAATCCCCCAGAAATCGTTTGTCTATGTCAAAGTTTGCGTAAGAAAGGGCATGGGGTGGTACCTCTATCTGAATATAGCCACCAGGCTTAAAGTTTACCGATTCGCCTTCTGGTAGTTTGAGAACTAACTCTTTGATAAAGGTAGCCACGTTATTGTTAGATTGCACGGTGCACAGCCATTTCCTTGTCTCTAACATTTCTGGGGGTACCTTGATGTCCATATCATGTTTGACCCCAACCTGGCAGGCAAGGCGCATGCCAATTTTTGCATCTCGGTTAGTGATGTGTGAAAGCTCAGTGGGTAAGATACTGCCACCGCCCTTTTCAACTACCACCCGGCATTGGCCGCAACTCCCTCCACCTCCACAGGCTGAAGAGAGAATTATTCCCTGATCGGCCAAGCTGGTTAGGAGCTTACCGCCAGGCTCGCAGATTACCTCTTTGTCGGCGTTATTTATGGCTATTTTTATTTCTCCATCTGGTAATAGAGTTTTTTTAGCAATAACGATTATGCTGACCAGGAGAAACTGGATAATAAGATAGCAGCAGATTGCCGTAATTATTTCATTCATTAGAGTTCTATTCCTGCAATACCCATAAAGGCAAGGGCCATCAGGCCTGCTGTAATGAAGGTCAGGCCAAGGCCGCGAAGGCCGTTGGGAGGGTTAGCATATTCAAGTCGTTCACGGATACCAGCGAGTGCGACGACTGCCAGCAAAAAGCCACTGCCTGAGCCAATGCCATAGGCTACACTTTCAATAAAATTGTAGTCCCGTTCCACCATGAACAGGGAACCTCCTAGGATTGCACAATTAACGGTGAGCAGTGGAAGAAAGATGCCCAGGGTGTTGTAGAGTCCTGGGCTGAATCTGTCTAGAAACATCTCCAGAACCTGAACTACAGCTGCGATTATTGCGATGTATATTAATAACCCCAAAAAGGTTAGATCAAGATTGGGTTGGCCGGCCCAAGCCAGGGCACCTGGCTTTAAGACATTGTTTAAGATGAGGTTGTTGATCGGGACCGTGATTATTTGAATTGTAAGAACCGCAAGACCAAGACCTGTTGCAGTTTTTACTTTTTTGGAAATGGCCAGGAAAGTGCACATTCCCAGAAAAAAAGTAAGGGGCAGGTTTTCGATAAAAATTGACTGAAATATTATATTAAAAAAATTGGCCATGCCTATTTCTCCTGTTGCTCAGGGTAAATGCTTCGCAGCAGCCAGATCAACAAGGCAATAATGAAAAAGGCGCTGGCTGGTAAGAGCAGCAGACCATTTGGGACATACCAACCACCTCGTGAAGCCAGAGGTAGCAATTGATATCCGAAGATGGCGCCGCTGCCGAACAATTCTCTGATAAAGGCGACAAAAATTAGCACAAAGCCGTATCCCAAACCATTACCGATCCCATCAATAAAGCTATTGATTGGTCGGTTACTCATGGCAAATCCTTCTGCACGTCCCATCACGATACAGTTGGTGATAATCAGGCCCACGTAGATAGAAAGTTGTTTAGCTAGATCAAAATAATACGCTTTGAGGACTTGGTCGACAATGATGACTAGAGTGGCGATTACCGAAATCTGGATGCCGATGCGTACACTATTAGGAATTTGAAAGCGCATTATGCTGATGGTCAGACTGGAAAATGCTACAACCAGAGTGACGCAGGCAGCCATTACAAGGGCGGTTGACATTTTTGCAGTTACCGCAAGCGCTGAACAGATACCTAAGACAAGCAGCGCTATTGGATTGCGTTGCAGAATCGATTTTGTGAGCAGTTCTTTTTTTGTTTCAGGCATCAAGGCCCTCTTTATAAATATATGAAAAGATTAAAGGTACTGTTATGATAATTTTTTTTCTTAACTTTGATGATCTCGTAAAAAGTCGATTCGTAGCGCCGAGATGGCTATGCAAAAAGTTCAGTATACAAGGCGTGGTATTTTTTTAGGGACTCGACTATACATATGGTATGTTGAGTGTCTGAAAAAATACCACAACGCAGTAGAGTGGTCTTTTTGCGACGCCATCAACTTTGTTTATTAAAGCCACCGGCATAACGTTTGAAAAATGGTTTGTAACCATGCTGGCCAAACCAAAATTGCAATAAATTATTTACTCCATTGGTGGTCAGAGTTGCCCCGGAAATTCCATCAACTTGATGTTTATAGGCAGGACTGTTTGTCTCTGCTTGACCCTTTACAACTTCTAAAGCAACTTGGCCGGTTGCATCAAAAAGTTGTTTTCCCTGCCAACTTTTTTGCCAAGTAGTGTTTTCTATTTCACCGCCTAAACCAGGAGTTTCACCGTGTTCGTAAAAGGTTATACTTTGGATTGTCGATAAATTTGAGGATAATGCGACATATCCGTACATGGTGGACCATAAGCCTTTCCCTCTGATGGGCAGAATGATTCGGTCAATTTCCCCTGCCTTTTTAACCAGGTACACTAGCGCATATTTTTCAAGTCTTCTGATCCCTGCAAGATCTTGTTCTTTAGTGAGGAGGCGGCTAGTTTGTGGTTGTTGGGCAGCCTTGAGTTGATCGAAGTTTTGTGGGTTAATTTGATTATTATCCAGTAATTTGCCGCTTGATAATTCAATCATCTTTGTATCAATATGTTCAAAAAGAGTCTCAATGTTGCTTTCTTGAGTATATATGCCAGCCGCACGCAGAATATTTTTCTTGCGGTCAAGTTGCCGGTTAGCTTCCTGCAAGGGGCGGAGACCGACAGCAGCACCTGAAACAAGTAAGGAACAGGCAAAGGCCAGAACCAGAACGGAGTAAAATGGTTTGGCAGCAGGTTCTTTAGCCATGTCGAAGCATCCTTCTTTTGATATTGGCTTGTGTTACAAAATAGTCAATGAGTGGCGCAAAGACATTGCCCAGAAGAATGGCAAGCATTACTCCTTCCGGAAAGGCCGGGTTTATGACTCGTATGACTATGGCCAAAACACCGATTAAAAGACCATAAAACCATTTCCCCATATTAGTATGTGCTGCAGATACCGGATCAGTGGCCATGAAAACCAGGCCAAAGGCGAAACCGCCTAAAACCAGGTGCCAGTGAGGAGGGACACTGAACATTGGATTAGTGGGGCTGCCAGATAGCCAGAAGCACATGGCGGTTGCTAATGCGCCAAGCAGCATAGCTGTCATTACCCGCCAAGAGGCGATGCCGGTACCGAGTAGAATAAGGGCACCTAATAGACAGGCCAAGGTGGAGGTTTCTCCCATGGAACCAGCAGTGACACCCATAAAGGCCTGAGTCCAACTGATATCCAAAGAGCTAGCCGCCTGACCAGTTGCTAAGGCGGATAAGGCGGTGGCTCCGCTGAAACCATCAACGGCTACCCATACTTGATCGCCGCTCATTTGAGCAGGATAAGCAAAAAAAACAAAGGCCCTTGCTGCTAAGGCCGGGTTAACGAAATTACGGCCAACTCCACCAAAGGCTTCTTTGGCAATGATAACACCGAAACTGATACCTAATGCAACCTGCCATAAGGGGATGGTGGGAGGTAAGGTTAAGGGGAACAGGAGGCTGGTGACCAGAAAGGCCTCTGACATTTCATGACCTCGAAATATATTAAAAATACATTCCCATAAGCCACCTATAGAAAGGCTTACCAGATAGACAGGCAGGAAATAGAGAGCGCCATGCAGGAGGTTGGCGAAGAGATGATTTGGGTCACACCCAACAAAAGACATTATGGAGCCGCGCCAGCCAGTCGGACTGGTTATTCCTAATTCGTGTAAGGCGCTGTTGGCTTGGTATCCTGTGTTCCACATTGCCATAATAACACAAGGCAAAAGTGCAAGGATTACGGTAACCATGATACGTTTCAGGTCAAAGGCATCACGTATATGAGGGGCTTTCCTTGTTTTTTTTGGGCTGCCGAAAACCATTGTGTCAACAGCTTCAAAAAGAGGATAGAGTTTTTGAAATCGTCCATCTTTGCTGAAATGAGGAGCTGCACGATTTAGCAGAATGCGAAGTTTTTCCATAGTATATTCTGGTAATTCCTTATCAGCCTTCAGCCTCAATTTGGGTTAAGATATAGCGTAACATGGGTCCGAAATTATTTTTCCCAGGACAGACAAAACTACAAAGGGCCAGGTCTTCCTCAACTAATTCTAAGCACCCAAGTTCTTGCGCTTTTTCCGTATTCCCCACCGCTAAACTCTGCAACAGTGATGTGGCAATAATGTCTAAGGGCATGACTTTTTCATAGGTTCCTAACGGGAAAATGGCTCTTCGTCCTCCCCAGGTTGCGGTATTAAAAGCAAAGTTATTTTTCTTGCTGACCGCGGAAAGAAAGAGTGGCAGGCTGGAGAAACGGTCTTTCCCTGCAGCCAGCCATTTTAATAAGCCGCGCCCGTCACCCTCTTCGATAACAGTTATTTGTTGATGGTAGCGGCCAAGAAAATCAGTGGGTTCTTTGGCCTGTCTGCCTGAAAGGACTGAACCAGAAATCACACGTAAATTTTGACTGGCTATTTGCTGACTGCAAAGTTCTTTGAGGTTAGCACCAATTATAGTTTTAATAAGGCTGGGGGTGGTAACACCAGGACCTGCCAGTGATACAACTCGTTCATCAAGCAGATATCCTCTACGGAAAAGGTGTCCAATCGCTATAATATCATGGTAGTTGATGTGCCATACCGATTTATTGGTATGGACTGGATCAATCAAATGAATATGGGTTGATGGCAGACCGGCAGGATGTGGCCCGCTGAACTCGCAATTTGTGACCCCTTGATACGTATGATTAGCGATATGGGGTCCTTTCTTAGTACAAAGGAAAATCTTTTGCACCAGGCGCTTAATAAGTCTTACCCCGAGTTGGAAATCTTCCTGGTAGTGACTAATAATTACTTCAGGATTGGCGGCAAGTGGTTCAGTATCAATGGCTGTGATAAATATAGAAGCAGGGGAGTTGTTGATTTGTGGAATTTTACCAAAGGGTCTTGTCCGAAAGCTTGTCCATAATCCTGAATCGATAAGGGTTTGGCGAATCTCATCTGCCGAAAGATCAGAAGGCTGTCGCTGGTTGAGAGAAGGAAAATTTATTCTTCTATTTCCTTCAATAGCTATAATAATGGATTCAAATTTTCGTTTGGGACCGCGATTTATTGCCGCAACTGTACCGCTGGCAGGTGAACAGAATTTGACTCCGCTGTTTTTCTTGTCTTCGAACAAGGGTTGGCCCAGCGCCACTGGTTCACCAACTTGTACCAACATGGTTGGTTTAAGTGCAATGTAGTCATCGCCGACCAAGGCAATTTGACTGATTGGCTGGCCGTTCCGGATATGTTGTTCAGGCGCTCCGGCAATGGGAATTTCAATCCCTTTTTTGATGGAGAAAATCATGTAATTATTGAAAATCCTTGTGATTTGTATGGTTTTAAATCCTTTGTGATAAAATAACCTTCACAATCAGGAATGTTTTTTAGAAGTTCAATTGATTTCTCAGGGCCGAGCACCATGGCGCCAGTGGCTAACCCATCGGCAAGGGCAGTGTTGGGGGCTGTGATGGTACAACTGGCAAGTACCGGCGGAGAATAGCCGGTAAAAGGGTTTACTATGTGATGGTGTAACAGATCCTGGCTGTAGGGTTGCATGTAATCACCAGAGGTAGCAACTGCCTGATTTGTGGTCGCAATGGAGATTAGTTTTTGTTCGAAATACGGCCTTGGGTTCTGGATGCCGATACGCCATGGTTTTCCTTGTGTTTTAAAGCCGGAGGTCATCAAGTCACCGCCTGCTTCCACCAGCACATTGGGAAAGCCTGTGTTGTTTAAGGCTGCTACGCCTTGGTCAACAATGTATCCTTTGCCAATACCATCAAGGGTTATTTCCATGCCAGGCAGGGGCAGGCTGATTTGTTGGGCATTTATCAGTACTTTTTTGTAATCAACTAAAGCCAGGGCATCGGCCACTGCAGACGCGTCTGGTACAAAAGCTTGATCAGTGTATCTGTTGTGAAGTTTCAGTAGAGGTAAGGTTGTGACATCAAAAGCACCTTGGGTTTTTTCACTGATTGAGCGGGCCAGGTTTAAAACTTGGCGTAGGTCGAGACTTGCTTGGTCCAGAAAACCTGTCTTGTTTAATTGGGAGAGTTCGCTTTCTGGATTGTGACGGCTTAATTTCTTTTCCAGATTAAGCATTTTACTGATTGTACTGTTAACAGCAGATTCTGCGGCATCCCGGTCAGGTCCGCAAATTGTTAAGTTTAATGTTGTGCCCATCATCGGTTGGCTGCGGCGCACTACGTGAAAGTTTGGAGCCAATTTGTCAATACCGTAACGCCAGCATACTCCGGCAGCTCCAGCAACAGCAGTCATCTGCATAAAGGATCGACGGCTGAAGAGTGAAGAACGGACTTTTTCTTCTTTCATGGTAAGAGCCTTGCGTTTTTAGATGTTAAATAAAGGAAGGGGGTGATGTGTTTTTGCCTGAAAAGCATGATTGTGTTTTACCTTTAACTTGTAAATATCATTTGACTATTTTGTGCTTGTCACTGGATTAGTGAAAAAGTTCTTTTGTGGACAAGCACTTGTTTAATAGTGAGCTAAACCGGCCTGCTTTGTCAATTTAAATTTGTATAAAATTTGTATAAACTTAAGCCTTAATACATCATTAATGTATATTGTAAATATTTGAATAGAATTGATATGTAGATTTTTTTTAGTAACTGTTGATATAAATAATAATAGTTACGCTGTAATAAATGAATAGATTTTTTTGATAGGCGTGAATGGAACACTTAGTGTAGAGTAAATATGACGTAACTATTTGATTCCTACATGATAAGTTCAAAATAATATAATAAATAATCTTGTGAATTTTTAGAAATGATAATTGATAAAAGAAAAGGCTTTGGTATTTTATGTGCCATTTTTGTCATAATTTCACATGCATATGTGTTTGCTTCCAGTAAGTCCCACGAAGATCATGACCAGCAAGATATAAAAGAAGCAATCCAAATAATTGAGCAAGATACTGCACAACCTGCTACCGGTATTGTTGAGCACCTTGGTGATTATATTCCACTTGATCTTGAATTTACATCATCTCAGGGAGAAAAGGTCACCCTGGGGAGCGTCATTAATCGGCCAACCTTGCTTTTGCCGGTCTATTTCAGTTGCTCTGCCGCTTGTCCACTGCTGCTTGCCGATTTGGCGTCTGCAATAAATTCTGTATCGGCTCTGCCTGGAAAAGATTACCAGGTCATAGCTTTTAGTTTTGATCACAATGATAGTCCTGATTATGCCAGGCAGGCTAAGAAGAATTATTTAAAAATACTTGATGGGGATTTCCCTGAAAATTCCTGGACTTTTTTAACCGGTAGTAAAGAAAACATTGAGCAGTTAACCAATGCGGTCGGTTTTTACTTTAAGGAGATAAAGGCGCGTCAGTTCACCCATCCCAGCCTCTTACTCTGTTTAGCTGAGGATGGACAGATAATCAGGTATATATATGGTCCTGGATTTTTACCACTTGATCTAAGCATGGCTATCAGTGAGGCTGCTAAAGGGACACCTGCAATATCCATAAAGAAATTGATCAATTTTTGTTTTAGCTATGATCCAAAAGGGAAAAAATACGTATTCAATACCTTCAGGGTTGTCGGCATATCCTGTTTTCTCACTCTGGCTGGCTTTTATTTTTTTGTGTTACGAAAAGGCAATAAATAGGTTTGTCGGAAATCTTCGTGTTAATTATGCTAATTTTTATTACTGGCAGCCGAATTGAGTTATTATAAAATGATAGTAAACTGCACCATTTAAGCGCTATCTACGACATTATTAATTTTAGGGGGCACCATGCCTGAAGCACCAACATTCTGGAACACTCCTCATCCTGCTGGGCGCACAGGGATTGCATCCTGGTTGCTGACCCATGATCACAAAAGGATAGGCATCCTCTATCTGGCATCAATTTCTTTTTGGTTTCTGCTCGCGGTGTTGCTGGGAATGACCATCCGTGGTGAACTTATGTTCCAGGGACCTACCTTCCTGAAGGCGGAGAGTTACAATGCCCTGTTCACTCTGCATGGCGTGATCATGATATTTCTATTTGTGATCCCGGCTATTCCTTCTATTCTCGGTAACTTTGTGTTGCCACTTCAGTTGGGGGCCAAGGATGTTTTCTTTCCACGCCTCAATTTACTTTCCTGGTATTTCTATATGGCCGGCAGCCTGCTGGCCATATTCTCTCTTTTTAACAATGGCCCTCCCGATACAGGTTGGACGTTTTATGTGCCGTTTAGCATCACGACGGAAACAAATGTCTCCTGGACAGTTACTGCTGCTTTTGTCCTGGGAATGTCTTCCATGCTCACCGGCATGAATTTTGTTACTACAGTACACCGCATGCGACATAAGGACATGGGGTGGATGCAGATGCCACTTTTTACCTGGAGTTTGTATGCCACAGGTTGGGTGCAGGTGTTGGCCACTCCAATACTCTCCATTACTTTGGTGCTGATTCTTTTTGAACGCATGACAGGGGCTGGGCTTTTTGATCCTTCCAAGGGAGGAGATCCAGTACTGTATCAGCATCTGTTTTGGATCTATTCTCATCCTGCAGTGTATATTATGATTTTGCCCGGCATGGGCATAATCTCGGAGATTGTTCCGGTTTTTTCCAGGAAGGCTATATTTGGCTATAAAGCAATTGTTGGTTCCAGTATGGCCATAGCCATTGTCGGGTCACTGGTCTGGGCTCACCATATGTTCACCAGCGGAATGAGTGAGGTGGCGGTCATGGTTTTCTCCTTGCTGACTTTTCTGGTGGCAATTCCCAGTGCTATTAAGGTCTTTAGTTGGGTCTCAACCATGCACCGAGGTTCAATTCTCATGACACCTCCTTTTCTATATTCCCTGATTTTTATCTTTTTATTTTCAGTTGGAGGGTTAACGGGTTTGCTGCTCGGTGCGGTTGGGGCAGATATCCATCTGCATGACACCCATTTCGTGGTGGCTCATTTCCACTTTACAATGTTTGGCGGTACTGTCATGGCATTTTTGGGAGGGCTGCATTTCTGGTGGCCTAAGATTTTT
>PJEL010002705.1_pt1 | contig 15898 bp, 14 predicted proteins | sample 1853271 | NCBI WGS metagenome assembly PJEL01 (sample SAMN08108733, study PRJNA415343) | Invertebrate metagenome, whole genome shotgun sequencing project. | host: Globobulimina | place: Sweden: Gullmar Fjord | collected 2015-08
GACGAATCGGAGCGGGCCATCGCTGCCGACGACGAGCACGAAAGGTCGCTCGTGCACGTAGTTGTAGAAATTCGTAAGGTAGAAAACGTTGTCGGGATCGACCACGACGAGCCGATCGACTCCGGCGCTGTCCATGCGACGGCGCACGTCGTCGACACGGCGCGCGATCTCCGCCGTATCGGGCGGCCGAAAGATGGGCGCTGGGCGTTCCATGAGACTCATCGGGCGACGGGCCGCACGATAGCCGCTCAGATTCTCACGCGCTCGGGTGGGTCGGGATAAGAGCCCGCGCGCTTCTTGTAGAGGAAGCAGAGCGAGTCGTAGAAGTGCACCGAGGCGACGTGCTCTTCAAAGAAGTCGGCGCCGGACGTGCGCCGTTCGCCTTCGGCACGCTCGTGGCGGTAGGCCCAGAAGTTGAGCCCATCGACGAGCGACTTCAGGAATTCCATCGAGCTGCCTTCCTTGCGGTAGCCACCACCGAACTCGGGCCAGTAGGAGGTGTGCAGATCCTCGATGGCGTAAAGACCGCCGTCGTTCAGCCGGGGAAACAGATGACGAAACGTGGCCTGCACGTCAGCCACGCGGTGGCTGCCGTCGTCGATCACGATGTCGAGGCCTCCGGTTTCTTCGACGACGCGGTCGAGCAGCACCGTGTCGGTCTGAGAGCCGATGTAGACGGTGGCGCCGTGCTTACTCAGCTTTCGACAGCTCTCGTCGACGTCCATCCCGACCACCCGAGCGTTCGGGAAATAGCGCTCGTAGGTCGCCAGGCCGCCGCCGCGCTGCACGCCGATCTCGAGCAGCGTGACTTCCCGGTCGCGGTAGGGGGCAAAGTGCGTCTCATACGCCTCGAAGTACGGCACCCACTTGTCGGTGCGGCCGTATCGCTTGCTCTTAGCGGCGTCGATGTAGCGCATCGCCGCACCGTAATCCGAAAAAGAGGATGAGTCACTCATCCTCTTTTCCGCCGGTTCGGGTTACAGGGTCGGGCACTATGGTCCTGAAAGAGAAGGTAGCGGCGGTCACCGGGGCCGCCTCCGGCATCGGTCGGGCGCTCGTACTCGAGCTTGCGCGGCGTGGTGCCGAGATCGCGATTTCCGATATCGATGAAGTCGGCCTCGCCGTCACCGCCGAGCATGCGGGCGCGCTCGGCGCGACCGTCACCGAGGCCGTCGTCGATGTGAGCGACCGCAAGGCCGTGTTCGACTGGGCCGAGCGGGTGGCCTCGGATCACGGGCGCGTGAACCTCGTGGTCAACAATGCAGGCGTGGCGCTGCGATCGACCATCGAGGACGCGAGCATCGAAGACCTCGAATGGTTGATGGGCATCAATTTTTGGGGGGTCGTGTACGGCACCAAGGCATTCCTCCCGCATCTGATCGCTTCCGGCGAGGGGCACATCGTCAACATCTCGAGCGTGTTCGGGCTGATCGGCGTGCCCGGCCAGGGCGCCTACAACGCAGCGAAGTTCGCGGTGCGCGGCTATACCGAGTGCCTGCGTCAGGAGCTGGAACTCGCCGGCCGCCCCGTGAGTGCAACGTCGGTGCACCCGGGCGGAATCAAGACCAACATCGCGCGCAACGCACGCATGAGCGAGACCGCCGGAGGCATGTCGCAGGAGGAAGCCGGCGAAAAGTTCGAGAACCTCGCGCGAACCACCGCCGACGATGCCGCGCTCGCGATCCTCGCCGGCGTCCACAATAACGCGCGACGCGTTTTGATCGGGTTCGACGCGCGCATGATCGACGCCATGCAAAGACTCGCACCGTCGTACTATCAGCCCCTGGTAACGGCGATGGCCAAGTGGACCGGCGCCGCCGACTGACACCGCGGTAACCAATGCTCGCACCTGAGCGATCCGTAGAGCCCGATTGGACTCTGCGGCGTCAGCGGGTGTATGCAGACCACCTGATGACGAGCACCACTATGCCTTTCGGAAACGTCGTCGTGGTCGACGGCGCGATGATCACCGGCGTGTTCGGCGGCGACTCCGCCTCCACGGAATCGGCCGAGGTCGGAGCGCTGGCGCGCATCGAAACCCCGAGTTCCACGGCCTACGGGCTGGTCAGCTCACTCAGGATCGACGACCCGTCGTGGCCACCCAGCGGGGAGGACAAACGGTTCGTCGAGCTCGAGCTGTTCGGAGAGTGCCTGCACAATCCGGCCAGCGGCGAACACGGCGAGTTCCAGCGCGGCGTGTCGTCCTACCCCCAACTGGGCGCCGAGATCTTCCCGGCCGACACCGAAGACTTGAACCGGGTCTACGCAGACAAGGGCACGTCCACGGTACGCATCGGCACATTGCACCAAGACCGCTCGATCGCGGCTTCGATTTCCACCGACGACCTGCTCGGCAAACACTTCGCGGTCGTCGGCAACTCCGGCTCCGGCAAGTCGTGCTCGGTCGCGCTGGTGCTTCATTCGATCTTGGCGAAGCACCCGAACGGCCACGTCGTCTTGCTCGACCCGCACAACGAATACCGCGCCGCGTTCGGCGAACTCGCCGAGGTGGTCGATCCCAACACGCTCGAACTGCCCTACTGGCTGCTCGACTTCGAAGAGACCTGCGAGGTGTTGATCGGCCGCGACAGCGGCCAACGCGAGACCGAAGTCGGCATCCTCAAGAGCGCGATCCTCGAAGCCAAGCGCAAGTACTTCGGAGAGCGCGGCGCCGAGTTCACGGTCACCGTCGATACGCCCATCCCCTATCGGTTGGCGAGCGTGCTGCAGTTTCTCGAATCTGCCATGGGGCGCCTCGACCGAGCCGAGGGCGCGATTCCCTACCTGCGCATAAAGACGCGCATCGAACAGCTCACCGCCGACACCCGCTTTCAGTTCATGTTCTCGGGCATGTTCGTGACCGACACCATGCGCCAGGTCATCACGCGACTGCTCCGCGTGCCGGTGGACGGCCGGCCGGTAACCATCGTCGATCTCTCGGGCGTCCCTTCCGAGATCGTCGATGTCGTCGTCTCGATGCTCGCGCGGATGATCTTCGACTTCGCGCTGTGGGCCGACCGCGCCGACTCGATGCCTGTGCTGGTGGTGTGCGAAGAGGCCCATCGCTACGTGCCGCACGACGACAAGCAAGACTTCGGCTCGACCAAGAAGTCACTCGCGCGCATCGCCAAGGAAGGACGCAAGTACGGTGTCTCGCTGTGCCTGATCACGCAGCGCCCTTCCGAGCTTTCCGCGAGCGTGCTCTCGCAGTGCAGCACATTGATCGCGATGCGAATGAGCAGCCACGAGGACCAGGCCTACGTGAGCCGCGCGCTTCCCGACACGGCCGAAGGCTTCATGTCGGCGCTACCTTCGCTCAGGACGCAAGAGGCGCTCTTGGTCGGCGAAGGCGTGAGCGTGCCGGTGCGGCTCAGGTTCGACGACCTTCCCGAACATCTGCGCCCGCGAAGCGGCACCAAGTCGTTCTCGCAACTATGGCAGGAAGACACGACCACCACCGATTTCGTCGATGACGTGATCCGGCGCTGGCGTTCGCAAACCCGCTGAGCCGAGCGGGTCCTCGGCGGGCGTCGCTCAGGCCGCGATGAGTGCGAGCATCGCCTCGCATTCCGGCTCGGTCATGTAGCGCGGAACCGGATAGTTCATGTGGGCCTCCGCGCACGCTTGCTTGGCCAAACGGGCGATGTCGGGCCGCTCGAGCGCTGCGAGAGTCGGAGTGATGCCGACCTCGGCCATCAGCGCCCTCACCGCCGCGACGAACGCGCGCGCTTTCTCCATCTCGCTCGCCCCCTCCACTCCGATCACGTCGGCTAGCTCGGCCAACTGCGGCGCGGCCTGTTCGACCGAGAAGTCGAGCACATGCGGCAGTACGATGGCGTTGGCCAGGCCGTGCGGCGTCCTGTAGACAGCGCCCAACTGGTGAGCTACCGCATGCACGTAACCGACCCCGGTGCGTGTGAACGCGAGACCTGCGTAATAGGACGCCACAGCCATCTGTCTTCGCGCGGACATGTCGGTGCCGTCGCGGTACGCGTTGGCCAGATTCGCGAAGATCGTCCGAACGGCCGCCACCGCAAACGAGCGGGTCTGCTCTGTAGCCGTGCGTGACAGATAGGACTCGACGGCGTGGGTGAGCGCGTCCATCCCCGTCGCCGCCGTGATGTGCGGTGGCAGTCCCGTCATCAGTTCGGGGTCGAGCGCGGTCATCGACGGAACGAGCTTCGGATCCACAATGAATTTCTTCGCGTGAGTATGCGGGTCGGACACGACCGCGACGATGGTCGCCTCCGAACCGGTACCCGCCGTGGTCGGAATCGCCGAGAACGGCGCCGTCGGCTTGCGCACCTTCATCAACCCTTCGAGCTTGGAAATGGGGCGATCGTTCGTCGCCAGGGCGGCGATGACCTTCGCCGCATCGATCGGCGACCCTCCACCCACGGCCAGAACCGCATCGCAGCCCTCTCGACGAAACGCGGCCACCCCCTCTTCGACTTGCGTGAATGTCGGATCGGGCTCCACTCCGTCGTAAACGGCAGACGCGACCCCGAAGCTCTCGAGCGTCTCGACAATGCGGCCGATCATCCCGAGGCCGACCAAACCCGCGTCGGTCACCACCAGCACTTTGCGCGCGCCGGCCTGAGCGATCGCCTCGCAGAGGTCGCGCGAACTGCCCGCCCCCACGAACGTAAGAGGCATACGGTGGGGGATCAGCGGTGAGGCGGCCTTGGTGACCGCGATGGCCGAAGCATGCAACGCTTTTTTCAAGACTGACATGCGTTCGTTTGTAGCCCTATCAGCAAAGGAATCCAGCCGCGCGGCCGGTGGGGTTCCCATGCCCGACCCGTTCTCCGTATAGTCCGGGGATCCTAGGGGCCTGCACCCGGCTCCCAATCGAAATGAAGACCTACCCGAGCCTCGAAAACATCGCCTCGCCAGCCGACGTCCGACGTATGAGCATTGCCGAACTCGGTGAGCTCGCGGCTGAAATGCGCCAAGCCATCTGCGAACAGGTGTCCGTCTCCGGCGGCCACCTCGCGCCGAACCTCGGCGTGGTAGAGCTCACCCTGGCGCTGCACCACGTGTTCGATTTTTCCCACGACCGACTGCTGTTCGACGTGGGGCACCAGTGCTACCCGCACAAGCTCGTCACCGGGCGGTTCGCGAGCCTGGGGAAATTGCGCCAACGCGATGGAATGTCGGGGTTCCCCGAGCCGCGCGAGAGTGAGTACGACCTGTTCAGCGTCGGCCACGCAGGCACGGCCGTGTCCACTGCGATCGGTATGGCCCGCGGCGACATGCTTCGCGGCGAAGGCGACCGCCGGGTGGTCGCGCTGGTGGGCGACTCCTCGATCGTGAATGGGCTGTCGATGGAGGGGCTCAACAACGCGGGCACTCTCGGCCGACAACTCCTCGTGGTGCTCAACGACAACGGTATGTCGATCGGCTTGCCCCAAGGCGCGCTCTCTCACTACTTCGACAAAGTGCGCGTCGATCACCGATTCATCGACTTGAAGCACCGCGCGAGAGAGATTCTCGAAGGACGGACGGCCGGTAAGCTCGTCGAAGAGGTCTACCATCGCCTCGGCGACACGACCAAGGCCGCACTCGCTCACACCCATTTGTTCGAGCACTTCGGTCTGGTCTGCATAGGACCGATCGACGGCCACGATTTGGGCGAACTCGTGCACATGCTCGAAGAGGTTTCGCGAATCGACCGGCCCGTGCTGCTGCACGTGAAGACGCAGAAAGGTAGGGGTTTCGATTTCACGGCCGAGAACCCGACCGCGTTCCACTCGCCCAAACCGTTTCGGGTGAGCGGTGGAAACGCCGAGATGATCTCGGGGCCGCGCTCTTTCACATCCGCCTACGCCGACGCGCTCATCGATATGATGGAAGACGACGAACGTGTCGTCGCCGTCACCGCAGGAATGCCGGACGGAACCGGGCTCGATAAAGTGATCCCGCGGTTTCCCGAGCGCGCGTTCGACGTCGGCATCGCCGAATCGCACGCCGTGGACATGTGCGCCGGCATGGCAAAGACCGGACTCCGCCCGTTCGCGACGATCTACTCGACTTTCTTGCAGCGCGCCGTCGACCAGATCTTTCAAGAGGTCGCGCTCCAGGGACTGCCGGTGAGGTTCTGCTTGGATCGTGCAGGACTCGTGGGTGGCGACGGTGCGGTCCATCACGGATTTCTCGATGTCGCGCTGCTGCGTGGCTTTCCGAAGATGACGTTGATGGCCGCGTGCGACGAACCGACGCTCCGCGCTGCGCTGGCGTTCATGCGCGAACTCGATTCCGGGCCCTCAGCTCTACGTTATCCGAGAGAAGAGGTTCCGGCGCCGCTCGAGGACGAGACCCCGCCGTTCGAGCTCGGACGTGCCAACCTGTTGGCCGACGGAGGCGATCTCGCCGTGCTCGCGTACGGTTTTCCCGTCCATCATGCGCTCGCCGCGCGTGCGGAGCTCGCCGAGGAAGGCTACGAGGTGGCCGTCTACGACGCGCGGTTCGCCAAGCCGGTAGACCTGGCCTTGCTGCGTGGACTCGCCGAAGCACGCACGCCGATCTTGACGGTCGAAGATCACCACCGTGACGGTGGATTCGGAACCGCGGTACTCGAAGCGTTGAACGACGAAGGACTCGAAACCTCGGCGGTTCACAGACTCGGGTTGCCCGACCGGTGGATCTATCAAGGCTCGCGAACCGATCAGCAACACGAGGCGGGCATCGACAGTGCCGGCATCGCCGATGAAATCCGCCGGGTCTTGGGCACGCGTACCGCGCGCGTCGTCGGCTGAACCGCCGCCGATTCCCCTCGAGCACAAAAAAGAGAGGCGGACCGACAATCGATGCCGGTCCGCCTCCTCGGTCGTCACGCCGCTTTCGGGCATTCCCCCGGCAATTGGCCGGGACTGCTCACGGGATCGGGGGTTCGCAAGACGAGCCCGAGCCCGGCGCAACTCACGATCCGGTTATTCCTCCGTGTCGGTTTCACAGACGCCGGCACAGCCTTCGAACGCCGCGCGGCACTCTTCACGGCCGGCGCTCACGGTAGCGGTGCATGCGTTGAAGCACGCTTCGCGCTCCTCACCCGGCTCGAGGTCCTTGCACGGAGCCAGGCACTCGCGAAGCTCGCCCTTGCCCGCTCCGGCGCAGTCGCGGAAGTCGGACGCACACGCGGCAACGCACTCGTTGGCCGGAGGCATGTGGTCGCGGTGAGCACACGCCCGACGGCAGTTGCCCGGCTTGCAGATCGGCCCGCACTCACCGCGCAGTTCCCCGCAAGCTTCGCGTGCCGGAGCGACAATCTCTTCCTTGCAAGCGGTCGCGCAGGCGGCACGCTCTTCGGTGCCGCGCTCGGTCTCGGCACGGCACGTGTTTTTGCACGCTCGGCCGTCGGTCCTCGCCGTTCGCACGCAGTCTTTGAACTCGGCCGAGCAGGCATCGCTGCACTCGGCTCGAATGGCGCTGCACTCTTCCATGCAGGCCGCGCTCGGCTTCGCGGACGCCAGGCTCGGAATTGCCAGCGCCATCGCGCATAGCATCGCGGGCAGCGCTCCCTTCATGGTTCGCAGGTGTTTCAGGTGTCTCATCGGTCCGTTCCTCCAAGATTGCGCATTCAAGATTCGCCGCCCCGCTCCGATCCCGTGAATCCGACGGGTCACCACGACCCATCAACTGTGGGAATTTATCCCACAGCCGTGCATCCCCGTCAAGTCCCGAAAGGGGATGAGTCCGTTTTTATGCTATGGGGTCGCTATGGACGCTGTGAGCATCGCCTGCGAAGTCGTGCTGGCCAAGCCCGACCGGGTCTTCGACTTTGTCACCGACGTGGACGTGCTGCCCCGCGTCTTCACCGGCTGTGGGCCGATTCCGTCGATCCAGGCTGCGGAGATCGTCGGCGGAGGGGAGATGGCCGAGGGTGCCGTGCGCCGCGTCACCAACTCCGACGGCTCGGTGATCGACGAGCGCATCACCGCCCTCCGCCGGGGGGAGTTGCAGGAGTACACCCTGGAGAGCGGCTTCGTGCCGCCCGTCTCGTACATGGTGCACAGCGGGAAGGGGCGCTGGACGTTCGAGCCTTACGACGAGGGAACGCAGATCACTTGGCGTTTCGCGTTCGTGCCCACGTCGATCGTGTTCTGGCCGCTACTCACGCTCTTGGCGAAAGTCTGGTTTCACCAAGCCCAGATGGAGTGCCTGGCGAACATCAAGCGGTGTGTAGAAGGGGATTAGTCCGTATTGGAACGGGCTCATCCCCTTGGATAGGCGCGGGGCATTTCGAAGTTCAGAGTTACCAGGCCGCCGTGCACACCGACGATCTGGCCCGTTACGTACAACGACGCCGGTGCGGCCAAGTAGACGGCGCACGCGGCGATGTCTTCCACCGATCCGATGCGGTCCATCGGCGTCTTCGATTCCATCGTCTCGCGAACCTCGTCGTTCAAGATGAAACCGAGCGCGTCGGTTTCAATCGAGCCGCATGCGATCGCGTTCACGCGCACCTTCGGCGCGAAGTCCTGCGCCATTTCGGCCGTAAGAAAGTTCATGGCCGCCTTCGCAGTCCCATAAGCGGAGAAGCCCGGCGAAGGGTTCACACCGGCCACCGACGAGATGTTGATCACCGAGCCGCCGCCGGCCGTCTCAACCATCTTGGGCACGCACAGACGCGTCATCGAGAATGCATGCGTGACGTTGAAGCGAAACGCCTCCTCGAAGTGTTCGTCGCTCGTTTCGAGCGCCGGTTGCGGCGGCCAACCGCCCACGTTGTTCACGAGGATGTCCAAACGGCCGAACTCGCTGATTGCCGTATCGACGATCCGCTCGCGCTCAGCGGGATCGAGTACGTCGGAGGTCAGCGCAACAGCGCGACGACCGCGCTCGCGCACTTCGGCGGCCGTGCGCTCGACTTGCTCGGTCGTACGCGCCGTGCAGACGACGTCGCAGCCCACCTCGGCGAACGCCCTGGCAATCCCGGCGCCGATCCCTCGGCCCGCGCCGGTTACGATGGCAACGCGATCGGTCAACTGGAAGCGATCGAGAATCATGTCGTTGTCTCCTCGTCTACGTGTCAATTCGGCGAGCCGCGCTCGGCCACACAGCCACGGACAGAAGTCGGCATGATGTTCGCTGTGCGAAGCAATAGCGAGCCTGTCGCGGCAAGAACCGACTGACGCTCGTCAACTGCCGCCCGGTCGATCTTCGAACGGTCGCGGGTGTTGAGCGAAGCGCGCGCAACGGACAACCTACGCCCTCGCGCGCCCACGAAACTCGGCGACAGGCGACGACCGACGGAGGAAACAAATGAGCTATCGCGTGATCCAATGGGCCACCGGCAACGTCGGCCGACAAGCCGTTCGCGGCATCCTCGATCATCCCGAACTGGAGTTGGCCGGCGCGTGGGTCCACAGCGACGCGAAAAGCGGCCGCGACGTAGGCGAGATCTGTCACGCAGGTACAACGGGCGTGCTCGCATCGAACGATCGCGACGCCGTGCTCGCAATCGATGCCGACTGCGTACTCTACGCTCCTCTCCTCCCCGACACCGAAGAAGTCGTCGCCATCCTCGACAGCAAGAAGAACGTGGTCACCCCACTCGGCTGGTTCTACCCACGAAACTTGGACAACTCCCGACCGGTCGAAGAAGCGTGCCGACGCAACGGGGTGACGTTGCACGGAACCGGCATCCACCCGGGCGGCATCACCGAGCGCTTCCCGTTGATGATCTCCAATCTGTCGCGCGCGATCCGTCACGTGCGCGCCGAGGAATTCTCCGACATCCGCACCTACAACGCGGAGTTCGTAGTGCGCGAGATCATGCTGTTCGGCAAGCCGCCCGAGCAGGCCGAGAAGAGTTCGATGCTCGATCTACTCGGAAGCGGTTTCGGCCAATCGATCGACATGGTCGCCGACGCTCTGGGGATGAAGCTCGACGCCGACAAGCGTGCGACTCACGAGATGGCCGTGGCCACCGCGCCGATCGACGCGCCGATCGGGGTGATCGAAACCGGCACCGTGGCTGCGCAGCGATTCACATGGCAGGGGCTGGTCGATGGACAGGTAGTCGTCACCGCGCGCGTGAACTGGCTGATGGGCGAGCAGCACCTGGACCCCGCGTGGACGTTCGGGCCCGAAGGCGAACGCTTTGAAGTGGAAGTCACCGGCGAGCCATCCATATCGCTGACTTTTCACGGACTGCACCCGCAGAGCGGCGACACCGACCACGACAACAACCCCGGCATCACGGCGACCGCCATGCATTGCGTGAACGCCGTGCCGTACGTCTGCCGCGCCGAGCCCGGCATTCGCACCTACCTCGACCTGCCGATGACAACCGGACGAGCCGCAACCGCTTTGCTCGCCTGAGCCCGAGCCCGGGCGAGACGGCAACCGGCGAGTCCTCAAAAGGGTTGGCGGGGCCCCGCCTCTGTTCTAGTGTGGTCGCCGGCACCGTCGGCCCAGGCCCGGCACCCCAGATGTCCACAGCGTCTTCAACACCCTCCGGCGGCAGTCGCAGCCGCGGCCGCCCGTCCAAGGATTCGGATCCACAGCTCAGCCGAGAGCGGATCCTCGAGGCCGCCCTCGAGATCGTCGATCGAGACGGCATGCCCGCGCTCGGCGTCCGTAAGCTGGCGGCAAGCCTCGGCGTCGCCCCGAACTCGCTGTACTGGTACGTGAAGAACAAGCAGGACTTGGTCCAAGGCGTCGTTCGGCTCGTGCTCAGCGACATGCCCGCCCCGCCGGAAACCTCAGGGCAGTGGCCCGACCGATTGCGCGCCGTCAGCCGCTGGTTTCGCGCGAGGCTGCGCGAGCATCCGCACGTGATCGCCGCGCCCGCGTTCAGCCAAGTGTTCCCTTTCGGCGTGCTCCCGTTCACCACCGCCGTCGGTACGGTGCTCTTCGAGGCCGGCTTCGAAGACCAGAACCTCGTGCGCGCCACGCATGCGACCTCCTACCACGTCGTCGGTTTCGTGGCGCTGGAAGTCGCCCGCGACCGGCACGGCTGGCCGACCATCAGCAACGACAGGATTCACGACTTGGCCACTCTCTCGGTCGGCGAGGAACTGTCGGCCGAGATGGGTGACTACATGGACGCCGTTCGCCACCAGGATCTCGACGCACTGTTCGAGTTCAGCATGAACTGCATGATCCACGGCCTCGAAGCCGAGCTCGGCCCGCCGGCAAAACAGACGACGACCGACGGCTGATACGCTGAGCGGTCTGCCGAACGCGTTCGGGCCCCGCAAGAAAACAGATGCACACAATCCTCCAACGCCTGGTCGCCGAACCCGTCAGCCCCGTAGAGACCGATCGCATCGAAGACTGGTGGGCCGCACACCGCGCGGTCAACTGTGACTGGGACCATTCGGCCGATTTGGCGCTGGCCGGAGGCGTGCTGGCCGATCGTGTGGGCTTCGCGTTCGTCGCCGGTTACGAAGCGGCGCTGCGGCGCATGGTGCCCACGTTGCCCGAAGGCGGCATTCACGCGTTCTCGGCCACCGAAGAAGGCGGTGCGCATCCGCGTGCCATTCACACCACGCTGGAGAAAGCTGCGGGCGGCGGATGGACGCTGTCCGGGCGTAAGCGCTGGACGACCGGCGGTAGCCTCGCCGATCGGTTGCTCGTCGTCGCCTCGACCGGCACCGACGAGAACGGACGCAATCGACTTCGCGTCGTCGAGGTGCCCGTTGCCGCCAACGGCGTTCGCATCGTCGAGATGCCGCCGACCGAGTTCACACCGGAGATCCCGCACTCGGCCGTCGAGTTCGAGGCCGTCGCTCTCGATGAAGACGCGCCGCTCGACGGAGACGGCTACGAGGACTACCTCAAGCCGTTCCGAACGATCGAAGACCTGCACGTGAACGCTGCGGTGCTGGCTTATCTTCTCGGCGTCGCGCGCCGCCACGACTGGCCGCACGATTGGTCGGAGCGAACGCTGGCGACCATCGTCGCGCTACGCGCGCTGACCACCGAGGATCCGAAAGCCCCCGAAGTGCATGTCGCCGTGGCCGGCGCACTCGGCGCCTCGGCAGACACGATCCGCGCGAGCGAGGAGCACTGGGCTTCGGTCTCCGGCCCCGAGCGCGAACGTTGGGAGCGCGATCGCAAGCTGCTCGAGGTAGCCGGCCGCGCGCGCAGCGCGCGTCGCGACGCCGCCTGGCAACGCCTCGCCGAGTAGCCGTGACCGAGTCAGCCAGCCGCGAAATCATCCTCATCAACGTCTCCGGGGAAGACCGCCCCGGCGTCACTCGCTCGTTGACGACCGTTCTCGCCGAGTACGACGTGACGGTGCTCGACATCGGCCAAGCCGTCATCCACGACTTCCTCACCCTCGGCCTGCTCGTCGAGATTCCTCGCACCGCCAAGTCGGCCCCGGTCTTGAAAGACCTGCTGTTCACGGCCCATCAGCTCGACGTGAAGATTCGCTTCACGCCGATCTCCGAAGGCGATTACGAGCACTGGGTTGGGCAACAAGGGAAAGCCCGCCACACCATCACGGTGCTCGGGCGTCGGCTCGAAGCCGAGCACATCGCCGCGGTGTCGGCCGTGCTCGCCGACCACGGGCTCAACATCGACCTCATCCATCGGCTGTCCGGTCGCATCCCGCTCACCGAGCAACCCCACACGCCGTACGCTTGCGTGGAACTCTCGGTACGCGGTGCGCCGCGTGACAAAAGCGAGATGCGCGCCGCGTTCCTCGATGTGGCGCGCACCCACGACGTCGATATCGCGTTCCAAACAGACGATCTCTACCGTCGCAACCGACGCCTCGTGGCCTTCGACATGGACTCGACCTTGATTCAGACCGAGGTCATCGACGAATTGGCCGCCGCCGCCGGCGCCGGCGAAGAAGTGGCCGCGATCACCGAGCGCGCCATGCGCGGCGAGATCGACTTCACCGAGAGCCTCCGCCTGCGGCTCGCCCACATCGCCGGGCTCGATGAGTCTGTGCTCCAGGAGATTGCCGAGCGACTCCCGCTCACCGACGGCGCCGAGCGCTTGATCCAGGTGCTCAAGCAGCTCGGCTTCAAGATCGCGATCCTGAGCGGAGGCTTCACCTACTTCGGCAACCACTTGGCCGACCGTCTCGGCATCGACTACGTGCACGCCAACGAGTTGGAGATCGAAGACGGGAAGCTCACCGGCCGCGTCGTCGGCGACGTCGTCGATGGCCAACGAAAAGCCGAGTTGCTCCGAGAGATCGCCCAGCGCGACAACCTCTCGCTCGAACAGGTCATCGCGGTCGGCGACGGCGCCAACGACCTACCGATGCTCTCCATCGCCGGCCTCGGCATCGCGTTTCGCGCCAAGCCGCTCGTCAAGGAATCCGCCGGCCAAGCGCTGACCGCGGCCGGTCTGGACGGAATCCTCTATTTGATCGGCGTGCGCGACCGAGAGACCGAGCGAACACCGCCCGCCTGACCCCCTAGCGCGAGCCGGCACCGACCCTTCATCGAGCAACGAAGCTCGCGGGTCCTATACGAAGGTCACAAAGGATCGACGATCCGTAGGCCGGGCAGCCGTACGAAACCGGCATCGTGCGTCCAGAGTTGAGTGGCGCCGTTGTCGAAAACGGTCAGCGCGATCTGAAGATCGAAGATCCGTGGTCCGCTGACATCGAGATCGCACGCGCAGGCCAACAGGCGCGCCGCAAAGCCCGGTCCGGGCGTCCAAGTTTGCATCCCGGCGGTCTCGGCCAAGGCCTGGAGAAAGCCCGCGGCTTCGGCCGGTGTCGATGGGCGACCGGCAGCTCTCGGGTGCGTCACGATACTCCAGAACTCGCCGATACTGGCGGCGCTGATGCCCCAGGGTTCCCCGGAGTTACGCGCCCTTTCGATGGCGCGTCTGGCCGGCCGATGCTCGTCCGTACCGCTGCGATGCGCGTAGATCAGGATGTTCGTGTCGACGGCAATCACTGCTCAGCGTTCAACCAGTCGTGCATTCGTTCTCGATCGGCCACATCCACCGGCGGAAGGCCCCCTTCGACCGTGACCCAGCGGATCGGCCCCGCGCTCGGCGTGGTTTCGGATCGGCCTTTGCCGACCGCCCACCGCAAGCCTTCCGCTACGAGTTCTCGCAGGGGCCGCTGCTGCTCGGCGGCCCGCTTTTTTGCCCGGATCATCAGCGCGTCGGGAAGGTCCACCGTCGTCTTCATGTGGCAAACCATATTCCCATATTTACGGGCCGGCAAGCCCCGCCGGCCCCGCCCCACACGAAACTTTCGCTTTCTCTTTGCCTGGAACTCGCCTCCCCGCTAACCTCGCCGCCGTGGAGAGGGCAGGAGGTCAGTTGTGAACGGAACCGAGACCGAGTTGTTCGCGCCGAGTGCGGCGCCCGCCCTGCCGCCGGGCATCCGAAACACCGGCGCCCTCACCGACCGCCTCGGCGAAGAGCAACGCCGAGCCGTCGAGCACGGAATCGGCACGGGCGAGAGCGCCGACGGCCCAGCGCACCCACTGCTCATCATCGCCGGGGCCGGCTCCGGCAAAACCACCACCCTCGCCCACCGCGTGGCCCACCTGATCGAAAACGGCGCCGATCCGCGCCGCGTGCTGATGCTCACGTTCACCAGGCGCGCGGCGGCCGAGATGACCCGGCGCACCGAAACCATCCTCGGACGACACGCCTCCCACTCCGCCAACCCCACACAGGCCATGCCGCGCCGGCTCACGTGGGCGGGCACCTATCACAGCATCGCCAACCGGCTGCTGCGTCTTCACGCCGACTCGATCGGTCTCACTCCCGCGTTCACCGTGCTCGACCGCTCCGACGCGGCCGACTTGATCGACCTGTTGCGCAACAACCTCGGCCTGACCACCAAGAAGAAACGCTTCCCGAGGAAAGCGACCTGTCTCGCGATCTACTCCTACAGCGTGAACGCCGCGTGCCCTCTCGAAGCGACGCTCGAGAAGTCGTTTCCTTGGTGTGAAGAGTGGGCCGACGACTTGAAGCGGTTGTTCCGCGCCTACGTGGACGCCAAGCAGGCGCAGAACGTGCTCGACTACGACGACCTGCTTCTGTGGTGGTTTCACATGATGAACGAGCCCGCCCTGGCCCGAGCGGTGGGCGAGCGCTTCGACCACGTGCTCGTGGACGAGTACCAAGACACCAACCTCTTACAGGCGCGCATCCTGCTCGCGATGAAGCCCGACGGTCGCGGCGTCACGGTGGTCGGCGACGACGCGCAGTCGATCTACTCGTTCCGCGCCGCTTCGGTACGGAACATCCTCGACTTCCCCGATGCGTTCGCCCCGAAAGCCGACGTGGTAACGCTCACGCGCAACTACCGCTCAACGCAGACCGTGCTGGATGCCGCCAACGCGGTGATCGCGGAGGCACGCGAGCGCTTCACCAAAGACCTGCATTCGACCAAGCCGTCACAGCAGAAGCCGACGCTCGCCACCGTGGAAGACGAAACGTGTCAGGTAGACTACGTCGTCGAACGCATTCTCGAACGTCGTGAAAGCGGCGTCGACCTGCGCGCCCAGGCGGTGCTCATGCGCGCGGCCCATCACAGCGATGCGCTCGAAGTCGAGCTGGCGGCTCGCAAGATCCCGTTCGTCAAGTACGGCGGCCTCAAGTTCCTCGAAGCCGCGCACGTCAAAGACTTACTCTCGATGCTCCGATGGGCCGAGAACCCTCGCGACGAGGTCGCGGCGTTCCGTATTCTGCAACTGTTGCCGGGCATCGGTCCCGTGACGGCCCAGCGTATCACCCGGCATCTGGCCGAAAGCGCGTTCGCGCTCGACACGATGCGCGCGACGCGCCCGCCGGCCGCCGCAGCGGAAGACTGGGCGCCGCTGTGCACGCTGATGATGCGGCTGCGCTCGCCCGACACCGGCTGGCCCGCGCAGGTGTGCGCCGTGCGTGCGTGGTACGAGCCGCATCTGGAACGGCTCTACGACGCGGCCCACATACGCGCCGGCGACTTGGAACA